>Ga0194132_10001417_pt1 | contig 48588 bp, 44 predicted proteins | sample TA2KigOf80mmetaG_FD_148612 | JGI IMG/M metagenome (GOLD analysis project Ga0194132, IMG submission 148612) | Freshwater microbial communities from Lake Tanganyika, Tanzania - TA2015054 Kigoma Offshore 80m | ecosystem: Environmental > Aquatic > Freshwater > Lake | place: Tanzania: Lake...
ATCCGCTTCGACGCCGCCTTGTAGGGGCGACCGGCGGTCGCCCTGCTCTGCGAATCGCAGTGGAAAGGTCGAAGAAATGCCCAGCATCGGCGAATCAAACCGAACGATTTGCGCTGATGCCTTCGCTCCTCCAGAGTTCCACCTCGATCGACACAGTGTCATGGGTTTTCCCCGTCGCATGAATAATTCGGGCTAGCCGAGCCGCGTGGCCAAGCACGACTACGATCGCTATCGCACGCCTTACGGTCTCAACGTCTCACTTCGGGTACAATTCTTTCACGAATCCCTCTTTGATCAATTGCTCCAGCGGCGCCGGATCGTAGAACTTGCGCGCGTCGACTCCCTTGGCTTTGGGGTTGCGCTCCGCGATATCTTCCATCACAGCTTCCATTTCCGGCAGCGTCACTGTTGGAACGTTGCGAATGTAGCCGAGTACATAGCTCTTGAACGCGCTCATTAGCAATTTCGTATCGTTGTTGCGCGTGTACTTGCCGAGCACTTTGACCGTAAAGTCAGGATTGGCCTTGGCGTACTTGATTCCTTCCAGCGTTGCTTTGAGAAAACGATTGAGCGTCTGCGGCCGATTGCGAATGAACGTATCCGTCGTCACCAGCGCCGTGCCGGGGTAGCGAAACTTCACCTCGCTCAGGTTCATGAATTCCTTGTAGCCCAGCTCCTTCGCTCTCTCCAAAGTCGGCGACGAGATCAACCCGCCTTTGATCACGCCCTGCTGCATGAACAGCAAAATTTCCGGCACACCGCCGGTTTGGATCATCTTGATGTCCTTGTTGGGATCGAGACCGAGCTCAGCGACACCTTTGCGCAAGCCCAGGTCGGTGAGAGAACCGAAACGGCTCACGCCAAAAGTCTTGCCCTTCAAGTCCTGCGGCGACGCAATATCAGGCGTCGTCACCAAACTCATCGGGATCACATTGATCGTCGTCGCTATCGTCGTCGCGTCGGAACTGGACAAGCGCGACGAGGCCGCGGCAGCGCCGGAGCCTTGAACGATATGCGCGTCGCCCGAGAGCAAGGTCGTGATCGCCTGCGCGCCGGCGACGTAAATCACGTTTACGTCGAGGCCGTATTTCTTGAAAATACCTGCTTCGTACGGCACCCAGGTGGTCACCGACGTGGCGGCGATGGACGAGTAACAAACATTGAGTTTTTCCAGCTCGCCAACCTGGGCAGCATCGGCTCGTGCTGCCATGCCGAAGACGCCGAGAAGAACCCATATTAGAACGTTTCTGCCCAAAGCCATGCGCAAAATCTCCAGTCGATTCAACACGTCATCAATCCGAAATCACAAAAGCTGAGATCGACGTTAGAGAACCACCTAAGTTGTGTCAAGGCGCATTGTTAACCCCGAATCGCTGTGATATTCCCGTCCAGTCGAGAGTTATTCGTGGCAGCATGAGCGATCGAATCAAATCTTTGGGCGTCGTCGGCCTGGGCGTTATGGGCTTCGATATTGCCTTTCTGTACGCCAGTAGAGGCTACGAAACTCGTGCGTTCGACGCCTCAAAGGCGGCCATGGACACGATCGACGCACGGCGTGAGCAGACCGTCGAGCGCCTGCAAAAACGCCAGCGCCTTAGTGCTGCGGAAGCAGACAATGTCCGCAAGCTGCTCCTACCCGCCACGGAACTCGCTGCTTTAGCGCATACCGATTTGATCACCGAAGCGGTCTCAGAAAAGGCCAGCACAAAGTTGGCCGTCTATAAGAGCCTGCGCGATGCCGGCTTCAACGGTCTGCTGACCACCAACACCTCGTCGGTCACACGCGCGACGCTAACGAAAAATGGCGTGGTCAATCCAGCGAATTTCGCACTCACCCACTTCTTTAACCCGGTGCTCTACACGCAAATGGTCGAAGTCGTGACCGGCGACATGGGTGCTGACAATCGCGCAGCGATCCTGTCATTCCTGAAATCCCTCGATCGCGACCCTGTGGCGACTCAGGACATCTCAGGCTTTGTCTCCAACGGTATTCTGATGGTCTACGCTGTGATGGCGTGCCGCCTACTCGAATGCGGCGCCAAGATCGAACAAGTCGATCAAGCGGCCAAGGAACTAAAACTCTTGCCGCCTTTCGTCAGCTTCGACAGTTGGAAGCCGTCGATCGTCGAAGATGTGACGCGCATCATGCGCGAATTGCGCGGCGATGAATTTTTGCGCTCTTCAAAACTCTTGGCCCGCCTCGCTGAAAGCAATCCGCGCTTTTACTCCGGTCCCAACCCCAATCCCAAAATCTATGAGCTCACCGGAGCCGGGAATCGCTCCGTGACCGACGCGGAGGTAAAGTTAGCCTTGCAAACCTCCATGCTCGTCGCCGCCGCCCGCGTCGCCGAGCTGGGCGAAGCGCAGCCAGTCGTCGATCGAGTCGGCACAGAGGGCATTAAGATGCCCCAACCACCGCTCCGCGACATCGACTCGATGGGCATCGTCACGCTGCTCGACAATTTGGCCGAGGCCAATCGCCTGCTTGGCGTTGCGCCGTTGCCGGCGCCGGTTTCGCTAGTCGAGATGGCCCGAACAAGGGTGAAGTTCTATTCTCAAAGTTGAATGCCTATGCGCGCTTTCGACGTTCACGTTCATCCGAGCACCCGCGGCTTGGATCACCACGCCTGCGGCTATTTCCGCCGCGAGCTGAAAGACATCCCGCAAACCGCCGAAGCCTTTGCCCAGCTGTACGCGCAAAACGACGTGCAAGCGGTCTTGATCGGCTGGCACCCTTCGACGGTCCTCGAAGGCTCGCGCAACTCGAACGAGCATGTGCTCGACCTCGTTGCGCAGTTCCCGCAAACGTTTCGCGGTATTCTCGCCTCCCTCGATACTCACGCTGAGGATCTCACTGCCGTCGCCCGCTACGCCGAAGAGTTAGTGAAAAACCCAAACGTCAAAGGCTTCAAGTTCCATCCCCCTGACCAAGGTTTCTATCCCAGCGACAAACGTTTCTACGAAATCTGGGAAGTGATCGCCGCCGGCGGCAAGCCGGCGTTGTTCCACGTCGGCTTCACCGTCCTCGGCGCAAACACCGACGGTGGCAGCGGCATCGCGCTGGATTACGGCCGGCCGATCCATCTCGACACGCTGGCGCGCGATTTTCCCAAAATGAAAATCATCGCCGCCCACCCCGGCTGGCCGTGGGAGCAAGAGACCATCGGCGTCGTCACCCACAAAAAAAATCTCTACGTCGACACTTCCGGCTATCTGGCGGAACAACTGCCGGAAATTTTTCAGAAAGCCATCGGCGGCCGCTTGCAGGACAAAGCGTTGTTCGGCACTGACTTCCCGTACGTCGATTTGGAAAAAGCGCTGGCCAGCTTCGACAAGATGAACTTTAAGCAGCCGGTGAAAGACAAACTACTGTTTGGTAACGCGCTGGCGCTGTTTAACTTATAGCGCCTTGTCCATGATAATGCGCGCTGAAAAACTCGCAAGAATGCTTCGACAGGCTCAGCATGAACGGGATTCACTCAACAATTCAATTTCCAATCCGTTCACCCTGAGCTCCGTCGAAGGACTCCGTAGAATCTTTCAGGAGCATGCCGGTATACGAACTAAGCTAAGCGACGGGAAGAGGGCGACCAACCGGTCGCCCCTACAACCGGACCGCTCTGGGAAACCGAAGGAGCATTGAATGTCTGAAGCGAAAATCGCCTCGCAAGCCTACCTCGAAGTCGCTGCAGCCCATGGCGTCGAATATGTCTTCGGCCTTCCGGGCACCAGTGGCCAGGAGTTCATCGGCACCATCGCAGATCAGGAGAAAATCCGTTTCATCTTGGCGATGCACGAGACCTGCGTTGTTTCGATGGCCGACGGTCACGCGCGCGTGACCGGGCGCCCACAGCTCGCTCAAGTCAGCACGCTGCCCGGCTCGGCCAATTCCGTCGGTGCGCTCTACGATGCTTACCGCGACCGCTCGCCGGTCATCGTGACTTCGACCAACGTCGACACGCGCATCGACGGCCGCGACTCGCACACCGAAGGCAAGAGCCTGGTCGAGATGACCAAGCAGTTCACCAAGTGGAGCGCAGAAGTACACCGCGCCGATCGCATTCCCGAATATTTGAATCGCGCCTTCAAAGTCGCCTCGGCGGCACCCGCCGGCCCAGTTTATCTGGCGTTACCTAGTAACCTGCTAGGAGAACCAGTTAGCATCGCCAATCCCGACGCTGATCGCTCGCGCGTTTCGCCGCGCATCGGCGGCGATCCTGAAGCACTCAGCCAAGCAGCCCAACTTCTCGCCAATGCAAAGCGTCCGCTCATCGTTGCCGGTGGCAGTATCAGCAAAGCTGGTGCTGTCGACGAACTGATAAAATTCGCCGAGCTGGTCGCCGCGCCGGTTGTCATGGAACCGCGCTATTCCTTCTTGTCATTTCCGACCACGCACCCGCAGAGTTTCCAGATCGCCGAGCGCCAACCCTCCTTCGATCTGCCCGTATGGGGCGAGCCCGACGTGATCATTGCAATTGGCTGCCGTTTGATCCGCGAATATCGCTACATTCCGGAGCCTGTGATCAAGCCATCGACTAAAATCATTCACATCGAAGAAGATCCGTGGGAAATTGGCAAAGTTTTTCCAGTAGACATCGCTGTCATCGCCGACAGCAAGAGCGCGCTGCGCACGCTGCTCGACGCTTACCCGAAAGTCGCACCGCCGGTGGAAGTAAAGGCCGAGCGGCTCGAATGCATCAAGAAAGCCAAAGCCCAGGCGGACGCGGAGATCGAAAAGCGGGTCACCCAGGGTTGGGACGCCCAGCCGATCAACGCCGCGCGCTTGGCGCGCACAATGGACAAACTGTTTGAGAAAGATTTGTTGATCGTCAACGAAAGCCCGACCAGCAAAGATCTCTTGATGTCAAATTTTCAGTTCTCGCCGGGGCGAGATTATTTTTCCAATTCCTCGGGCGGCTATTTGGGCTGGGGCTTGGGCGCCGCCATCGGCGCCAAACTCGCCTCGCCCAAGCGCCGCGTCGTCGCCTGCCTGGGCGACGGCTGCACCATGTTTGGCCTGCAGGGATTGTGGACGCTGGCAAAGTATCGTCTTCCGCTGCTAGTGATCGTTTTTAACAACCGAGCGTATATGGCTGTGAAAAATCAATTCCGTGGTTCTGAAGAACGCATCCGCATCGCCGCCGACATGGGCGCCGAGATCACCGGGCCGGAGATCAATTTCGCGCGCATCGCCGAGACCTTTGGAATACACGGCGAGCGCGTCGAACACCCCGACGCCATCGAACCGGCGTTGAAACGCGCGTTGGAGCAAAACGGGCCTGCGTTGGTAGATGTAGTGATTAGCCAAAACACGCGGAAGGATTAAGATATCTCGCGCAGAGACGCTGAGATCGCAGAGATAAGAAATCTTTTTCCGAACTCTGCGTCCTTTGCGTCCTCTGCGCGAGAATATCTTCTCTCCTCTAGTTCACAAGGAGCAACAATGGCACAAGATGCAAAAGACGCCTTCGAGAAAACTTCCCTCGGCGCGCAGAACAAAGCCTACGATTTGATCGCCCAGCTCGATCCGGAATACTTTGAAAAACTCAAAGGCCTCTACGTCGACGGCACCTTCGGCCGCGAAGGGGCGCTGCCGCGCAAGACCAAGGAGCTGATCATGGTCGGCATCTGCTGTGCCTTGAACCGCCCGCGCGGCGTGAAGCTCCATAGCGAACGGGCACTGACGCTCGGAGCGAGCCCAAAAGAAGTTTTGGAAGCCGTTGAAGTCGCAGCGATACCGGGCGGCATGCCGGGATTGTGGCTGGGTGTGGAGACGTTGAACGAGATCATGAAAAGCAAAGGGCTAGAATTCAAGTAACGAGCTTTGAAGAGATGAGCGAAGCGAATAACGGTGCCTTGGCGGGTGTACGTGTCCTAGATTTGACCCGCGTCCTCGCCGGCCCCTATTGCACGCAGTTCTTGGGGGACCTCGGCGCCGAGGTCGTGAAAGTCGAGCAGCCTGGCGTCGGCGACGACACGCGCGGCTGGGGGCCGCCTTTCGCCGGCGGTGAGAGCGCATATTTTCTTTGCACCAATCGTAATAAGAAAAGCATCACCGTCGATCTCAAAGCTCCCGAGGGCATTGCGCTCATTCGCAAGCTCGCCGAGTACGCCGATGTGTTGATCGAAAATTTTCGCCCCGGCTCGATGGACCGCTTAGGGCTCGGCGAGAAAGACCTCCGTTTAGCAAATCCGAAATTAATCTATGCGTCGCTCTCCGGCTTCGGCGCTGACGGACCGATGGCGGATATTCCCGGCTACGACTTGATCGTGCAAGCCTGGGGCGGCCTGATGAGCATTACCGGCACGGAAGAAAGCGGCCCGCTCAAAGTCGGCGTTGCAATCATCGATCTGGTCGCCGGCTTGATGCTCGGCAAGTCCATCGTCGCGGCGCTGTACGCCCGCGAAAAAACCGGCGTCGGTCAAAAGCTCGACACGTCATTGCTAGAAGCCGAAGTCGCCGCGCTGATCAACGCGGGCAGCAACTATCTCGTCGGGGGCAAGATTCCCGGTCGCTGGGGCAACGCCCATCCGACGATCGTGCCGTATCAGAGTTTTCAAACTGCTAACAGTTTCTTAGTCCTTGGCGCCGCCAGCGAAAGCATCTGGAAGCGGCTCTGCCCCGCCCTCGGCCGGCCGGATCTCACCGACGATCCGCGCTTTGCGAAAAACGCCAATCGGGTGGAGAACCGAAAGGAGCTGATCGCGATCATTTCTGCGATCTTTCTAACCCGCAACACCGAAGACTGGATCACTGCGTTGACGAAGGCCGACGTGCCCTGCGCGCCGGTGCAGACCATCGATCAAGTTTTCGCCGCTCCGCAGGTACGGCATCGAAAAATGTTAGAGGAAGTCGATCATCCCACGGCTGGAAAAATTAAGCTGGCGGGAATTCCAGTAAAGTTCTCCGGCACGCCAGCGTCGGTGCGGCTGGCGCCGCCTCTGCTCGGACAACATAACAATGAGGTGTTATCATCGTGGTTGGGCATGAGCGAGAATGAAATCAACAAACTAAAAACCAAACAAGTCCTATGACGCTATCGCCTTTAGCTTCACGGTTGCACCGCAGAGTCCGGTCGCCTATCCCCCTTTGCGCCTCTGCGCCTTTGCGCGAGATATTCCGAATGCATCCGGAGCACTCATGATTACAGGCAAAACCTTTGAAGAGTTCCACGCCGGCGACAAATACACCACCGGCCGGCGCACGATTACCGAACACGACATCCTCACGTTCGTCAATTTGGTCGGCCTCACCGAGCCGTTGTTTCTCGACATGGAATTCATCCGCAGCGAAACCATCTATGGTGAACGCATTGCGCCTGGCAGCCTCACCTTCGGCATGGCCGAAGGCCTGACAGTGCAAACCGGCCTGATCCACCGCACCGGCATGGCCTTCGCCGGTTTGGACAAGATGCGCCTGTTCGGCCCGGTAAAAGTGAACGACACGATCCAGGTCGAAATCGAAGTACTTGATAGCAAGCCCGTCCCCAAGCGCGGCGGCGGCATCGTCCGCTACCGCCACTGGGTCAAAAACCAGCGCGGCGAAACGGTCATGGAATACGATGTGGCGCGGCTAATTCGGGGCAAAGAAAAACCGTAGAGGGTAAGGGGTGAGGGGTTTCGGATCCGGACCCCTTACCACTTACCCTTCACCCCTTACGATCGAAACAAGATCAGAACCGTAAGAACCGTGAGATTAAGAATATGAATCACGCAACGGCAAATTTCGGCGTCCTCCTCCCAACCCGCGAAGCGATCATGTCGGGTCGGGCCGATCCGTCGGGACTGTATCGGATCGCTGAGCGTGCCGAGGCATTGGGATTTCATTCCGTCTGGGTCGGCGACAGCCTGACGGCGCGGCCGCGCATTGACGCGCTGACGACGCTCGCCGCCGTCGGCGCGCGCACTTCGCGCGTGCGACTGGGCACGGCGATATTTCTCGCCGCGCTGCGTAATCCGATCATGCTGGCCTATCAATTGGCCAGTTTGGATTGGATGACCGGCGGGCGCGTCGATCTCGGCGTTGGCTACGGCCGGCCGAAAGAACCGGCGGCGGAGCATGAATTTCACATTCTCGGCTTGGACCCAAGCGCGCGCATGAAGATGAGCGAAGAGCTGGTGCAGATCATGCGCCAGCTCTGGCGCGAAACCGACGTCGCTTACGATGGCAAGTTCACGCGCTTCGAGCATGTGACCATCGAACCGAAACCCGTGCAGCCCGGCGGCGTGCCCATTTGGCTGGCGTCGAATAATGTCGAACCGGGCTTAAAGCGCGTCGGCCGTCTTGCCGACGCCTGGATCAACAACATCAAGGACCCTCAAACCTTCGGTGAGTGCTGGCAGAAAATTCAAAACTACGCCGCCGCCGCAGGCCGCGACCCAAACAAGATTCACCCAAGCATTTATTTTACCCTGGCCGCCGGCGGCCAAGAGGCAGTCGTGGAGGGCCAGCAATTTCTCGCCGAATACTACAAGCGCCCTTACGAAGCGGTGGCCAACGCCATGCTCTGCGTCACCGGTTCCTGGGACCAAGTCATCGACCGGACCGAGAAGTATATCGAAGAAGGCGCGCGCACCGTGGTGCTCCGCTTCGCCGCGCGCGACCAATTGCGCGCGCTGGAGGCATGCGCCGAAGCACTGAAGCGACGCAAACTCTTGGACTAGGAAATCAATCGGAGATCTTCAGAAGCACTTTCCCGAACTGCTTAGCCTGTTCGAGGTAACTCTGTGCTGCTGCCGCTTCCTTAAGCGGAAACACAGAATCGACGATCGGTTTGATCCGTTTGGCATTCAAGAAACTAATCAGGTGGCGAAACTCTTTTCGGCTTCCCAACGTCGAGCCGTAGATTCGTAGTTGCTTCGAACAAATCGCCTCGATGTCGTCGTTGGGCTGCGCTCCGGTGGTGGCGCCGCAGGTGACCAGGCGTCCGCCGATGGCGAGCGACGCCAAGCTCTTTTGCCACACCTCTCCGGCGACGGAATCGAACACGACGTCGGCACCGCGCCCGCCGGTCAGCTCGCGCACCGCGTCAACGATGTCTTCTTTGAAATGATGCACGCCGTGATCCGCGCCGAGGGCCTTGGCGCGCGCCAATTTTTCGTCGCTGCCAGAGGTCGCGATGACTCGCGCACCGAGCGCCTTCGCCGCTTGCATCGTCGCGCTCGCAACCCCACCGCCGATACCGATGATCAAGATGGTTTCTCCAGGCCGCAACTCCGCATTCGTCACAATCATGCGCCACAGCGTGATCCACACCAGCGGAAACGCCGCCGCTTGCTCAAACGAATAGTCGCGCGGCAGGGCAAAACAGTTCTGCGCCGGCAGCTTGACGTACTCCGCGTAGGTGCCTTCCAAGCGTTCGCCTAAAACCCGTAAACGAATGCATAGATAGTCGCGATCGGTGAGGCAAAATTCACACTGGCCGCAGCCCGTGGGCGGATAAAAACAAACCGCGTCGCCGACTTTGACGTTCGCGACCTTGGCGCCGACTTCGGCGATGATGCCGGCGCCGTCGGCGCCGAGAATATGCGGCATCGGCACGGCGATGCCGGTGGCGCCCATGCGGTTCCAAATATCGATGTGATTGAGTGACGCTGCCTTGAGACGGACGACGACTTCATTGGAGCTTTCTATCTTCGGCTCCGGAGCGTCCTCATAGAACAATTGATCGACGCCGCCGAAACCATGCATGCGAATCGCTTTCACAATCGTGTTCCTCGGTCAGAAATCGCTAACAATCGCCTGCGCGCAAGTCAAATCCGGGCGTTGGGATTCCTGTCCTTGCCGCGAAAAAAGGTTGACTCACAATGGCGCTCTATCTACACTGTTGAGATTGCGCTGGAGCCAGCTGCACGCGCGCTTTGGCCTCCGACGGGATTCAGATACCAAACACACCGAAAGAAAAAAGTCGATCGCATGAATCTAGACACCGAAGTAATGAGACCGGCGCCGGGTGGTAACGGTGATCACCCGCCGCGAAAAACCATTCAGCACCGCTCGCCGTGCTCCCTCGATTTCCCTCGCACCCTGCGCTTCCTGCTCTTCACGGTGGCAACGCTGGCAGTCGTGCCGTGGTACGGCGCCCGCTACGGCTACACAGCGCTTGACTGGATGCTGTTCGCTTTTTTCTACGTCGCCAGCTCGCTGGGCATCACCGTCGGCTATCACCGCTTGATCACGCACCGCAGTTTTCAGTGTCCGGACCCGGTCAAGAAACTTTTACTCATCGCCGGGGGATGGGCCATTCAAAACTCAGCGCTGCGTTGGACCGCCGATCATGCACGCCATCACGCGCGCATCGACACCGATGAAGATCCGTACGACGGCCGGCGTGGCTTCTGGTATAGCCACTGGGGTTGGTTCTTTCGCAAGGACCCGCATTACACGGAGCGTTATGCGCCGTGGCTGCACGGCGATCGAGTGGTTCATTGGCAGCAGCGCTGGTTTGGCGCGATCCAAACTTCAAGTTTCGCGCTGCCGCCCCTGATCGGATATTGCTTCGGGGGCGTCGAGCGCGCCGTCGCCTGTTTTCTGCTTGCCGGCGCGGCGCGAGTCTTTCTCGTGCTCAACATTACTTTTTGCATCAACTCGGTTTGCCATATCTGGGGGAGCCAGCCCTACAGCCAAACCAACACGAGCCGCAATAATTTCTTAGTGGCGCTGTTCACCTTTGGCGAGGGCTACCACAACTATCATCACAGCTATCCCAACGATTACCGCAACGGTTCGCGCTGGATGGACTTCGACCCTTCGAAGTGGCTGATTTTTACTTTGTCCAAGCTTGGCCTCGCGCACCATCTGATCCGTTTGCGCGCGCGCTAGGACAAGAACCGCATCAGCAGTTCTGCCGCGACGGCTTCAATCGTCCGCCGCGGCTTCCACCGCCTTTGCCGATTTGCGGCGATGGGCGTCGCGCGAGGGGACGGCCACGCGCAGCTCAACGAACTCGCTAGGCCGCAGAGGCGCAAAGCCGATTTGACACACCGCCAGGCCTTTCTTGATATCGCTGGTCGTCATGGTCGAGGGATCGCAGCGCACGTAAAAGGCTTCTTCCGGCTTAATGCCCTGCAAAGCGCGCTTGTGGCGCAGCTCACCGAGGAACTCGGCCACCGCCTGGCGCAGGCGGCTCCAGAGCGCCTGGCCGTTCGGCTCGGACATCGCCCACTGGGTGCCGTCGAGAATCGACGCTTCGATATACATGGCCAAGCGCCGCAGCGCGACGTATTTCCAGTGAGCGTCGGCACAGTGGGTGCGCGCTCCCCACAGCACGATTCCCTGCTTGACGCGGCGGAAGTCTTGGATGACGTTGATACCCTGTTGCGCCAATGCGGCACGCTCGGATTCGCTAAGCGTCGCCGTCACGCCGTCGATGCCGCGCACTTCGGCGCGCGTCCCTGCGGGCGCATGCCAGACCGCGCGCTCGCGATCGTTGCGCGCGTAAACGCCGGCGACGTGGCCGCTCGGCGGCACCGCCACAAGGCCGCCGTCCGTCTTCAGCTCGAGCCAAGGTCCGTAGATCGCGGCGTAACTGGTGTCGATGCCGCCAATGATCGGATCATCTTCGCCCAAATCCGCCGCGCCCGAAGGAGGATCGAGAAAAATCATGCGATCGTGCCGCGTCACGCATTGCGCCACCGCGGCCGCCAAAACGGTCTCGCGGGTCTTGAACGAAACCCGTGGGTGGACCAGATCGGGCAGCGCCAACATTGAGATATCCGAAATATCCATCAACGCCGCCAACCCGTGACGCTGCTCGGCTCTGACTTTGCGGTTGCCGATGAATTCCGCGGCTGGCACCGGTGACTTTCCCGTTGCGCCGACGCGCGCAACGTAAGCGAAGCGCCCGCCGTTGGCGAAGAAACCGCGCACCGCATGGGGCAGGAACCCCGTGTCGAGCGCGGTCTGCCGGCCATAGAGTGTTGCGAACTGTTCGACGCTGGTAACAAGTTGGGGCCGATAGGAGCCGCGCTCTGTGAGACCGACAAAAGCGGCGACCTCGCTCGAGGCGCCTTCGATCGGCGGCGGCGCTGAAGATAACTTGCTATGCGAGAGCTCAGACGCTTTGTTCATACTCGTTGCTTCGTGCTCGTTGTTCGTCGATGGTCTCTCAGGTGGGGTTGCGACGGCAAACTACGACCGCGTCTGATCGCGCCGCACTTTTTCGATTTCCTCTTCCATCGCCCAGCCAATCCACTCGACACTTTCGATCAACCTTTGGCGATCGTAGTTTTGGCTGCCGACGGCCGTGAGGTTGCGCTTGATCTCATTGCGAATCTCGCGGCGCGGGTCCCACATGGTGTGTGATGGGTTACGCGCGTTTTCATAATCGATCCACCCTTCGAGACTCTTCAAACCATCTTCGATCTCGGTGACGCCGCGCGTGTCGTTATTGAGCCGCGTCAAAGCCAAGCCGATAAAGATGCGCGCCAGATGCTCATCGCGGCTACCCGCCAGCGCTCTCTCCAGCGCCTGGCGCGCTTCGTCGTATTTGCCGGTGAGATATTGGCTGCGGCCGAGATAGCTCCAGACACTCTGACGAAAATTGTACGCCTCGTAAACGTACCCCGGCTTGTCCTCGGCAACTTTCTGGAAATATGGCAGAGCCTCGTCATATTTCTTGGCGAGAAAAGCCCGCCGGCCGGACGAGAACTGCGTGCCGGCGTCGAACGTCGCAGAGTCGCAGCCTGACCATACCCATGCCATAACCAACCCCAACAAAGGCCTCCACACACGCGCCATTGGTCAAATGATCCTTATTCGATGAGACGTTATCTTAAAAGTTTATATCGCGTGCCGTCGGGTATGTCATCTACCGGACGGGCCCTTCATTTGTCCAAAACTCCCTCGCGGTCCAATTTTTCGATAAAAGAATTATCCACCAGCGCACTCAGATTGACGCCCTTCGCTTTGGGATTCGACTCGGCGACGATTTCCAACGCAAGTTTCATCGCGTTGGCGTCGGCGTAGGGTTTGCGCAGCATGACTTCGCGATAGGTCTCATAGCCTTCCTCGACCACGGCGCGCTGTTTGTCGAGCGGCAGGCGCAGATATTTGGCGAGGATGCGCAGGTTTTCGTCTTTGTTGGCTTTGTTGCGATAGAACCGCATGCCTTCGGCGAAGGCCTCGACAAAGCGGGCGACCGTGCGCGAGTCTTCGCGCAGCGATTTCTCCGAGACCGCGACGACATTGCGCAGATAAGCCACGTCGAGCGGCGCCAAATCCACCAGCAAGCGATAGCCCTCCTTCGCTGCCATCGTCGTGTACGGCGGATCGAGAATCGCCGCCGGCACACGGTTGGCGAGCAGCGCTTCGAAGCGCGCCGTTTTGCCGCCGATGTTGAGCGGCACCACTTGATCTCTCGTCATGCCCAATTCTTTGAGCGTCAGTAGCAGACCTGTATACGGCAACCCAGAAAAGCCAGTGATCGCCACCGGCTTGCCCTTCAAATCCGCCGCCGACTTGATCGACGGATGAACCACCAGCGCGAGATTCAAGCCGCGCGTGACGCCCATCACCATTTTGGCAGGAAAACCGCCGAGCGCGCCGTGAATTATCTTATCCGGGGCGGTCAGATCGAACTGAATATCGCCGGCGATCAGCGCGTTGAGATCGTTGCTGCGGCTAAAGGTCACGATCTTGGTATCGAGCTCGCGCTTTTTGAAGAAGCCTTTTTCTTCGGCGATATAGGCCGGCAAGTACATCGCGCCGCGTACACCTTCGCCGATGATGATCGGCTTGGTCTGGGCGTGAACGTGCGAGAAAGCAACAGCAATCAAAATGATCCAAGCTATCTGAAACATGGCAGTCTCCGAATCTCGTTTGAACCTTCGCTATATCAAACTTTAACCACGTAAACACGACCAGACCCCCTCGATACAGAAATGCGGTCTCACTCGGCGGATCGCATGGGGTCAGCCAAACTAGACCTTGGTGCTTTGCAATTTCGTCCCAGTTCTTCCCGGCAAATACGCCGATTTAGCGCCGGCGCCACCGGCGACCGCCAACCAAATATCCGCCGGCCGATCCACCGCGCCCACATGGCGCGAGCCGTTGGCAAACCACTGCGGGCGCCGCCTCGACAATAATTCTAAATTCTCATCGGCGATCAGCTCCTGCGGCACGCGCGCCATCTCAAAAAGTGCCGCGCGCATCGTCGCCTTTGAATAACCTTCTCGCGCGAAAATCTCCGCATGCCCATTCTTTCCATCACGGCAAAACTGGCTGCATCGGAATCTGAGATTTGAAATTTGCGATCCCCAGCGCTAGCGAAGGGGTTGCCACAAGCTCCGCACCCGGCTCAAAATCTCGGTGGTGATCGCCGGGCTCAGGGGCTGCAGCTTCTCCTCGACGCTACGGCGAATCGTCGCTTCGCACTTCTGCCGCCCTTCGTCGAGCAGCGTTTGAAAGCGCGCTTCCCACAGCGCCGCTTTGATCACCGTGCCCGGCAAATGCAGTGTCTCGATGGTTTCGGCGATCGCCTCCTTGCCGACCCACCAGGCGCCTGCGGCGACGACGGCGCCGATCACTAGGCCAATCAAAAACCCCACCGGCCCGCTAGTGCCAAGCAGGGTCGAGACGATGGCGACGCCCAGGCTTTTGCCGATGCCACCGCTGACGGTGGCGATGGCAAGGGCGATGGAAGTACCGACGGACAGGCTCACGGCGCGCGTGAACTGCTCGGTGATGCCGGCCTCCGCGTGACCGGGGGCTTGAACTTTCAAGCCCGTCAACACCGCTTGGGGTTCACGAAAAACCGCGAACTCGGTGCCGATGATTTTGAGGGTTTCGCCGATGCGCTGCGACAATGCTTCCTGAAATGCCGGGAAGCGTGTGGCCGAAATGTAGCCATCGAGCTGGGGTAAGAAATCTTCCGACAGGCGTTGGATCTCCGCCTTCAGCTCGGCGACCTTGCCGCCCTGTTCGCGGAAACCGCGCAGTCTGGGGACAATCCGCTCGTCGTAGAGTTTCTCGACAACAAAAGTGGCAATATCCGCCGCTAGCGACTGCATACCGGAGCCAACTTCGGTTTCGATCAAAGCGCGCACCGGCGTTTCGATGACCGCGCCGTAGTAGGGGTCTAGGGCCAGACCGATACATCGTTGAAACTGCTGCGCCCGGCGCCACTGCCAGGCCGCCAGACAGGCGCGCGGCACGACGACGATCATCAGCACGGTAATCGCAAACAAGTGTATCCATGCCGCCGCTTTGTCGCCTTGGGGCGACATGAGCCGCGCCAGATCGATGTGTTCGGCCAATCCGAAGCCGAGCAGCTCGGACAACCCGAGGGCGGAGCCGAAAACGATTTTGACAAACAGCGCCACCGCCGATTGAGTGGTAATGAAAGTGCTCGTCCAAATCGCCGCGTAGCCTTGGAACAGGCCTTGAAAATACATGCCTGCTACCGCGCCAGGGCGAGAAACAGCGCCCCCAGGTGGAGTAGCATTTGCCAACGCGCGGAGATCAGCTCCGGCGCCACGGCAAACCAATTGACGCTGAACCGTCTGGCGATCTCGACGAGCTTAGCCTTTTCCTGAACACTGGCTGCGAAGCGGTGCAGGAAACCCCATAACCCAGGCAAAAAAAACGAAGCTAGCCAAGAAAGAGGTGTGCTGCGCGCCTGCGGTACTGGCGCCGCGCTCTTCGCTAGTTCGGGGTAGACAGCCGTTTCAGACTGCATGCCACGCGCGGGTTTTCGACTTCCGCGGAGCACAGCGATAATCGCGAGGGCCACATAGACAAAGAGATTCCATGCCACCAACAACAACACCGGATTGCGCACGACGTGGATTTTTTCCGACGGGCCGAGCAGATTGGTAAGAAAGCCGATAACCAACATGAGCAGGCACACCGGTACGATCCAGGGCGACGGCAGTCGTGAGCTTTGTTGAACGGCGCGATAGGCAGGCGAAAGATAGTCGAACAGGAACTGCGCCCGCGCCTTCACCCAGGCGATTCCCGGCGCTTCATTTTTTCCCGCGGCGAGCGCGTCAAGAACGATCTGATCGGAAAAAATATTCTTGTCGCATTCCTCAACGGAACGGATCAAAACAATTTTCGCCGCGTCCTCTTCGGTCAGCAGCATAGGACCACAACCGCAAACATCCACAATTTCTACACAGGCAACGCGAACATTACCAGCCTGCAACTGCTTACACGCCACCGAACTTGTCGGGGCAGGTCGCGACCTGCCCCGACAATGACCCTATTGCATGTCATCCTGAGCTCCAGCGAAGGATCTGCTTTTGATGCGAGCACGGTGCGGATTCTTCGGCTTCGCCTCATCAGAATGACAGAGACACGCAGCAGCGTAAAAACACGCAGGGGCGACCGGCCGGTCGCCCCCACAGGACGGGTAGAATAAAGCGGAAAACTCTTAGCGCTTGAGCGCGAGAAACAAATTGGTCTCGCCGCGTTTGACCAGGAAGAGCAGCGACCTACTGTTTTCATTTTTCTCGATGGCGGCTTTGTAATCCGCCATGCTGCGCACCGGCCGTTTGGCGATTTCGCTGATCACGTCGCCACGGCGCATACCGGCTTCTTCAGCGGCGCTGCCCGGCTCCACCGAGGTGATCACCACGCCCTCAGCGCGCGCCATGCCGAGTTGCTCGGCAAGCTCAGGCGTCGCCGGCTGCACGGTCAGACCAAGGCTGCTCTTCTCGACGCTGGCGACAACTTCTTTGTCTTTCAGCTCGCCGACAGTCAACGGCAAACTGACATCCTTGCCGCCGCGCGAGATCTTGACTTGCACGTTGCTGCCGGGTGCCACCCGCGCGACCTGCAAGGGCAAATCGCTGGAGTCTTTGATGACGCGCCCGTCAAACTGCAAAATCACATCGCCCGACTTAAGTCCGGCCCGTTCGGCCGGGCTGTCCTTGGCAACCTCCGCCACCAATGCTCCCTGGGCCTGTTTGAGGCCCATCGATTCGGCCAGGTCCGGCGTCATCTTCTGGATTGTCGCGCCGATGTAGCCGCGCACGACTTTACCGCTCGCCTGCAGTTGCGGCAGCAGCTCTTTCACGAGATTGCTGGGTATCGCGAAGCCGATGCCGATGTTGCCGCCCGACTGACTGAAGATCGCGGTGTTGATGCCGATCACTTCGCCGCGCAGGTTAAGCAGCGGGCCGCCGGAGTTGCCTGGGTTAATAGATGCGTCGGTCTGAATATAATCTTCGTAAGGTCCAGAACCGATGTGGCGCCCCTTAGCGCTAACGATGCCGGAGGTCACGGTGTGATCGAGGCCGAAGGGATTGCCGATCGCCATCACCCACTCGCCGACCTCCAAACGATCCGAATCGCCCAACGAAACCGCTGTCAGGTCCTGCGGCGCGTCGATTTTGATGACCGCGAGATCGGTTTTCGGATCTTTGCCGACAACCTTGCCCTCAAAGCTTCGGCCATCGGAAAGCTTCACGGTGATTTTATTGGCGCCGTCGATGACGTGGTTGTTGGTAACGATCGTGCCGTTGCGGTCGACGATGAAGCCAGAGCCCTGGCCTCTGCGCTGCTGCGGCGCCCGCGGCGCCTGACCGCCGAAAAAACGCTCGAAAAATTCGTTGGCCCTATCGTCGTCACCAAAGGGTGATCGTCCGCGACGCTGCGCTGTGTCGCGTACTTGCACCGTGGAAATATTCACCACCGCCGGCCCGGTCTTTTTCGCTAAACTGGCAAAATTGGGCAACGATTGGCTGACGCGACCCTCGTCAGTTGCCGCGCCTGCCTGAGCGAGATTGCCGCGGGAATAGGCATGCTGCGCCAATTCGCTGGCGCCAAAACCGACAACCGCCGCCAGCGCGCTGGCGGCAAAAAGAGTGCCGGCCCGGCGCGGAGCTTTGCTGTCATTTTTCCCTAACATCTGTGGTTGCCTCCCTTAACCAGCCCCATTGATAGCGCCGGTATTGAAAATTATTACGATCCCGCGGGACTAGCGGATTTACCGTCGGCCAAACGGTCGATCAGAACCGCGTGCCTAATTGGACGTAGATGGGGCAACGAAAGTTCCAGGCCACCCAAGCCATCCCAGAAAGGCGCGCCGCACACCCTTGCGATTGTATGTGTAAGCCCTAAACCGACAGAATAATCCGCTTTGTTAGTTAGGTTCCGTGGGCTCTTACCGGAGACAGCTGTTGAGCACAGCGCTCGGTAAAGTTAACATGCCGAGCGAAGCGAAGCATCTGCTCGTTCGCCTGGAATGACAGTCGTGGAGGTCCGCCGGGCCGCCCTACCGCAGCAAATCTTTCCAGCGCTCTTTGCACAAAACCGCCACGCGCAGCCGTTCCATGTTCTGGTCCATTTGCTTGGCGCCCTGTTTCACCGGGTGAGCGGCAAAGAACTCTTTGACCTCTGCTTCCAGTTCCGGCGCGACCAGGCCGATGATTCCCTCGCACATGCGCGGGATCGAGTTGTCGGGGTAGTGCTTCAACATTTCGCCCCAATGGCTCTTCATGAACGACCACGCCCGAGCGCGCGCTTCTTTGTTCAAAAGAATGCCGCGCATCAAATAGGGCGAGTTCTGCGTGCGCACCTCGCCATTGAGGGTCAGCCGCAGGGTGCGCTCAATCAAGTCCGCCGGGCGAAACGCGGCCAATGAAAACAAGTAGCGCGTCTCTTCCTGGGGCGTTTGGGCGTGCTTGAATTTGGCGTAGAATTTTTCATATTCCGCCGCGCCGCCGGTGTGGGCGACAATGCCGACCAAGGCGGGAATGACATTGCGGTCCACTGAGCTCGCATCGTTTTCGTATTGGGCAAACCGCTGGCGCGCCTGGGCCTGGCAACTCGGATCTTCCGCCAGGGTGCCGAGGGCGGTGATCAAGTCGCCGCGGAGCTGGCTTTGCAGCTCGGCCTCACCGGCGACTGGCGCCCAGCCGAGCCGCTCCACCGCCCCTGATAACAGCGGCCGTACGCGCCGGCGCAACGTTTCACACTGCGCATCGTCGAGAATCCGATTCAAGTGATGCAATGAACCGACCACGGTGGTCCAGACATTGAGATCGGTCTCATCACGCAGGAGATCGACTAGCTCAAGATAGCTGGCCAAAGACGTATAACCGGCCAACGTGGTGGCCCAGGTATCGTTAACCAGGCTGAACCGTTCCACGGGCGATAGCTGGCTCTGCAACTTTTCTTTCAGCGCCGTCATCAAGTCGTGATCGTAGCGCACGCGGTAATAACCGTGACCGCCGGCGTTGACGACCACCGACTCGGTGCCCTCGGGCAGCGTCATGCGGGTCTCTCGGTCGGTCAACAGTAACGTGCTATCCACCGGTCCATTGCCGGTGTTGGCACGGACAAAAATCGGCACATGCCATTTGCGCTCTAGCGTCGCGCTGTCGATTAGGTAACCAAAGATCTGCTGCGACAGCACAATGCCGTTGGGAATCTTGTTGACGGTAATCAGCGGATGGCCCGCCTGAAAAATCCAGGTGTCCATCAACGCCCGCACCGGCTGCTTGGTCGAGTCTTCTATGGCATCCCACAAATCGGTGGTCTCGGCGTTGGCATATTTGTGGCGCTGCAAGTAAAGCCGAATGCCGTCACGAAAACGCGCGGCGCCGAGATATTGCTCGAGCATGCGCAGCACCGAGGCCCCTTTTTCATAGGTCAGCACGTCGAACATGCCCGCGGCCTCTTCCGGTTTTTCGACGGGAAACTCGATGGGCCGGGTGCTCTTCAAGCCGTCGACCTGCATGGCCGCTGCGCGCGACACGGTAAAGCTATCCCAGCGGCGCCACTCGGGCTTCCAGGCGTCGACCGCGAGCATCTCCATGAAGGTGGCAAACGCTTCGTTCAGCCACAGGCCATTCCACCATTTCATCGTTACCAGATCGCCGAACCACATGTGCGCGTTCTCGTGCGCGACGACGTCGGCAACCCGCTCCAACTCCGCGCGCGTGGCTTTCTGCTCGTCGACCAGCAGCGCGGTTTCGCGAAACGTAATCGCGCCTAGATTTTCCATGGCGCCGGAGGCGAAATCGGGGATGGCGATCAAGTCCAACTTGTCGCCCGGATACGGAATATCGTAATAGCTGCTGAAGTGATCGAGCGAGGCTTTGCCAATATCGATGGCAAAGCGCGCTAAGCGCCCCTTGCCCGGCACCGCCCAGACGCGCAGCGGCGCGCCGCTCGCCGTCACCGGCTCGGTGGCTTCGAATTCCCCGACGATGAACGCGACCAGATAGGTCGACATTTTCATCGAGTCGGCGAACACAACTGCCTTTTTCGCGGTATCGGAGAGCGGCGTTTCGCGCACGACGCGCGCGTTGGAAATCGCCGTCAGGTGGCGGTCGACCACCAGCGTCACCTGGAACACCGCTTTGAACGCCGGCTCGTCCCAACAGGGAAAAGCGCGCCGCGCGTCGGTGGATTCGAACTGCGTCGATGCCAGCGGTTTGTCTTGCCCCTGGGCATCTTTGTAAGTGCTGCGGTAAAAGCCGTGCAGCTTGTCGTTCAGTATGCCTGAGAAGCGGAGGTGCAATTCCCAAATGCCGGTATCGAGCGTATCGGCGAAATCAAAGCGCGCCTGTTCGTTTTCGTTGTCAAACGATACAGCGGCATCATGATTCACACCCGAGACGTGCCTAATCGAGGCCGAGTGAATTTGCAACTCGGCGGCATTGACGACAATCTCGCGCACCGGATCGAGAACCTGCACCGCGATTTTCTCTTCGCCCTCAAAGGTCCAAGTTGTCAGGTCCGGCGTCAGGCGGATTTCGTAACGTTCCGGAACGACTTTTTGCGGCAAACGGTGCGCTTTGTGTTCGGCCATTCTCACTCCAATTGTGAATTATGAAAAAATCATAAAGAGACCGGCAGGAAAAACAATAGGGCCGCTAAGCCGAACGCTGGCCCGTCGCCGCGCCACCCAGCCCGGCAACTTTCAGGCGCCACGGCTTGATCAACAACGCCGTCAGCAGCACCGATGCCGACAACGTTGCCATCAACACCCACAGCACCGAGCTGTAGCTTTGCATCCGGTCGTAAACATAGCCGGCCAGCGTCGGCCCGAGCGCGCTGCCCCACATGTAGAAAAAAGTCATGTTGCCGCGAATCGTCGCGAAATATTTGCGCCCGAAAAAATCGCCGCTGGTGGCCCAGGTGACAGGGAACGCCGCGTCGAGCGTCGAGTAGAGAATAGCGAAGAGCCAAAGATAAAACTCCGCCTCACTCCATTGTAGGACCAGCAGCCCCGCGATGGGCAGGAGAATCCACAACGAAAGCAGCCGCGGTTTGTTCATCCGGTCGGCGACCCAAGCTAAGAAAAAATGAAAGCCCAAATTGAGCAGCGCAAAGGTGCTGAGCAAAAGTGCCGCGCGCTCCTGGCTCATGCCCTTCCAGACCATGAGTGGAATGAAGTGCACCATCATCGTGCTCTGAGTCGCCACCCGCGCCGTCATGGAAAACGCCAGCGCCCAAAACGCCAAGGTCTTCATCGCCTGTTTGGCCGTCACATCGGTGGCCGCCGGTTCGCTCGCGGTGGCTTTCTTTTGATTGTCCTCCGCTGGAGCCGGCAGGTCGCCATCGGGCCGCAGGCCGACACTTTCCGGCGAGCGCTGGATGCGCAGGCTCAGCGGCACACAGATAATCAAGAACAAACAACCCGCCGCAAAGGCGCCCCAACGCCAACCCCAACTGGTAACCAACATCGACAACAGCGGCGTGATCGCCGTGCCGCCGATCGTCACCGCCGACCCGACCACCGTCATCGCCCGCGCCCGCTGGCGGATGAACCAGTTGTTAGCCACGACCATCGGCGTTTGGATAAATCCCGCCGAGTAAGCCAGCGAAATCAGTCCCAAATAGGTAACGAGAAATCCGCCGTAGCTATCGATCCAAGACAAAACGATGTAGCCGATGCCGGCCAACAATGCCGCCGCCACCATCAATGGCTTGGGGCCGAAGCGGTCGACGAAATAACCGATCACCGGCGCCTCGATGGCGCCCTCGGCGCGCGCCAGAGAAAACGCCAGCGAAGTCTGGGCGCGGTTCAAACCCAGATCTTGGCTCACCGGCAGGAAAAACACCGTGAAGCCATAGCCGTGCAAGCCGCCGCCGAGAATACGCATGGCTGACACGATGCCGACCATGCGCCAACCGTAATATAAGTTGGAAAAGAAGCTGGAAATTTTTTTCAGGGGCATGAAATAGTGCGAGATCGGTGCCCGCAATGGGCCGTGGGTCAGGTAAGATGACTATAGGGAGGCACGATTCGCGCTGTCAAGCTAGAGCGCAAACTAACGCGCACTTGTTGACCAGCAACGAAGCGCCCTTCATAATCGCCGAGATGTTATTTCTCGTTCGAGCGCGCAAGAAAGGAATGCCTGCGTGAAGCACTTCCCGATTATTGTGATCCTAGCCACGTTAACGACCGTTGGTTGCGGGCAAATTTTTCGTTCCTCACAATACCCTGCGCCCGCCTGCGGCAAGCAGCATCCGCTGCAACTGGTGGCCGTGAGATTTTTTCCCGACCCACTGCCGGAGGCGCGGCGCGTTGACCAATGGCGCGCCACGATCCGCTCCGACGCCACCGAGACCTGCCGCACTCAGCTCATGGTCACGGAAAGGGACAAAAGCGAAAACATCAGCATCGAGTACACGGTTTATATCAACCCGGGCAGCAATGAGGTTTTTATGAACGGCATGGACAAGTATCGCGTGAGCGGCACCGATTTGTGCTTTCAAGTCCTGGCCCTTCGTGACGGTGCCAAAGCGCCTCTCGAAACCAAAGAGAATCACTGCGCGAAAACCATCGACAAAGCCCTCTGGTCGATGCGCTAGCAACGAATTCCCCGGCCTATCTTTCTTTCCCATCATACTTGTAGGGCGACCGGTTGGTCGCCCTTATTTGCCCCATTGACAGCAGCGCCAGCGACGGATTACCGTCCGGCATCTCAACTTAGGAGGTCTGTCATGGCCGAATCGCTGCAAAGCTTCAAAAGCTACGTCGGTAAAAGTGAAACTGCCACCGACGTCGTCACCGCGTCGGCGATGGTGAAATTCGCCGCGACATTGGGACTCGATAATCCGCCGCTGGAAAAAGGCGCACCGATACCGCCCGGTTGGTACGGCGGCTTTTCCCCCGCCTCGCATCGACCCGACAAGATGCGCACCGACGGCCAGGCCTCGGGCGGTGGTATCGCGCCGCCGATTCCGTTGCCGCGCCGGCGCATTGGCGGCACCCGGGTCAGCTTTAAAGAACCGCTGTGCATCGGCGACGAGATCACCCGCAAGACCGAGATCGCCGACGTGCAAATCGACGAAGGTCCCGGCGGCGCTGCCGTCACTGTGATCGAAAGAAATAGTCTGTCGACTTCCCGCGGCCTGTGCGTCGTCGAAGAACGCGACATGGTCATGCTTAGCGAAGAGCGCGCTGACGCCGCGCCGAAAACCACACCGGCGATCCCGAGCAGCGCCAAATGGCAGCAGACGGTCGAACCGAATTCGCCGCTCTTGTTCCGCTTCTCGGCGATCCGCTTCAACAGCCATCGGATTCACTACGATCGCGACTACGTGACCAAAGTAGAAAAACTGCCGGGCCTGGTAGTGCAAAGCTCGCTGATCTCGCAGCTACTGATCGAAATGTGCCGCCGCGAGCTGCCGGGCAAGCGCATGACCAATTTTGATTTTCAAAATCTGCGCTCGGTCTACGACAGCGACGGCAAGTTCACACTCGCCGGCGCGCCGTCCGCCGACGGCCGCGAAGCAACGCTCTGGGCGCTGGATGCGAAAGGCAATCTGGCCATGTTAGCGACGGCAAAATTCGCGGGGTAACAAGATTCATTCCACCACGAAGCACACGAAGGACACGGAGTTCGGAAATTTTGATTTTCTTCTCTTACCTTGGTGATCTTCGTGTCCTCCTTCGTGGTGAAAATTTCCTCTCCGAGTTTTGCGTCTTTTGCGCCCTTCGACTTCGCTCAGGACATGCTTTTTGGGTGTTTCGTGGTTGTTTCCTCAGTGTCCTCCGTACCTCTGCGGTGAATCTTATCTAAGCCCAATACGTCGTCCGGTCGGTCGGGATATGCTGCAGCACCTCGCCGGGCACGAAATCTTCCAATTTGACCCGCGCCATCGCTTCGTCGGGACACTTCGACACCGGCGAGAATGGCCGGTCCAGCGGCCGGGTTGCGTCGACGATCATGCAGGAGGTTTTGATTTCGTCCTGCAGCGACGGGTCGAGCATGTTGCCGCGAAACAGCGGCTGCATGATCGACACCTGCAAGTGGGGCTGGACCCTGGTCGCGAGCGCCCACAGGACGTCGGTGGGGTTGAAAACGTCGATATCATCGTCGAAGACAAAGACGTTCTTGGCGTGATCGAAGGTCAGCGCCGCTGCGGCGGCACGGCCGGGGTCGCCCTCGGACATTTTTTTCATCGCGATAAAAATATTGTAGTTGGCGGCGCGGCCGAGTTTACACACCGCCGTGACGCCCGGCACCGCCTCGCGGCAGCGCCTCAAGTAGGCGCCTTCGCGCGGCAGGTCCATCCAGGGCTTGTCGCCTTCCGGCGTGATCACCGATTGATACATCGCCCCGTGGCGGTAGTTGATCGCGCGGACTTCGTATTCGACGCAGCGGATAAAGCGCTGCGGCCCCAAGTAGCCGGGCGCTTCGCCGAAAGGACCTTCGACCACGCGCTTGCCCGCAATCAGCGCGCCTTCGATGACGATCTCGGCATCGGCGGGGATCAAAAGATCATCGCCCCAGGTCTCCGACGCCACCAGCCGCAACGGTTCCTGCATGTAGCCGCCGATGATGTCGAACTCGCTCACTTCGAACGGCCCGGTGTAGCAGGCGCCGATGTGATAGGCCGGATGGTGCCCCATCACCGTCGCCACCGGACATTCCAGGTTTTGCTTTTCGTAGTCGAGATACATGCGCCAGAGATGGCGCGGCGAGGCGTAGAGGGCGGTGCGATTTTTCGCTTTGATCTCCATGCGGTGGTACGAACAGTTATAGATGCCGCTCTTGCGGTCCTTGGTGATCGTCGACAGCGTGCTGTACGGTCCGCCGTCCATCTCGTAGTGGCGCATGAACGGCAGCTGAAACAGATCGACGTCGTTACCACGTTTTATGTTCTGTTTCACCGGCGCATCCTTGCGGTCAACGATGATCGGCGGAATCGGCTGCGCCTCGCGCGCTAAGCAAGCCTCGGCCATCTCCGCGCGGTTCATTTCGCGCGGGAAATTGAGCGCGATCTGGGTCTTGCGCTGTGAGATCTCGCAATTGAGCACCAGCTTAAACTCGCTCGGCCGGCCATGCAGATTGAGCGGCCTGTCGAAAATAGCAATCGGAAACTTTTTCTGCGCGCCGAGATGTTTGATGATCGCCGTGGCATCGTAATGCGCCGGGTCGATCGGTTTCGTAATGTGAACCACCTCGTTGGGGATTTCTTTGCGGCAATCTTCGAGAAACGTGCTCAAACTCTTCGCCATCGTGCACCTCTAAACTCACCGCGAAGGCACGAAGAACACGAAGTTCGGAAAAAAAAGACAGTAATAATTTTCTTTTCCTCCCTTCGCGCTCTTCGTGTCTTCGTGGTGAAAGATTTTTTTAACGCGCTTCGCTCAACAGCCGCCCGTAACCGGGAATCGGCTCTTTCACGCCCATCAAGCGCAGCGCTTCCCAGGTCCACGCCTGCGTGTTGGTCACCACTGGTTTGCCGCTGTCTTTCTCGATGCGCTCAATGACCGAAACCGTGCGCCATTTGTTGCACGGCATGTAGACGCCGTCGACGTCGGGATGTTTCTTCAACAACTCCATCGACAGCTCGTAGCCGGTCTCCGGCGCCAGCTGCCAAATAATGTTGGTGTTGGGGCAGCCCAGGCCGCGAAACGCCACCACTTCGATGCCGTCGTGCTTGAGAAATTTCACTAGGCGCTCGCCCTGATCCTCCGGAAACGGCGAGGCCATGACGACGCGTCTGAGCCCGACTTTCTGACAGGCACGCGTCACCGCGGTGAGCACCGTCGACGACGGCACTTGGGTGATGCCGCTGACTAGCTTGAGAATATCTTTGTCCGACCCAGGGCCTTTGTACGATAGAAACAGCTCGCCCGTGATCATCAAAAAATCCAGCGGCAGCTTGGCCAGCTCGCGCACGTGGTCGAGAAACTTCATCTCCGCGCGCGCGAACTCATCGTCGGTGAATTTGGTAACGGTTAGCTGCCGGCCTTCGATGCGAATATCTTTCGGCAATATTTTGTAAACATCGGTCAGCGTTTCGTCGTTGGTGTTGGGTGAAATTAAACCGATCAGTTTCATGAAAACCTCCCCCTCCGTTCGTCCACCATAGAGCAACGCGCTGGCGTGAATCAAGGAAACCCCAAAACTCGAAGCGCCGAACGCGAAATAGATTCCGATCTATCTTGACTCGCAGGAAGGTTTTCCATAAATTCGCCGAGCTTTCCCCCAAGAGGAGCAGACTATGACCAAGCGCGGCATGATAATGATGATCGCAGTGTTCGGCTTGATGGCGCTGGTCGCCCGCCGGGCCGCCGCACAGGAGAATGTTTATCGCGGCAAAACTCTGCGCATCATCGTCGGCACCTCGGCCGGCGGCGGCTTCGACACCTACACGCGCACGCTGGCGCGCCATTTCGGCAGGCATGTGCCTGGGCAGCCGGCGATTGTCGTCGAGAACATGCCCGGCGCCGGCCATCTGATCGGCGCCAACCACATGTACAAAGTGGCCAAACCCGACGGGCTTACCATCGGCCATTTTCACGGCGGCTGGTTCCTCTATCAACTATTCAAGCGGCCCGGCATCGAGTTCGATGCGACCCAATACGAATTCATCGGCTCGCCGATCCGAGAAAGCCGCGCCTGCGCTTTTACCAAAGCCAGCGGCATTACCAGCGTCGAAAGGTGGCTAGCATCGAAGACGCCGGTGAAAATCGGCGGCATCGGCGGCGGCGCACCCGATGACATAGCGCGCATGTTGGCCGCGACAACCGCGCTGCCAATTCAACTGGTCGCCGGCTACAAAGGCACGGCGGAAATTCGCTTGGCAGCGGAAGCAGGAGAGCTAGCCGGCGGCTGCTGGACCTGGGACTCGATCCGCTCGACCTGGAGCAAAGCGATTCAATCGGGCGAAGCGATCGTTGTCCTGCAAGCCGTTGCGAAACCCCACCCCGAGCTGCCCAACGTGCCGTTGGCGACCAGCCTCGCGAAAAATGACGAAGCGCGCCAACTGATTCAGGCCGGCATTCAGGAGCCGGCGGAATATTATCGGCCCTTCGTCGCGCCGCCGCGCACGCCCAAGCATGTGGTCGAGACTCTGCGCCGCGCCTTTGATAACACGATGAAAGATCCCGAGTTTTTGGCCGACGCGCAGAAAGCCAAGCTTGACATCGAGCCACTTACCGGCAAGGAGATGGAAGCCATGGTCGCCCGACTGTTCAAGTTGAGCCCGGCCATGGCGAGTAAGCTCAACGATGTTTTGAACCCAAAATTATAGTAACGTGATTGAGCAACGTCTAAGGAGCTGAGGAGGAACCTAACCTGTGAGAAACAAAGTGTGCGCATTGCTTTTGTCGGCGTTTTGCTTCGCTGCGACGCAAGCGGCCTACGCCCAAGCCAATTTCTACGAAGGCAAAACCATCCGTTTTGTCGTCGGCTTCACCGCCGGCGGCGGCTATGACCTTTACACCCGCACCCTCGGCCGCCATATCGGCAAGCATATCCCCGGCAACCCGACGATTATCGTCGAAAACATGCCGGGCGCCGGCAGCATGATCTCAGCCAACTACACGTTCAAAGCCGCCAAGCCTGACGGCTTGACCGTCGGCCATTTTATTGGCGGCCTGTTCCTGCAGCAGATCCTTGGCAAGCCTGGCATCGAGTTCGACGCCAGCCGTTTCGAGTACATGGGCGTGCCCGGGCAAGACAACTTCATCATCGGCGTGCACAAATCCATCGGCATCACCGACGCAGAGAAATGGCTGGCGTCCAAACAGGTAGTCAAGTTTGGCGGCGTCGCCAGCGGCTCGGGCAGCGACGACGTGCCGAACATTCTCAAAGCCACCATCGGTTTGCCGCTCCAGCTCGTCTCCGGCTACAAAGGCACCGCCGACGTGCGCCTGGCTTTTAACAGCGGCGAGGTCGCCGGCCTGAGCAACTCCTGGGAATCGACCAAGTCGACCTGGCGCAAGGAACTGGATAGCGGCGAGCTGGTGCCGCTGCTGCAAGCGACCATCAAGCCACACCCGGAATTGACCAAGCTGCCCATGGCGCTTAGTTTCGCCAAAACCGACGAAGCCAAAAAACTGATCACCACAGTTGCCCGCGTGCACGGCCCGAGCGTACGGCCCTACGCCCTGCCGCCGCGCACACCGAAAGATCGCGTCGCGATCCTACGCAAGGCGTTCATGGACACGATGAAAGATCCGGATTTCTTGGCTGAGGCGAAGAAAGCCAATCTCGATATCAATCCCGAAGATGGCGCGACGTTGGAAAACAACGTGAAAGAAATCCTCAAGCTTGAGCCGTCACTGGTGGCCAAGCTAAAAGAAGTATTAAAGTGATGGTCTTCCCGCGGACCTGCCAATGGCCGCGGCTTTGGAGGGCACTTTGATGAACGCTCGGCTGCTAGTCTTGGTTGCGATCCTGCTCGGCGTCGCGCCCGCCGCGGTCCATGCCCAGGCGCCGTTCTACGCCGGAAAAAACATCCGCATCATCGTCGGGCTCTCCGCCGGTGGCGGCTACGATCTCTACACGCGCACCATCGCCCGCCACATGGGCAAACATATTCCCGGCAACCCGAGCCTGACGGTCGAGAATATGACCGGCGCCGGCAGTCTGATCGCAACGAACCACCTCTACAAAGTTGCCCGCCCTGACGGGCTCACGATGGGCAACTTCCTGGGAGGTTTGTTTCTCCAACAGTTGCTGCGCAGATCCGGCATCGAGTTCGATTCGCAGCAGTTCGAGCATATCGGCGTGCCGGGGCAAGACAACTTCATGGTTGGCGTGGCCAAGTCCACCGGTATCACCGATGTCGAGAAATGGGTCGCTTCCAAGCAGGTGCTGAAATTCGGCGGCACCGCCGTCGGTGCCGGCTCCGATGACTTAGCGCTGATGTTGAGACATGCGCTCGGCCTGCCGCTGCAGCTCGTGAACGGCTACAAAGGCACGGCGGACATCCGCTTGGCATTCAACAGCGGCGAACTCACGGGTCTGGTCAACTCCTGGGAATCGACCAAATCTACCTGGCGCAGGGAATTTGACAGCGGTGAGAAGAGACTTATCCTCCAGGTCACGTTGACGCCCCATCCCGAGCTTGGCAAAACGCCAATGGCGTTGAACATGGTGAAATCTGACGAAGACAAAAAACTCTTGTCGGTGGTGATTCGCGCCCATGGCGCTACGGTGCGGCCCTACGTACTGCCTCCTAAAACGCCCAAGGACCGCGTGCAGATTCTGCGCAAGGCGTTCACGGACACCATGAGAGACGCCGACTTTCTTGCCGATGCGAAAAGGGCCAACTTAGACGTCAATCCGACGGACGGCGCAGAGCTGGAGCAAAACGTCAGAGAGATTTCCAAGCTTGAGCCCGCGTTGGTGGCGAAGCTGAAGGACATTCTTAAATAGTCATGAAGCAGAAGACAGAGGCGCAAGTATGGGGTTGATCCATCCAATCGGCTTGCTCGTTTTGGCGCTGGGGTTGTTTGTCAAGTTCGTTCAGGCCGCTGAGCCGGCAAACTTTTACCAGGGGAAAACTGTCCGCATCGTCGTCGGCCTCGCCGCCGGCGGCGGCTACGATCTCTATGCGCGCACCCTGGCGCGCCATCTCGGCAAACATATTCCCGGCAACCCTGCCGTAGTCGTCGAGAACATGACCGGTGCCGGCTCGATCATCGCCGCGAACCATCTCTACAAGATCGCCAAGCCGGACGGCCTCACCATCGGCCATTACCTGGGCGGCATCGCCCTACAGCAGTTGCTCGGTAAATCGGGCATCGAATTCGACGCGCTGAAATTTCGCTACATCGGCGTGCCAGCGCAAGATAGTTTTATCATCGGCGTGCATAAATCCACCGGCATCACCGACGTGAATAACTGGATTGCCTCCAAGCAAATGGTCAAGTTCGGCGGCATCGGCCCCGGCGCCGGCAGCGACGACATCCCCAAGATACTCGCCGCCACGATCAATCTGCCGGCGCAAGTCGTCGCCGGCTACAAAGGCACCGCGGAAACCCGCTTGGCCTTTAACAACGGCGAGGTTCAGGCCACCAGCAACGCATGGGAGTCGACCAAATCGACCTGGCGCAACGAACTGGAATCGGGATTGATCAAGATCGTGCTCCAAGCGACGCTCAAGTCTCATCCCGAGTTGAAACAAATTCCAGTCGCCTACGACCTGGCAAAAACCGAAGAGGCTAAACAACTTCTAGCCACGGTGTTGCGCGCCAATAGTCCCACGGTACGACCATTCATGGCGCCGCCAGGAACGCCCGACGCTCGCGTGCAAATCCTACGCAAAGCTTTCATGGATACTTGGAAAGACCCGGAGCTCGTCGCCGAAGCAAAGAAGGCAAACTTGGACATCAACCCCGACGATGGTGCCGGCCTAGAAAACAACATCAAAGAAATGTTCAAGCTTGACAAAACGCAGATCGCCAAGCTGAAAGAGATCCTCAAGTAAGTTTTCGGTCACGAAAAAGCCCATCTCGACACGAAGCTGACGAACGACATGAACTACGGAGAGCCTCTTCTCCGCTCTAACCTTCGTGGCCTTCGTGGTGATCAGCTCCCGTCTGAACTTTTTGTTCTTTGCGCTTTGCGCGAGGTAATCCGAAGTCTGAACTGCTTCCTCTGCACGATCTGCTTGGCTTGGCAGCGATTTTTTAATAAGCAATACTCTGGAGGAAAATCATGGCCGACTATTTTGTCATCGACGCCGACTCACACGTCGAAGAACCCGAAGAAGCTTGGGATTATCTACAACCAAAATACAAAGAGCGCCGTCCGTTCCCGATCCAGGTGCCCAACCGGCCGGTCCTGGCCAACTTGAACGCCTTCTGGTGGATCGATGGAGTCGTCCATCCGAAGATCTCCGGCAACAACCACACGGTCTTTGGCACGCCGCCGGTTTCCTATCACGCCACCCACAAGAAATTTTCCATCGGCAGCCAGACCCTGCTCGACGCCAGCGCCAGGCTAAAAGACATGGACGCCGCCGGCGTCGACATTCAAGTGAATTTTCCCACGGTGTTTCTCGAAGAGCTGAGCGAAGACATCGAATTCGAAGCCGACCTGATGCGCAGCTATAACAGCTGGATTCATAACGCCTGCAAGACCGATCCGAAGCGGTTGAAATGGGGCGCGATCATGCCGCTGCGCAACGTGCCGGCCGCCGTGGAAGAACTGCGGCGTTGCCGCGACCTGGGTGCGGTGACTGCGACCATCTACGGCACAGTGGGCGAGAAAATGCTCGACCTGCCGGAGTTCAATCCATTTTTCGCCGAAGCAGAAAAGCTAAATTTCCCCGTCAGCGCCCACACCGGCTGGAGCCATCCCGGCCTGCGCGCCAGCGGCACGACGATCATGGCGGCGCACACGGTGACCTTCACTCTGCCGCTCTTGCTCGGCTTCTACGGGGTGGTCGCCGGCGGCGTGCTCGACCGTTTTCCGAAGTTGAGGATCTCGTTCCTGGAAGCCGGCGCCGACTGGCTGCCCTACCTGCTGCAGCGCATGGATCACTATTATCATTCCGAGAAAGCGATCAACCGCCCCGGCCTGCCCAACCGCGCCCCGACGGAGTATTTGAAGGATTGCGAAATCTATTTTACCTGCGAAGGCGACGAAAAGCTCCTGCCGGAAGATTTGAAGTGGTGTGGCGACGACAAGATGATGATCTCCGGCGACATGCCCCACGCCGAAGCGCGCGACAACTCGATCACCGAGATCAAAGAGCGCAACGACCTCAGCGAGGCGCAGAAGCGAAAGATTCTCGGCGAGAATGCCAAGAAGTTCTTCGGACTGTAATAGGAACGGGCTTCTCGCTACGTCAGCGTCTCACTCGTCACCGCCATCTCTTGTCTAACCGAATCTTGCCGGCGCACTGCCGGCAAGATCCAGAAACTTGCCAGCCCTAAAGCCAGGCAACCGACACCGCAAATAAGATACAGCAAATCGGTGCCGCCATGGTCGACGAGCCAACCTGAGGTCGCGTTGGAAGCGATGCCGGCGATGCCGGCGCTGACCATCGAGAGCACGCCTTGCGCGGTCGACCGCAGCTTTTCCGGCGCGACGACGTCGAGATAGAGCGGGCTGCCGAGGTTGAGCCCGACGACGGTAATGCCGTGCAGCGCCTGGACGGCGAATAACAGCACTGGGTCGTGAACCAGCGCGCATAACAGCCAACGCGCCCCGCCCACTAAAACACCGACAGTGAGCATGCCGCGCGCACCGAGCCGCTTGATGCCGCTGCCGGTGAGCAAAACCAACGGGATCTCGATTGTCAGCATCAAGATCCACATGCTGCGAATAGTCTCGACGTCGCCGCCGCGCGATCGGACAAAGAGTGGAAACAGCCACATCGGCCCATGCATGAGAAAATTAGCCACCAGAGAAAAGAACAAGAAGCGCAGGAACGCGCGGTTGTGCAACAGCTCGCGCCAATCGCCGCGCGCCGCGCGCATGGCCACCGCGCCCTTGCTTGGCAGGAACCAGGCGATTACGGCGGAAACAAATACCAACGCTGCGGTGACAGGGAACATGAGCTCTAGCCCGGGCTGAGCAAGCTGCGTCGGCGCGGCCGAACCCGGCGCGCCATAGTGTTTGAGTATCCACGGAAAGATCAGCACCAATGCGAAGAAACCGATGGTGCCCCAGACCCGCACATGACCGAAGGCGTGCCGTCCCGCACTGCGTAGAATCGCCAAGCTAACCGAAGTCATCAGAGGAAAAACTGCCGTGCCGACCAACGCCAGCGCGACCATCGCGATCACAATGGATGAAAAGCCGCGCGCTACGCCGAGCCAGAGATAGCCAAACGCTGTGCCCAGTGTGAGAAGCGCGAGTGTCCGCCCGCGCGCGCCGGTGCGGTCGGCAATTTGCCCCCAGAGGGGCTGAGCGATCATGCCGATTAGCGGCGAGATCGCCAGCACGATGCCCACCTGCGAGCCGGTCAGACCGGCGTTCTCACGCAGGTACAAACTGAACAATGGATAGAAAATCCCCAGCGAGCCAAAATAAGTAAACCAGAAAAGAGTCAGCGGTATCGAACGCCACATTGCGAAGATGATAACATCCAATTGCGCCATCTACGACGGCGAATTGGAAAGATGAGCTGCGATTTAGCAAAAACGATCCATACGATCGGACATTCAACGCGAACGATCGATGATTTTCTCGCCTTGCTCGATGCCCACAGGGTTGAGTTGTTAATCGACGTGCGCCGCTGGCCGATGTCGCGGCGTCATCCCCACTTTAATCGCGAAGCTTTGGCCGCAGCACTCAACGCCCAGCGCATCGACTACCTCTGGCGCCAAGACCTCGGCGGCTTTCGCAAGCCGGCACCGAATTCACCCAACACGGCGTGGCGCGTGGCGACGTTTCGGGCCTACGCCGATTTTATGTTGACGGAGGATTTTGCCCGGATTGCCGAAGAGATTGAAACTTTGGCCGGCAAACAACGGATCGCTCTCATGTGCGCTGAAGCCGTGCCCTGGCAATGTCACCGCCAACTGCTCGCAGACGCGTTTCTCGTGCGCCCATGGAACGTTCGCCATATCATGGACAACGGCTGTCACCCGCACAAACTGCCGCCCTACGCACAACCGGAAGAGAAACGAATCTACTACCGGGGCTTGTTGTGACCGGCGTGTAGGGACAGATCGCGACCGGTCCCTACTTCTCTTCGGCGAGCCGCAAACGATAACCAATATCGCTCTCGGTCTTTAGCGGCTTTCGTTGCTTCTTTGTCAACTCGACTACGACCTCTTTGATTGCGAGATGGTCGCGATATGCTAGCAATGAGATCAATTCGCAGTGTTTTATGGCACAGACTAATTTCACCGCCGCCGAACTCTACGAAGCCTGGCCCGTGCTCTCCCGCTCTGAGCGGGTCGAGGGTTTCGAGTTCTTGCAACGCCACGATGCTGAGTCCTTTTTCCAGCAATTGAGCGCCCGAGATCGCGCCAAATTAGTGTTGGACGTCCCTTCCAGTGAACAACGTCTGTGGATGCGATTCCTTGCCCCGGACGATGCGGTCGACGTTATTCAAGAAGCACCGGCGCAAGATCGCGCTAATCTGCTAACTCTGCTCGATGACGCGACACAGCGAGAAGTCAAAGGACTCCTGGACTACGCCGAGGACGATGCCGGCGGCTTGATGAACACCCGCTACTCTCGGCTCCGTCCCGACATGACCGTCGGTGAAGCGATCAGCTACCTGCGCCGTGACGCACAGAAGCGCGCGCGCACAACCTACTACGCCTATGTCGTCGATAACCAAGAACGCCTGCTCGGCGTCATTACATTTCGCGACTTGATCGTCGCGCCGGCCGACAAACTCATCGGCGAAGTCATGCGCACTGAGGTTATCTCAGCCCGCGAAGACATGGACCAGGAAGCGTTGAGCAAGTTGTTCATGCGCCACCACTTGCTGATGATTCCCGTCGTCGACAACGCTGGCCGCATCAAAGGCATTGTCAGCGTCGACGACATCATCGACGTCGTTCAAGAAGAAGCCACGGAAGACATTCATAAGATTGGCGGCGCCGAGTCACTGGAAGAACCCTACTTGCAGGTTTCGTTGGGCAAAATGATCCACAAACGGGCCGGCTGGCTGGCGGCGCTCTTCCTGGGTGAGATGCTCACGGCCACTGCGATGGGATACTTTGAGGCGGAAATCGCGCGCGCGGTGATTCTCGCCCTCTTTGTGCCATTGATCATCAGCAGCGGCGGCAACTCGGGATCGCAAGCAACGACGTTGGTCATCCGCGCCATGGCTTTGAGCGAAGTACGGCTGCGCGATTGGTGGCGTGTGATCCGGCGGGAGTTTGCCGCGGGTCTCTCCCTCGGGCTGATTCTGGCAGCTATCGGATTAGTGCGAATCCTACTGTGGCAGCTGCTGTTCAACGCATACGGCGAGCACTATTTTTTGGTCGCACTCACGGTCAGCTTGAGCCTGGTCGGGGTCGTGCTGTGGGGCTCCTTAATCGGCTCGATTTTGCCGTTTATCTTGCGCTCGTTGGGCTTCGACCCGGCAAGCGCGTCGGCGCCATTTGTCGCCACGCTGGTGGACGTCACCGGTCTGGTGATTTACTTTACCGTGGCTGCGGCGATCCTGCGGGGCACGCTGTTGTAGCGAGGCATTGTAGTGAACTCGGAGCCCTTCGACTGGCTCAGGGCGAACGGAACCATTTGCGCCGAGCCGGAGCGCAAGTCAGCGCCCGGCGCCCGCCAGCCGGTCAAATACTTGGCCACCGCCTTGCTTGCTCTCGTCGCGCAAAAGATTTTTCTGCACCTTGGAGCTGGGGGTCTTGGGCAACTCGGCGCGGTACTCGATGTAGCGCGGCACTTTAAAGGCCGCCAGATGGGGTTTGCAGAAGTTCCAAATATCATCCGCCGGCACCTGCTCCGGTGTCGCCTCTGACTTGAGCACGATGTAAGCCTTCACCTCTTCGCCGCGGATTTGGTCCGGCACGGCGATCACCGCCGATTCGGCCACCTGCGGATGCGAATTGAGCACGCGCTCGACTTCTTCGGAAGAGATATTCTCATCGCCGCGCCGCACCATGTCTTTGACGCGATCGACGAAATAGAGATAACCATCGCTGTCGACGTAACCCAGATCGCCGGTGTAAAGCCAGCCGTCTTTGAGCGCCTTCGCTGTCGCCTCGGGATTCTTGAAATAGCCTTTCATGATGACCGGGCTTTGTTTGACGATCTCGCCCGGCTTTCCCGCTGGCATATCGTTGCCAGCTTCATCGACGATGCGAATCCGGTGCAGCTCCGGCGCCAGCGGCACACCGCAGCTGCCGATTTTTTCTTTGGCCATGTTCTTCGGGCCGATGACGCTGAGCAGATCTTCGGTCAAGCTGTAGGACGGCACGGCGGTCAAATCGAAGCGCTGCTCGAAGCGCTCGTGCATCTCCGGCGAGAGCAGCGCCACAACCAAGCGCAGGGTATTTTCGTGGTCGCTGGGCTTCTCCGCCAGCGCCAGAAGAATTTGCGGGATCGTCCGCATCAAGCTCGAGGTCGTGATGCCAAATTCTTTGACCTCATCCCAAAAGCGCGACGCGCTAAACTTTTCCGTCAGCACGATAGTGCCCCCCACCGACAACATGCCGATGCACATGTGGCAGAGCGCGTTGACGTGAAACAGGGGCAGCAGGCAAAGCACACGATCGTTTTCGTTCCACCCGAGCCCTTCGGCGCGCATGCGCGGCGAAAACGCATAAGCATATTGCGACAACATCACACCTTTGGGACGATCCGTCGTTCCAGACGTGTAAGTGATGGAAGCCAGCTCTTCTGCATCGATTGCCACCTGCGGCGCGGCATCGCTCATTCCAGATAAAAGCGAAGTCCATGATTGCGCGCCGTTATGTTGATCCACGCCAGTGACGAGCACTTGCTTAACCGCGCCGAGGCGCTGGCGAATTGACGTGATCAGCGGAAACAGCTCCGGCGAAGTCAGCACCACGGATGCTTCCGAATGATTCAAGACATATTCCGCCTCTTCGGCGGTGTACTGCGGATTGAGCGGCACGAAAACCGCGCCGATCTTTGTCAGGGCAAAAACGGTGAAGAGAAACTCGGCACAGTTGGGCAACACCAGCGCGACGCGGTCGGACTTTTTCACGCCGAGGCGCAGAAAGCCGTTGGCGACACGATTGACCTCACGCTCGAATGCACCGTAGCTCCAGCGTCGGTGAGCGAAGATCAACGCCAATTTGTCCGGATGTTTGGCGGCGCGCCCGCGCAGCAGTTCGGCCAGCGTGGCCGGTGTCGAGTGTTTCATAGTCACATGAGCGAATTGATAAACCGCTAAAAGTATTTCGGAGTCCTTCGACAGGCTCATGCCGAACCGATCGAGAGCCAATTACCTAAACAAAACCGGTCATGCTCAGCTCGTCAAAGCATGTTCTCTGTTTTGGCTCCCTAGTGCTTGGGCGCCTGGCGCAGCACGGCATCGATGATCTTGGCGGTCTCGCCAAGGTAATGCTCCGGTTTGGAGAGATGCTCCCAGTCCACCGCTCCATCGATCGGCGTGCCTTTGGTCCTTTCCTTCAATACTTCGATCAGTGAGCGCTCTTCTGAAACCGCCGTGGCGCACGCCTCTTTTACCAATTCTTCGGCTTTGTCGCGTTCGATCTTCTTCGCCAACGCGAAGACCGCGGCCTCAGCCAACACGACGTCGAAAGCGCGATGAATATTATCGCGCATCATCGCTTTGTCGACCTGAAGGTTCTGCGCCAAATAAGCGGCGTGCCTCATGGCGCCGCCGGTCAGCATCATCATCTGCGGCAGCGTCAGCCATTCCACTTGCCAGCCATGCGTCGCCCGTTCATGTTCGTGAATCTGTCCTTGATGCATGGCCGATAGCAACGCCGCGTTGGTGCGCGCCGCTGCGATAATCAGCTCACTCGCGATCGGGTTACTCTTCTGCGGCATCGTGCTGCTGCCGCCGCGACCGGCTTCGCCCGATTCCATGACCTCGGCGACTTCGGTCTGGCTCATCAAAATAACATCCTGCGCCATTTTGCCCAGGCTGCCGGTCACTAGACTGAGCCAACCGGCAAACTCGACGAAGTTATCCCGTTGCGCGTGCCAGGGCACGACCGATGGGCCCAGCTTTAGCTCGTCGGCAAGCGCGTGCATGACCATCAATCCCTTTTCTTCCAGCGCCGCGAGCGTCCCGGCCGCCCCGCCGAACTGCACGACAAACAACCGCGCGATCAACTGTTGCAAGCGTTGGCGGTGGCGAATGATCGGCTCCAGCCAATTGGCAACTTTTAAGCCAAGTGTGATCGGCAAAGCCTGCTGGCTGTGGGTGCGCCCGGCCATGACGGTCAAGCGATGCTTATCGCTGGCTTCGCTCAAGAGCCCTTCGAGAGCGTCGAAGCGCCCGCGCAAGACGTTGACCACCGCGCGCATTTGCAGCACGCACGCCGTGTCCATGATATCCTGCGTTGTTGCTCCCCAATGAACGTAAGGCGCTGCTTTGGTGCCAGCCTGTTTTTTTATCTCCTGCACCAGCGCGATGATCGGAAACCCAGATCGCAGCGCGCCTCGACTGAGCGCGGCGATATCGATTGCGTCGGCACTCGCCTTGGCGACCTGCTGAGCGATTTCATGCGGGATCACCGTTGCCTTGGCTTGCGCCCGCGCCAGAGCGATCTCCACGTCAACCAGCGCGCGCACGTACGCCTGGTCGGTCAAGCATTTGTTGATCTCTTCGTCGGCAAACAGCGGGCCGAAAATCGTGGAATCAAGCGCGGTGGTCATGAGCGATTGGCGTCTCGAGTCTAGCGTCTAGGTTTATTAAGTCGCCGGACTACATATCGAAAAATGCCGTTTCGTTTTCTCCTTGCAGCCGGATGTCGAAGCGATAGACCGCTTTGCCATCGCGCTCGCTCCGAGTCGCCATCAGCGTCGCGCGGCGCGCTTTGTTCTTGATCGAGTTCAGCACCGGATCGCTTTGATTTGCAGGCTCGTCGCTAAAATAAATCCGCGTGAAAGCGTGCACCAGCATGCCACGAGCGAAAACGCACGCGTTGACATGCGGCGCCTGCACCGCGCCATCATGGCCCGGCACCGGACCCGGCTTGATCGTCTCGAAGCTGTAAAATCGATTCGCATCGGTGCCGGAGCGACCCCAACCGGTGAACGTCGGATCGAGCGGCTTTTCTTGCTTATCGTCGGGATGATTGTAACGACCAAAGGAGTTGGCCTGCCAAATTTCTACCATGACGTCTGGTATGACGACACCATCACCGTCAAACACCTGCCCTTCGATGCGAATGCGCTGCCCCTGAGCCGCATCGGTCACCATGTTGTTCATTGGTGTGCGCGTCAGCCCGATGGCATAGAACGGCCCGACGGTTTGTGAAGGTGTTTCTTTGCTCATCGGGCCGGTCCTTCGAAGGGTGTGGATTTGCGCCCGCGCAGCACGATGTCGAAGCGATACCCAAGGGCGAATTCCGGCTCGGTGACATCGTGCGCATAGCTCGCCATCAGCCGCTCGCGCCCAGCCTTGGTTGGTACGGAATTGAAAATCGGATCGAGCGAAATCAATGGATCACCCGGAAAGAAAAACTGCGTCACCAAGCGGGTCACGAATGCGGGACCGAACAGCGACAAGTGAATATGTGCCGGACGCCAAGCGTTGGCATGATTGAGCCACGGGTAGGCGCCCGGCCTGATCGTCAGATAGCGGTACTCCCCTTTCCCATTGGTCACACAGCGCCCCGCGCCATTGAAGTTAGGATCGAGCGGCGCATTGTGCTGGTCGACGGGATGGTGATAGCGGCCGGCCGCGTTGGCCTGCCAGATTTCGATCAGCGTATTGGGCACCGGTTTGTCGTTTTCGTCCAACACGCGGCCAACCACGATGATCCGTTCCCCCATCGCCTCCTTGCCGGTATCGACATTGCGGGTGAGATCGTTTTCGCCAGGTTGCAGCTTGATGTCGCCAAACAAAGGCCCGGTGATTTCAGAGAGTGTCTGCCTGAGCGGCACCAATTTCTTCAACGGCCCGCGTTTCACCGACGAGCCGTATGCAGCAAAACTATAGGGCGGATGCGACCGCCAATCGCGCAGGTTGTAGGTCGGAATGTCCATGCGGTATGAATCCTTGCTCACCGCGAAGACACGAAGAGCACGAAGACAAGAAAATAAAAATTTCTGAATACCTACTTCTCCGAACTTCGTGTCCTTCGTGCCTTCGTGGTGAAAGTTTTTCCTATTTCTTGTTCTCGCTTTCCATCTCTTTGTAAGTCCGTTTCGCCACCGCAAACGCCGAGTTCGCCGCCGGCGCGCCGGCATAGACCGCGACTTGCAGCAGCACTTCTTTCACTTCTTCCTTGGTCACGCCGGTGTTGCGCGTGGCGCGAATGTGCGCGCCCAGCTCTTCGAGTTTGCCCAGCGACGCGAGCATGGCGATAGTAATCATCGAGCGGATATTCTTTCCCAACCCGGGCCGCGTCCAGACCGCGCCCCAGGCGTGCTCGGCGACGTGGCGCTGCCAATCGGCATCGAATTCAGTCTTATTCGCCTCGGCACGTGCGACGTATTCTTCGCCCAGCACCGCTTTGCGCACCGCCATGCCTTTATCGAATAGTTCGTCAGCCAATGTGCACCTCGCGGAGAAATGTCTTGATCTGCTCAGCCATGAATTCCGGCTGCTCCACCGAGCTGATATGCGCGGCATTGGGAATGAGCGACAACTTCGCGTGCGGAATAATCCCCGCTAACGAGCGCGCCATATCCGGCGGCGTGGCGATATCTTTATCGCCGCACAGCACCAAGGTGGGCTGGCGAATTGTCGCCGAAGATTGAATCAAATCACCATCGCGCAGGGCGCAGCAGACACCGATGTAGCCTTCGGGATTGGTCCGCGCCACCATATTAGCGTAGCCGCACACCTGATCGGCGTGGCGTTGGCGATAGTCCTGCGTAAACCAGCGCGTCATCGACACATCGACCAGCGCGCCCAAGCCCTGCTGCTTTACCAGATCGATACGCTCTTGCCAGCTCGCCACCGTGCCGATGCGCGCGCCGGTATCACAAAGAATCAGCGCCCGCGCTCGCTCCGGATAATTTACCGCAAACTGCTGCGCGATGACGCCGCCGACGGACAACCCACAGATCACCGCCGACTGAATCTGCAGCGCATCGAGCAAACCAGCCACATCCCGAGCTAAGTCCGCCGCGCTGTACGGTGGCGCCGGAGCTTCGGTCAAACCATGGCCGCGCGTGTCATAGCGAATCAAGTAGAAATCATCGGCGAGCAACGGCACCAGCGGATCCCACATGCGCAGATCGCTGCCCAATGAATTGGAAAAGACGATGGCCGGCTTGCGCTTATCGCCTTCGATCGAATAGTGATGAACGCAGACGCCGATTCGAATAAAAGCCATGACCAGAAAACTATCTGAGGGCTTAGAGCGATGTCAACTTAGGCGGACGTCGATGCTTCAAATCACCTCCCTTTGAACGGTCGTCGCCCGAATTGCGCGGCTCGCTTATTCATGCCCGAACCGCGCCACCAAAACGGCCAAGGTCATGTTATCCGCGATCGTATCATGCGGAATCAGCACGTATTTCCACGGCTTGCCCCCGCAGGTCCCCGAATGTGCGCTTGCGTGCTCGCACCATTTTACGGCGGCGTCTTTCTTGGCGATGACCTCCGGGTCTTCGAGGTCGCTTCGTCTCTTGGGCTCCAGCATATAGATCGCGTTCTTCGTTTCAGCAACGAAGTCTGGTTGGTACTCTTGGGGATCAGCATGCGAGTGCGAAACAGAGCGACGGAAACTCGCGCTCGAAGTCGGTCACTGTCGCAAACTCGCTGCGAATCGTTGCCAGCGCCGCCGCCACATCCGCGCCTTTTTTCCGCGGCACGATTTCGGTCACCCGGTCGAGAATTCCCAGCGAGCGGCGCTGCGGCGGCCGCAAGCTCAGCCGGCCAGCAATGGCGTTGACGTGATGGTTCATCGACGCGTGCCGCGAATCAGGGAGATTTCGAACGCGATGCGTTCGAATTTGACCATGCCCAGACCGTTTGGGCTAGACATTCTTCGCACTGAGCCTCGTTGACGATTTAGAGCGCCTCTCTTTGATCTTCTGCTCTAGCCACGTCCTAACGAGTCTATCGGAACGAACTCCGTGTTTGCGCGCCTCCAGCTCGATCTGGTCCGAGAGAGTCTTCGATACCGGATAATAAGTAGCTTCGGGCTCGGCGACGACCTCAAATTCGACTTTCCTTGTCTTCGCCCAAACGTCGCTTAAGTCGTGCTTGTCCCAGTACTCACCGATCTCCGCATACGATCGTCCCTTTGAGATAGAGCTCTTACTTTTTTTCATATCTTCTCCTTTCGCTCGCCGTCATGTCACGAGCCGACACGATAAGCGCCTGCCCAGTTTTCTTGCGAACGAAAAACACAATCAAATAACGCCCTGCGTCCGTTTGTCCCAACGCCGAATAAACGTTCTCACCTTGCCGCTGCCCCCTTTCAACAAATCTAAAGTGCGCTGAATTGCGCAACACTTCTCTTACCTCGTCCTGCGCAACTCGGTGCTTAACGATGAGCTTTTCGACGATTGCCGGAAGCCATATGATACCGGAAATCTTCAAGCACCAGCTCCAATCGTCACGCTACTAAATTCCATCGCAGAACGCTGTTTAGTCTTGCTCGCCCGAGAGCAAATCCATCTGCCCCTTCGGCGGCGGGGCCTTCGGCAGGTTCTCCACCTTCAGGCTATAGTCGTCCTTGCCCCACTCGCAGCGCGACAGCACCGCCTTGGGAATCTTCTATACCGTAAGATTGCCGTAGCCGTCCTTGCGACCGCGGAACGCGCTGCACACCACCGGCAGCGAGCGCCCGCTGCCGACTTCGTCGCTCGGCTGCTGGAGGTGATCCTGAGTTAGATTGGCGTTAGTGACGCAGTTAATTCCTCTTAACTTTTACCGTCCCGGTTACGTTCGCCGCTGTCTGGATCAAACCCTTATAATCAGGTCCTACTAAATCGAACTATGACGAATCAAGGTACGTTATCCGGCCATTTTTGTCGCAAATTCAGAAACCAAATAGACACGACATCCGAACGCCGAAGGGTTTCGTACTGTGGAAATTATTCAAACCAAATTTGCGTTACTCTACTGGAATCAGGCGCGATCTGGCAAGGGGATTTGGAGCGACACATACGGACTTTGCGGTGGATCGTCAGAAGCTGTTCGGCGCGGTCGACCGAACAAAGAGAGAGGACTAAAGAGTCAAGTTGGCGTACTGCTCGCGAAAACTCTTGAGATCGCCGAAGGCATGCTCATCGATAATACTCGCCAACCCGAACAATTCGAGCAGCGAATTTTGCAGGGGCGTGGCGGTGAGCAAGAGCTTATGGCGTTCCTGGAGGGCCTTCTTGAGTATATTGGCGATAACGCTGTTGGGCTTGTAAACGTTGCGCAGCCGGTGCGCTTCGTCGATGACCACCAAGTCCCACGGCGTGTTGGCGACATCGGCCGCCTTGCTTCTGGCGAAATGATAAGAACAAATGACAATGGAATCGGCCACTTCGAAGGGACGAAAATTGCCTTGCTTAATGGCCAGATTGTACGACTTGGCTTCTAGGATGACGCAGGGCAAGAAAAACTTCTCAGTTAGCTCCTGGTGCCACTGCTTGCGCAAATTGGACGGCACAATAACCAAAATCCGCCGCTTACGCTCAGCCCACCGCTGCGCCAATACCAGACCCGCCTCGATGGTCTTGCCCAAGCCAACCTCATCAGCGAGCAGTGCGCCTTTTGACAGCGGCGAGTTAAAAGCAAACAGCGCAGCGTCAACCTGATGCGGATTCAAATCCACCTGCGCGCTGGCAACCGCACCCGCGAGCTTCTCCATGCTGTCCGAAGGGCACCGCCTGGTCAGCTCATAGGCAAAATATTTGGCGTGATAGGGGGTTAGGTCCAATAACGTACCGGAACGAAGCTGGATATCTATTGTGAGAGGAATTTCCTACTCAAAGGCGAATCCCAACGCGGCATCTGAAAATTCCGGTCAATACCCGCATAATTGTAATAACAATCCAAAGCAGAATTCAACAAAAACTTGGGTGAGCGAAAGCCCACTACAAGCGGTCTCCGCTAAGACGCGGCATCACCTCCGCGGCCCATTTGCGCATCACATCGTAGTAGTTCTTCGGCGGCAAGGTCAGCAAGAAATTGCCAATGCCACGCCGGACCAATTCGCCGATGCGGCCGGCACACTCTTCTGGCGTCCCAGCGATGGAAAAGCGCTGCCGGCCAATGAAAAACGAATTGTCATGCCTTCCGAAACGTATCTGACCGTTTGGAGAAAAGTCAACTAAAGAAGGCTAGCGTAAGGAGTTAGGAGACTTCGATGCTTCTTACTGTTTACTCCTCACTGGATTTTCCTTTGACTTCCGCCAAGCACCAGCCGTAGAATCCAGCAGAATTCGTCACGGAGGTTAAAATGGCTGAGCCACTAGTCTTGGAAGTTTTCTCCGACTTTGTCTGACCCTGGTGCTACCTCGTCACCGGGCGTGTCGAGAAACTAAAAAAAGAATACGGTTTAGGAATTAAGCTTACTAACTTCCCGCTTCATCCGGAGACACCGGAAGAAGGCAGCCAGCGCGGGCCGGAAATCGTCGCGCGCAACAGCCGCATGAAGGTGAACATGGACGGCGAAGGCTTGCCGTATAACGCCGAGCGCAACATGTCCTACAACAGCCGCCTGGCACAGGAGCTGGCGACCTGGGCCGGCACCAAAGGTAAAGCAGAAGAAGTCGCCAACGCGCTGTTTCGCGCCTACTTCGTCGACGTGAAAAACATCGGCAAAGTCGAAGTGCTGACCGACATCGCCGAGCGCAACGACCTGCCCAAAGACGAAGCGACCGACGTTTTGCTCAGCCGCAAGTACCGGGAAACCGTCGACGACGACTGGCGCCGCTGCGCCGCCATCGGCGTCAACGCCGTGCCAACGTTTCTCGCCGGCAAGTATCTGATGGTCGGCGCGCAGCCCTATGAAGAGTTGAAACGGCTGATCGAGCATGTGCTGAAAGAACCCGCGCAACAGGCTCGATCATAGGATTCTCCCGAAAAACCTGAAGAATGCTTCGCCAAGCTCAGCATGAACGGATTGTGCTTCAGCAATTTCAACGTTGTTTCCGTTCGTCCCTTCGGCAAGCTCGGGGCGGGCTCTGAGCTCGTCGAAGGACTCCGAACAGGTCACTGGCCTAGCACCAATTTCGAAGGGCGGGCGCTACCGGGCGTTGACTGCCGCGTGAGGGGACGGTTGCCGAGCTAAGCAGCGCCGGGAACAAACTCAGTTCTAAGATAAATTTCAGCGATCGGAATGCTCACATCCACAGACGTGAGGTGAACGGTTTCGTGAAGTGAATTGCTTTCCCAGAAGCGCCAGGCATTGTCTGTCTGCTTGGAGAATACTTCGACGTGCACTCTTGCCTGGTCACTGATGAGGTACTCACGAAAACTTGAAATGCCGCGATACTGTTCAAATTTTTCGCCGCGATCGTAACTGCTCGTGGAATCCGAGAGCACCTCGACAATAACATCGGGATTGAGCAGGGTGTCAAATTGATTGTCAAGAAATTGCGGCTCGCCACAAACAACCACCATATCTGGATAGGTATAACGGTATTCTCGCTCCACACAGAGTCGAAGATCGCCGGTGAAAACATCACACGGGCGCCCCCTTAACTGGTTGCCAATCGCCAAGACCAGATTAGTCACTATCCTATTATGGGTAACCGAAGCGCCTGTCATCGCAAATATTTCACCAAAGGCGTACTCATGCTTCTCGCTCGATGCGCGCTCCATCGCGAGGTATTCGGCTGCGCTGTAAAGGGTGGTGGGCTGCTTTGCCATTCTTGTCTCGACGCCCACCAGGATAACATGTTTCCTGGCGGCAATGACAGGCTCCGTTGAGCGCTTGACATACGCCCACGCTTGGCGTGAGAATCCGCCCAATTGAGCATTCGCCACAGCGAAAGGACCCAACCCAGCATGTATAACATGATCTCTGCTGACGACCATATCGACTTGGGCTATTTACCGCGCGATTTGTGGACTGAGCGCATGCCGGCCGCACTGCGCGAGCGCGCGCCGCATGTCGAAGATCGCGGCGAAAAGGGTGAATATTGGGTGTGCGACGGCGACAGCTGGGGCGAACATCGCGGTGAGCGCTGGTTTGCCCGTTCCAATCGCACTTGGTTAGCCCTCGACCGCGGCGGCGTCGGCGAACCTTATCGTTCGACCAATACCGGAAAACGGCTCACCGACATGGACCGCGACGGCGTCGATGCTTCGCTGCTCTTCCCACCGATCATCGCCATGCAAGTGGGCGACGCGGAGTTGCGCAACGCCACCGTGCGGGCGTACAACGACTGGGCTTACGACTTCGGCAAAAGCGCTCCCACACGCTTCTTTCCGGTGGCGATGCTGTCCACGGTGGACGCGCAATCGGCCGCCGATGAAGTCACCCGGGTTGCGAAGATGGGTTTCAAAGAAGCCAACTTTCTCGTCAACGATGTTACCTTGGAAATGAGCCTCAAAGCTTGGGACGTCTTCTGGGACGCGGCCGAAGCCGCCGGCATCGTGGTCTCCTATCACGCCGGCGGCAGCGTGCAGACCGGCACCGTGCGCCGCATCATCGACTCGACCAAGCCGGGCGAGCATGAAGGCGTGTTCGACATGGGCCTGACCAACGGCGCGACATCGTTCTTCAATCCGTTCGTTAACATGATCAACTTCGGCACGCTCGAGCGCCATCCGAAATTGAAATTCTGCCTCGCCGAATCGGCCATCGGCTGGATTCCGTTTGTCGTGCAGGAAATGGACTACCGCTACAAACGCCAGTTCGAGCGCCGCAAGACCACTGAGCTGCCGCTGAAACATATGCCGAGCGAAATCTTCAAGCGCCAAGTCTGGGCGACGTTCCAGACGGATTTTGTCGGCCTGCACCTGACGCATTTCTTCGGCGACGGCCATATCATGTGGGGCTCGGACTATCCGCACCCCGACAGCACCTGGCCATATTCGCACGACATCGTGACCAAGGACTCGAACCATCTGCCGGCCGATGTGAAGAAGAAAATTTATTACGACAACGCCAAAGCGTTGTACGGACTGTAAGAAATTGGGATTCACCACGAAGGCGCAGAGTACACAGAGGCCGGAGAAGACTAACCACGAAACACACCAAATGCACGAAAATAGGATTCGGATCTCTTTTGTCTCGCGACTTTCGTGTGTTTCGTGGTTTACTCCGATCCCAACTTTGTGCCCTCGGTGCCTCTGTGGTGAGTCTTCTTAACCCGAAACCAGACGGAGGTTAATACCATGAGCGTTGAACCCAAAGGCGCAGTGCATTGGATCGATCATTACGTCGTCGGCACTAACGATTTGCCGGGTTGGAGCTACTGGGCGCTGCATGCGACCGGCCTGCCGATCCGGCCGATCAACGGGCTCACCACCAACATGCGCAAGAAAAGCACGCCGATTTTTTGCTTCATGTGGTGGGATGACGAGTCCTGTCGCATCGGCGCGTTCTTGCAGCCGGAGAACTATCCCAAAGCGAAAGAGCTCGGCAAAGACATGCCGCGCTGCGGTTTTTACGTGCGGCCGCAGGACATCGACTTTCATTTGAAGCGGCTCGATCAGCACAGCATTCCGCACACCGATCCGCTCAAGACCGCCGCGGAGGGCGAAGAGGGCACGGTGGTGTGTTTTGCCGATCCCGATGGCAACCAATATGAATTTTGGGCGCCCGAGAAAATGCCCGAAGGCGCCATGGAAACCATCTCACCCGAAAGAGTCGGCCGCATTAGCCACTGTGTCTACGGCTCGCGCGACCTGGCGCGCACCGCCGGGTTCTTCGAAAAATATTGCGGCATGGAAACCGAACGCAGCGCCAAAACCGCCGAAGGCACGCTGGTGCTGCGCATGCGCGCTGGCGCGCGGCTCGTCTACAAGTTAGTCAAAGAACTCGACGAACGTGTGGCCGGCCACAGCCCGTGGTGGGACATGCACACCGCGTTCACGGTGCGCGACGAAGAATTTTTTCCCAACTACCGGCGCATGTGGGAAGGACTGCCGGAGGAAGCGGGCGCGAAAGAACACTTAAACGACTCGCGCGATAAAGAAGACAACTTCCCGGCGCGCACCGGCCTGCACCGCAGCCCCGTTGGCTACCGCTGGAAAGAAATCTATCAGCGCGGCGACGAGTTTTACGATTGGGACGGCCACGCCTTCCATTTCATCGGCGGTATGCCGAAAAAAGCCGACGGCTCACTCGCGCTCTACACGCCGAAAGAACAAGACGAGTACCTGCGTGAACTAGCCGAGTCCCTGAAAAAGAACAGCGGCGTCAGCAACGACGACTGGCGTGGCAGTAAGACAGAACATCAACCAAAATAACCGACCGGGCTCGATCGACCTGCCTCAAGAAGCGACTGGCATCGCGCGCCGCTTCTTAAGCGCACTCCAGTTTGTTGGTCTCCGTCTCTTTCCGCAGAGCTGCGGCCGGACATTGACACCGGCGCGCTCCGCATAGTACAGCTGGAGCTGCGAGGTGATTTATGGCGAAAAACGGATTCAAGATCATCGACAGCGACATGCATGTGATGGAGCCGCCCGACCTCTGGCCCAAGTACATCGATAAAAAATTCAAACACCGCGCGCCCACGGGGATCACGAGCAAAAATGTCCGAGACCTGCGCCTGGCCCACCCCGACGGCACCGAGTGGTCGCGCAAGTTGACGCCGCAAAACGACACGGCCCGCGGCAAAAATTTCGAAGACAAGCAAATCGTATTTGGCGACGATGCCAAGCGCGGCTGGACCAACGAAGTCCAACTCGAAGCGATGGATATCGAAGGCATCGAC
>Ga0194132_10001419_pt1 | contig 48546 bp, 39 predicted proteins | sample TA2KigOf80mmetaG_FD_148612 | JGI IMG/M metagenome (GOLD analysis project Ga0194132, IMG submission 148612) | Freshwater microbial communities from Lake Tanganyika, Tanzania - TA2015054 Kigoma Offshore 80m | ecosystem: Environmental > Aquatic > Freshwater > Lake | place: Tanzania: Lake...
TCCTATGGCCTGCGCACTTACCGCGTCATGGAACTCTCGCTTTATCACAACCTTGGCTGCCTACCCGAGCCGCCAGCTACCCACAGATTTTGCTGAGGAGGCGCTTTGTTGTTGAGTCCATTGGCGAAGCTGCCTTATCACACCGCGTATGCGATCTGGCAGTCACTGAGCCTGGTCCTGGTGTTGGCATTCTTGTATCTATATGCCCGGGAGTGGCCGGAGACGGTTGTGCTGGCGGCAACTTCCGTGCCGTTGCTGATTAACTTCACCAATGGCCAGGATGTGGGGATTGCCGCGGCGCTGACGGGATTCGCGTTCCTGCTGATCCGGCGCGGAAACGATTTCGCCGCGGGATTGCTGCTGAGCCTGTGCTCAATCAAGTTCCACCTGTTCATCCTGGTCCCGCTGGTGTTTGTTTTCCACCGGAAGTGGCGCGTGTTGCAGGGCGGCCTGGCGGGTGGCGCGGTGCTCTGGGGACTGTCGGTCGCCGCGGCCGGATTCGCCTGGCCCAAGGCGTTCCTGGGGATGGCGTCGAACCCCGGGATTCACCTGTCGCCGGAACGGATGACGACGTTCCGGAACCTGACGTTCCTGCTGGCGGGCCAGGAAAATCTGGCGGTCGAGATGGCGATGAATATCGCCGGTGCGCTGTTGGTCGCCTATCTGGTATGGCGGATCCGGAATCTGGAAACCGCGGTGGGGGTGGCGTTGACCGGCGGACTGCTGGTGTCGCACCACGCTTACTCGCAAGACCTGCTTCTGCTCCTGGTGGCGGCGGTGCTGTTCGCGACTGGCGGGGCGTCGCGCGCATTGCTCGGGACGACGATCGCTGTGGGGCTGCCGCCGACGGCGTTCCTGCTGCTGTTCGCGCGTCCCTACAGCACGTTTGTACCGCTGATGCTGGTGGCGATTCTGATGGTGGCCTTGGTCATTGAGGTCCCGCGCGGCCAACAGAGCCCGGGCTGAGTCAATACCCCGGGGGGTACTACGCCTTCGATCCCAGCAGGCGCGCCGGCAGTGTCAGCACGGCCCACAACAGCTCGAGCACGCCGCCGACCGCGATCCCGACAATGCGGAAGGGCAGCAGGATCAACCAGACGATCGGGTACAGCACCAGCGCCAGCAATGCCAGCGGCCAGCACAAGATAAACAGGATCAGCCAGAGCAGGAATTTCACCATGTCCCCACCTCCGATACTTCAATACGCATCTGGGGCACGGGAAGTTCCACCTGTCAGGCTCCAGTGCTCCACAGGACCGCCGCGCTCACAAGCCACCTCGCCCTTGCGTTCCAGGTAGGCGAGATGCGCCATCACCTCAAACAGCGCGAACCGGTGCTGGAACGGACTCAACGCCCGCTGCCAGAGCCGCTCCACCATCTGCTGCGCGGTGGTATCGCCGGCCCCGATCGCCTCCAAAACCGCCGCGCACCGCTGGCGGTGATGCTCGGCCAGATGCCGGCAACGCCCGGCGAGCCCCGTGAACTCGTCGCCGTGTGACGGCACAACCCGGACCACATCCAAACCCGCAACCTTGTCCAAAGAATCGAGATACGCGCCTAGCGGATCCCCATTCTCCATCCAGGCGATGTTCGGGGAGATCGCCTCCAGCACGTGATCGCCCGAAATCAGGATCCGCTGCTGCGCATGGCAAAGGCAGAGGTGGCCGGGTGCGTGGCCCGGAGTCGCGACGACATGCCAGCCGTCCAGCCTGGTACCTTCCTCGATCGCGGTGACGGCCTGCGCCGGGCGGAACGTCCCGGCCATCGCACGGAACGAGTCCGTGATCCGCGCCACCTCGGCGGGAGCAGCCCCACGACAACAGCCACGGATCCAGCACCTCCGGCGTGTCGACGTAGGTCTGAAAGCGGCCAAGGTACTCGATCTCCCTGCCGTGCATCAGGACCGGCGCGTCCGTGAGCGCCGCGATCCGCGCCGAGTTTCCGGCATGATCCGGGTGTGCATGTGTGTGCAGGACGCGCGTGATTCCGCTCCATCCGATGCCGATCTCGCGAAGACCGCCGTCCAGAATCTGGAACGCCTCATCCGTGCCATAGCCGCAATCCACCAGCGTGACGCCATCGCTGCCGCGGATCACAAACACGTTGACGTGGTTCAACTCAAGGTGGAACGGCAGCCGGATCCGCCAAAGACCGGGCGCAAGTTCGAGGACAGGGCTCACCCGGCCGCCTCATCGGCGTGATAGGAGCTTCTCACCAGGGGTCCGGCCTCGACATGCGCGAAACCCATCCGGTAGCCCTCGCGGCGGTATTCGGCGAACTCTTCGGGCGGCACATACCGCAGAACCGGAAGATGCTTCGCCGATGGCCGCAGGTATTGGCCCAGCGTCAGGATGTCGACTGAGCTGGACCGCAAGTCGCGCATCACTCCCATCACTTCTCCGGGCGTCTCACCCAGTCCGAGCATCACACCACTCTTGGTGGGAATCTCCGGACGCAGCCGTTTTGCATAGGCAAGCATGTCGAGCGACCGCTCGTAACGCGCGCCCAACCTGACTTGCCGGTAGAGCCTCGGCACCGTCTCCGTGTTGTGATTGAGCACATCCGGCCGCTCGGCCATCACGGTCTCCAGGGCCTCGTGGGAGCCTTGAAAATCGGGCACGAGGACTTCGACGCGGCACCCCGGAATCCGTTCGCGGATGGCGCGGATGGTGAGGGCGAACAGCAGCGCTCCGCCGTCTTTGCGGTCGTCGCGGTTGACGCTGGTGACAACGGCATAGCGGAGTCCCATGGCGGCGGCGGCTTCGGCCACACGGCGCGGCTCGTCGAGGTCCACGGGGAGCGGCGCGCCTTTCTGAACCGCGCAGAATCCGCAGCGCCGGGTGCAGACGTTGCCCAGGATCATGAAGGTCGCGGTGCGGCGGTTCCAGCAGTCGCCGACATTGGGGCAAGCGGCGCTCTCGCAGACCGTGTGGAGGTCCAGCCGGGTGATCAGTTCCTTCAGCTCGCGATAGTTTTTGCCCGCCGGAGCCGGGGCGCGCAACCAGCCCGGACGGGCGGTCGGCTGAGGTTCAATGCTAACGAGCACGGGAACTTCTATTTTAGCTCCGCGAGGCGGTTTTCGAGGATCCGCTGGGGGTGGAAGCCGCGCAGGCGTACGTGGCGGGCGATGGCTTCGTCCAGCGCGGCGGCGGGGGCGAGTCCGATGAGCTCGCTTTCGGCGATCGCGATCCTGAGGCGGGCGGCCTCCTGCGCGACCGCGTCGAAAGCCGTCCGGATGGGCGTGACTTCGAAGTCAGTCAGGTTCATTGAGACCTGAACGAGACCGTTCAGGCGGAGGCCGAGCGCCTTCACGCAGCGCAGTCCACCGGAAGACTCGCGGATCCGGCCGGCGATCTCCCGTGCGGCGTCGAGATCTTCCGAGTGCAGATTGACGTTAAACGCGATGAGAAACTTGCGCGCTCCGATGGCGACGGCGCCGGCGGTTGGGTGGAGACCCGGCCCGCCGGTGTCGGGCGCGCGTTCCGGATCCGTAAGAGCGGTGGTCCGCAAGCCTTCGAACTGGCCGTGGCGGATCCAGGCAAGGTTGCGACGGTCCGGGCGCAGGGCGGCGGACTCGTAGAAGTAAGATGGAATCCGGTGGCGGTCCCAGATCTGCTGGCCGGCGCGATGGGCCAGGTCGATGCAGACCTCCATCGGAGTTCCGGCGAGGGGGACAAAGGGGAGCACATCGAGTGCCCCGATCCTCGGGTGGACTCCCGAGTGCCGGGTGAGGTCGATGCGGGCGGCAGCCATCCCCGCGAGGCGGACGGCGGCTTCGAGGATGGATTCCGGGGGACCGGCCAGGGTGAGGACACTGCGATTGTGGCTGGCATCGCCGGAGTGGTCGAGCAGAGTGACGCCGGGGGTGGAGCCGGCGCAACGGGCGAGGGCGGAGATGACGTTAGGGTCCTTGCCTTCTGAGAAGTTGGGGACACATTCCACTGTGGCGGCGGGCATTCAGCCGTCCACGCGCGAGCGAATCGCGTTTTCCGGGTAGAGGCTCGTGGATCTCAAAATCCGTCTCTCAATGCGCCGTCTAGCCCTTCATATCCACCACCGCCTCGGTGATCTGCCCCAAGTACTTCCCGTTCCGCACGACATCTGCCGCGATCGCAAACCGCGGACCCGGCGCGACCCAGTCCCTAGGAATCGCCACGGTCACATTCCGCGTCACCTGGCCGCGCGGGGGGACCTCCACCGTCAACGCTTCCTCGCTCACCGTCCATTCCGACGGCAGCGTCAACGCGATTTCCGCCTTCATCGGCTCCGCGTAGTAATTCCGAACGTGGACCTGGATCGTGTGCCGTTCCCCCGGCGCCGCGAGCAGTTGATATGGGTACAGCCGCACCCAACTCGGATCCAGTCCGAAGTCGGTCTCCCGCTCCGGCAGCAGATCAAAGAACAACTGCTGCTGGCGGCGGAACTTCTGCTCGGTGGCGAGCAGGATGGAGCGGTCCACCGGATAGGGCGTCCCGTGTCCCGGACAAATCACTTCCGGCTCGCGGTCGATCAGGTTCCGGATGCTCTTCAAGTGGCTGTCATTCTCGACGTGGTTCCGGAAGATCAGGTTGTGGCGCAGCGTCCCGTCGTTGCGCGGATTCGGGAAGAACGCGTCGCCGGTGAACGCGGCCTTCTTCCCGTCGATGGTGACGAACAGCGCCATCTGGTATTCGGTGTGGCCAGGCGAGTGCTTGATCTCGAAGTCGAACTCCTCCCAGCGGAACCGTTCGCCGTCCTTGAAGGCGCGGTCCACCTGGAACGGCTCGCCGAGGATGCAGCCCAGGTTGTATCCACGCGGATTCTGGAACACGTCGAGCATGTTCTCGTAGCACCAAACCTTGGCGCCGAGGTGGCGCTTCAAGTGCGGGAATCCATTCATGTGATCGTCGTGCATGTGGCTGGGCATGGCGACATCGACGGCCTTGAGTCCGAACTCGCGGCGCAGCCGGTCGACCGAGTGCTCCTGGAAGCGCATCCGGTCAGTGGGCGCGGTCGCCCGCTCGAAGTTGCCGAAGTGATTCCCGAAGCGGATCCGTAGTCAATGAACATCGCCTTGCCGGACTGCGACAGGATCGCGTAGAAAGAAGACGTCGTCGTGTAGTGGCAGATCAGATGGCGGCTCACCACTTGTGGCCTGCCTTCCTCGGACGGATTGTTGCCGGTCTGGAACTTGTAGTAATCGGTGAGCCGCTCGATCGTGTGGCGGATGCCTGGTCCGGGATCGGAGAGCGGCTCTCCGTGCGAGGGACAGACGAGCGCGGGCTTCAGCTCTTCGAGGCGCGAGAGCGAGAAGATCCCGAGGTCGATGCCCTCCGCGCCGCCGTAGTTCACCTGGGTGTCATAGAGGTTGACGATCTTGCCGGGCGCGAACATCAGGTCGCCGGTGAAGGCCACCTTCTGGTTGTCGACCGTGCCGACGAGCGAGATCGATCCGAGCGTGTGGCCCGGCGTGGGCAGCACGAAGAATTCGGTCTTGCCCCAGCGGAACGTTGCGTAGTCGTGCAGGATGCCCGCGACAGGAACGTCCTCGGTCAGCGTGTTGAAGTCATTGCGGACGTAGTAGAGGTGGAACACGCGCCGGTTGCGCCAGAAGTTGCGCGCGTCGGCGAACAGGTGCTTTTCGTGCGCGGGCACGGCGATCGGAATTTTGCGCGCGGCGGCCTTCCAGTCGCCCTGGCATTGGTCGCGATGGTGGTGCGTGTGCAGGATGTGGTCCACCTGGGAGATCCCCATGCCTTGCAGGTGGTCGAGGATCTTGCCCGATCCGAAGTCGATCAGCACGCAGCGGCTGCCATCGCGGACCACGAACACGTTGCAGGTGTCCTCGAACATCCACAAGTTGTCGGTGATCTTGCGCGGCGCGCCCTTGGGAGAGAAGCGCGTGCGGCGGTAGGGCCTTGGTTCGGCGATCGGGGGAGGAGGCGCGGGAGCGGCGGCCGCCGTGGCGGGGGTGGCGGCGAGTCCGGCGGACTTGAGAAAGGAACGGCGGGATTTCATGCAACAAATGATATCCCACGTGCACAATGGAGAAATGTATATCGTACTGGTGTCGGTCCGTGTGAAGCCGGACTCGGTCGAGGCGTTCAAGCAGGCCACGGTGGACAACGCACGCAACAGCGTCCTTGAACCGGGGATCGCGCGGTTCGACGTGATTCAGCAGCAGGATGATCCGGCACGATTCGTGCTGGTGGAAGTCTATCGCGACGTCGCCGCCACCACCGCGCACAAGGAGACGGCGCATTACGCGCGCTGGCGTGACACCGTGGCGCCCATGATGGCGGAGCCGCGCACGTCGCTCAAGTACGCGAACGTGTATCCGGAGGACTGGCGTTGACGGGATCCCGGTTCGAGTTCTGCACTCCAGGCCGGATCGTTTTCGGACGCGGGTGCAGCGCGGACCTGGCGGCCGCGGCGACGCAGTACGGCACGCGCGGGCTGATCGTCACCAGCAGCCTGGCGCGGCTTGAGGGAATCGCGTTGCCGGAGGATTGGCCGGTGGCGCTGGTCCGGGGCGAGCCTGCGGTCGAGGATGTCCGGCGCTGCGTGGCGGCCGGACGCGATTGCGACGTCGTGTTGGGGATCGGTGGCGGATCCCCGATCGACGCAGCGAAGGCGGCGGCGGTCCTGTTGACCAACGGTGGAGATCCGCTCGACTACATGGAAGTGGTGGGCGCGGGCAGGACGATCGAGAAGCCAGGGCTGCCATTGATCGCGGTTCCGACGACCGCCGGTGCGGGCGCCGAAGCCACGCGCAATGCGGTGATCAAATCCACCGCGCATCGCGTGAAGGCGAGCATTCGTGGGCAGCACTTGTTCGCCAAGGTTGTGCTCGTGGATCCGGCGCTGACCCGCGACCTGCCGCCCGCCGTAACAGCCGCCACGGGTATGGACGCGCTCACGCAGTTGATTGAGCCGCTGGTCTCGCCGCGCTGCAGTCCAATGGTCGCGGCGTACTGCAGGGAAGGCATCCCGGCCGTGGACCGCTGGTTACGCGTGGCCGTCAACGACGGATCGAACCTGGACGCGCGGGAGGGCATGAGCCTCGCGGCACTGCTCGGAGGAATCGCACTGGCGAACGCGGGACTTGGCGCGGTGCACGCGTTCGCCGCACCGATCGGTGGCGAGTTCGATGCTCCGCACGGCGCAGTGTGTGGGGCGTTGCTGCCTCACGCGATTCGCGTTAACGTGCGGGCACTCCGTGAGCGGGACCCCGGGAATCGCGCGATTGAAGCCTTCGGCGAAGCCAGTGCGCTCGTCAACGCTCTTCTCCACGATGTCAGCGTGCCGCCGCTTGGCGCCTACGGAATCAGGCCGGAGCAGGTGCCCGGATTGTGCCAGAAGGCCGCCGTGGCGTCGAGCATGAAGACCAATCCGGTGGCGCTCACCCCGGCCGAGATGTCGGAGATCCTCACCGCCGCCTTATAATCGAGAAGAACATGTGGATCCTGTTGCTGCTGTCCGTGGCGCTCGCCGCGGCTCCGGTGGACTTCGCGCGAGACGTGTATCCGGTGCTTGAAAAGAACTGCCACGGCTGCCATGGCGCGAAGTCGCAAATGGGACGGCTGCGGTTGGACTCGGCCGCCGCGCTCAAGCAGGGCGGACAGTCCGGCATGGTGGCCGTGGCGGGGAATCCGGGTGGCTCGTTGTTGATCAAACGGGTGGCCGCGGGTGAAATGCCGCCCACGCGGGACAAGCTGAGCTCGGGACAGGTCGCGGTGCTGCGGCAGTGGATTGAAGAAGGCGCAGTGTGGCCCGCAGGCGTGGGCTCAGCGGACGCCTCGGTAGCGGCGCACTGGTCCTATGTGCGGCCGGTGAAGAAGCCGCTTCCCGCGGGACGTGCGTCGAACGCGGCCGACCGGTTCATCCACGCGCGCCTGGCACGCGAGGGACTAAATCCTTCGCCCGAAGCGCCGCGCGAGACGCTCCTGCGGCGCTTGTCGCTCGATCTCACCGGACTTCCGCCCACGCTCGCCGAGCTCGACGCGTTCCTGGCGGACTCCTCGCCGCGCGCGTACGAGCGGCAAGTGGACCGCTTGCTCGAGTCGCCCCGCTTCGGAGAACGCTGGGCGCAGTGGTGGCTGGATCTTGCGCGCTACGCCGACACCAACGGATACGAGTCCGATGAGCCGCGCTCGAACTGGCCGTGGCGCGACTGGGTGATCGGCGCGTTCAACCGCAATCTGCCGTTCAGCCAGTTCACCATCGAGCAGCTTGCGGGGGACCTGCTGCCGGACCGCACCGAGGATCAGCTCATTGCCACCGGCTTCCACCGCAACACGCTCATCAATTCGGAAGCCGGGTCGAAGGACGACGAGTTCCGCGACGCCGCGGTGAAGGATCGTGTGGAGACCACGGCCACCGTCTGGCTCGGGTCGACGATCGGCTGCGCGCAGTGCCACAACCACAAGTACGATCCTTTCACGCAGCGTGATTTCTACCGCTTCTACGCGTTCTTCAACAACACCGCCGAGAGTTCGATCCAGTTGAGCGAGGAGCATCGGGTGTTTCATGGTGACACCGCGGAACTGGCGGCCCGGCGCGCGAAGTGGGAGCCGTTGCGGAAGATCCTTGACACGCCAACACCGGAGCTCGAAGCCGCGCAGGTGGAATGGGAACGCGGCTACCGGGCTGGCCGCGCGGAGGTGGACGCTTCGTGGAAACCGCTGGCGGGCGGCGGTGAGCAGACGATTGAGACCACGACTCCGGTGCGGTTCACCGCACTGCGGTTCAACGAGCCCGCGGGCGATGCGGCCGTCGAGGCCTGGACCGCTGAAGCCCTCGAACAGGATCGCCGCGCGGAGTCCACCAATCCAGTGTGGGGTGCCTGGAATCAAGCCGGTCCGTTTGAAGCGGACTCGCCGGAGATCGCACATGCGACGGCGTGGCCTCCTGAAAAGGCGGCCGGTGGCGCCGTCGCGATCGATGATTCGTGGCGTCCGCGTCCGGACCTGCCTGACGGGGCGTTTTACGGGCTCGACGGCTACGTCTGCTCGGTCTACCTGCACCGGACCGTGACTTCGCCGCAGGCCCAGCGGATCCGTGTCGGTGTAGCGTCGTTGCTGGGCGTCAAGGTGTTCCTGAATGGCGTGCAAGTGCTGGCATCGGGAGCGCTCGAACCGGTGGAGGAGCAGCGCGGACTGATCGATCTCGATCTGCGGGCGGGGGTCAACCATCTCCTGCTCAAGTACACGAACGGACCTGGATATTTCCGCTACTACTTCAAGTCGCGTGTGAATGCGAGCCATACGGTCCGCCCGGCGCACCGCTCGCCCGACGGCAAGACCCTGCTGTTCGATGCCGAAACCATCGCGGCGCGAGTACGCATCAAGTTCGCGCGCAAGCCGAAACAGGAAGTGCACGTGATGTTTTCGGCGCTTCCGGTGTCCCAACTGCTCGATTCCGTCCTGCTGGCGCCCGACGCCTCAGCCGCCGACGTGGCGAAGCACTATCGGTGGCATTCGCCCGCGCTTGCCCGGGTCCGCGCCGGGTACGATCAGGCCAAAGCGGAGTTCGACGCGTTTTTCCGGAAGCACTCTTCCGACACGCTGGTGATGCGCGAGCTGTCGCCGATGCGCGAGAGCTTCGTCCAGCAGCGTGGCAACTTCCTGACGAAGGTGGAGCCGGTGCAGCCCGGAGTCCCTGCTGTCCTGCCGGGGATCGACTCCGCCCGGACGCTGAACCGGCTGGATTTGGCGCGTTGGCTGGTTTCGCCTGAGAATCCGCTGACCGCGCGCGTCACTGTGAATCACATCTGGCGTGCGCTGTTTGGACAGGGGATCGTCAAGACCGGTGAGGACTTCGGCTCTCAAGGCGACCGTCCCGTGCATCCTGAATTGCTCGACTGGCTCGCCGTCGATTTCGTCGAGCGCGGCTGGGACTTCAAGGCGTTCCTCAAACAGATCGTGATGTCGGAGACCTACCGTCAGTCTTCGCGTAGCGACCCCGCGCGGCTGGCCAAGGATCAGGACAACCGGCTGCTCTCCCGCGGCGCCCGGTTCCGGCTGTCCGCCGAGTCGATCCGCGATGTGACGCTCGCATCCGCCGGTCTGCTATCGGCGAAGACCGGTGGCCCGAGCGTGTTTCCGCCCCTGCCCGCCGCCGTGTTCGAGAACCTGTTCATCGAAACCGGATTCCAGGCTTGGCCCACGTCCACGGGCGAGGATCGCTACCGGCGCGGCTTGTACACCTTCTACAAGCGCACCGCGCCATATCCGACGTTCCAGACGTTCGACGCACCGGAACGCGCGGTCTGTACGGTGGACCGGCCTCGATCGAACACTCCGCTGCAGGCACTGACGGCGCTGAACGACGAGGTATTCGTCGAGGCGGCGCGGGCCCTCGCGGCGCGGCTCGAAGGCGGATCCGCCCGCGAACGGATCCGGCACGGATTCCGTATCGTCACTTCGCGCTACCCGTCACCGGCGGAGATGCAGCAGTTGCAGGAGCTGTTTGACCGGACCGCATCGCGCTACCGGTCCGATCCGGCCGCGGCCCGCAAGCTGTCTCCGGGGGCTCCGGATCTCGCGCCCTGGGTGGTCGCGGCCAACGTGCTATTAAACTTGGATGAGGCGGTGACCAGGGAATGATGGACCGGCGGCACTTTCTGAAGGCATCGACAACCGGCATCGGCGCGATGGCGGTGTCGCGGCTGTCCGGCGCGCCGGGTCCGCACTTTGCGGCCAAGGCAAAGTCGGTGATCTACCTCTGCATGTCGGGCGCGCCGTCGCAGCTTGACCTGTTCGACTACAAGCCCAAGCTCAAGGAGATGAGCGGACAGAAGGTCCCGCAAAGCTTGATCGAGGGCGAACGGTTCGCGTTCCTCTCCGGGCAGCCGTCGCTGCTCGGCACGCCGTTCCAGTTCCAGCGCCAGGGGCAGGCGGGCCACTGGATCAGCGAGGTGCTTCCGCACACCGCGCGGATCGCCGACGAGATCAGCTTCATCTACTCGATGCGGACCGATCAGTTCAACCACTCGCCCGCCGAGTTGCTGATGTTCACCGGACACGCGCGCCCGGGGCGTCCGTCGATGGGGGCGTGGATCAACTACGGCTTGGGAAGCGAGTCGAGCGATCTGCCGGGGTTCGTGGTTCTGCTGTCGGGGCGGCCGGGACGGTGCGGGTCCGGCTGTATTGGCTCGGGATTCCTGCCGACGCAGTACCAGGGAGTCACGTTCCGCTCGTCGGGCGATCCGGTGTTGTCGCTGTCGAACCCGGATGGAATGTCCGGTGAGATCCGGCGCGACTCGCTTGACGCCCTGCGCGGATTGAACCAGCAGAAGCTGGATCAGTGCGGGGATCCCGAGATCGCCACGCGGATCGCGTCGTATGAGATGGCTTACCGGATGCAGAGCTCGGTGCCGGAGTTGATGGACATCTCGAGGGAGCCGACACACATCCACAAGCTGTACGGGACGCAGCCGGGCAAGAAGAGCTTTTCGAACAACGCGTTGCTTGCGAGGCGGCTGGTGGAGCGGGGTGTCCGTTTCGTGATGCTGAATCACGGCGAGTGGGATCACCATGGGGGTCCGCGGATCAACTTGGTCCAGCACTTTCCGCGGATTTGCGCGGAGGTGGACCAGGGTTCGGCGGCGCTGGTGGCGGATCTCAAGCAGCGCGGACTGCTGGAGTCGACCATCGTGGTGTGGGGCGGCGAGTTCGGGCGGACTCCGATGCTGCAGGGCGCGGCCAATGAGCCGCTGCTGGGACGGGATCATCACCGCAGCTTCGCGTTGTGGCTGGCAGGTGGTGGGATCAAACCCGGGGTCCAGTACGGGGCGACGGATGAGTTGGGCTACAGGGCGGCGGCGGACCCGGCCACGGCGCATGATCTCCAGGCGACGCTGCTGCACTGCCTGGGTCTCGACCACTCACGGCTGACGTTCCGGTTCCAGGGCAGGGATTACCGGTTGACGGATGTGCATGGCGAGGTGATCAGGAGGCTAGTGGCATGAAGAACGCTGACTTCGATGTTTTGGCCCGAGAGATGGGCTTGTCCGCCGAAGGGATCGACCTTGGCAGTTTGGGAGGTCCTCATGGTTGCAGAGGCGAACGAGAACGATCTCGCCGCCACCGCCGAGCACCTGGATTGGCCGTCGACGCGCGTTGAGCAGGCGCTCGCATACGCGGACGCGTTTCCGAGTGAAGCAGCCAGCATTCTTGCGCGGAATCAGCAGATGAGTTGGAAGGACTTAAAGCGATGCTGCCGCCGGGAATGTTCGTCGAGTCCACCTCCGGGTAGCAGCTGGACGAGCACATCCGGTCTTGGTCATGTACCTTCCGCGCGCCGCCTCACCGTAGTCGAGCACCGCCGCCAGGCTAACTAAAAGAGGATCTTCATTACCAACACCACCTGCCGGGTGGCGTTGTTCTGCGCTGGATTGAGTTGCCCGAAGCGCGGATCGGTGACGTTGTTCGATGCCTGGGCGCCAAAGTAGGCATAATCGAACGCGTTCTGGAGATCGGCGCGGATCTGCCACCGCACTCGCTCGAAGAAGCGGAACTCCTTGTAGGCCGAGACTTCCCAGCTTTGCAGGTAGCGGCTGCGGACATCTGGGAAACGGGTCGGGAAGTCGCGCAGGGTGAACGGGGCCTGCGCCGTACGCGGGAACAAGGTGTTGTCGTAGTATTTGTCGAAGAACGGGTTGAACCGGTCACGGCCGGCCGCGCGGGCGCGCTCGTTGCGCTGATCCTCGGTCAAGGCGGCGCTGCGGGCCGCAGTCGGCGCGGCGTTCGGGAAGTCGAACGGCATCCCGCTGCGGACCAAATACTGGACATTCAGGTTCCAGCCGCCGATGAACGCCTGCCCCACCCGGTTGACGTTGGCCAGCATCGCCTTTCCTTTCCCGAAAGGCAGCTCGTAGGTGACCAGGCCGCTGAAGGTGTGCGGGAGGCTCCACTGTTGCAGACGCTGTTCGAGCCGGGTGTTCAGGAGATTGCCGAGATCGGCATCCTGGGCATTGAGCAGGTTCGTGCTTTCGAGCGTCTTCGACCACGTATAGGACGCCTGCGCTGCGAAGCCATTGGAATAACGCTTGGTCGCCTTCATCTGCAGCGAATGGTAGTTCTGCTGCCCGACCGGAACGTTGGTGATGGTGACGCCGCCGAAGTGGGGATAAGCGTTCAGCAGAGCTGAGCGGGGAAGCGTGGCGCCGTTGAGACCGGAACCGGGCAGCAGGCCGCGCATCGGGTTCGGAAGCTGCGTGTTGAAATACGCCGGACGTTCCGCAACCGGGAGCCGCGTCAGCTCGTTCCCCGGGATGAAGTTCAGGCCCAGGTTGACCGGAAGCTTCCCGGTCAGGTTGCCGGAGTAGCTCGCGTCGACCAGCCACTGGTTAAACAGAGTCCGCTGCAGTCCGAACGAGAACTGTTGCGAGTAGGGCAGCGGCCGGTCGAGGTACTGCGCCGCCACGCCGAGGCCGAGGTTGGTGGCAAGACCCTCGCTCGATCCGATCGGTTGAAGAAGTCCGTTCGGGAACAGGCTGCGCGGGTAAGGATCGTTGATGAAGGATGCGGGCGTGAGGTTGTTGTCGGTGCTGGGAATGACAGCCGAAGGCCGGCTGAATCCGGTATCCGGACCGGCGGCGTTCTGCCCGAGATAGCTGAGTCCGTAGCCGCCGCGCATCACCCATTTGTTCATGAACTGCCAGGCCACGCCCACCCGCGGCTGCCAGTTGTTGCGATCGCGCAGGAACGCTTCGCGCGCGGCGCCGCTAGTTCCGGCGTACAGCAACCCGCCGCGCAGATTCAAGCCCTGCACCTGCGATTGCAACGGACTCGCCTGATCGAAAGCGAAGCCGCGGACCTGGCGGTTGAAGCGCTCGACGATCGGTCCCTCGTAATCCCACCGCAGGCCGAGATTGACCGTCAGGCTCGGCAGGACCTTCCAGTCGTTCTGGAAGTAGAGAGCGCCGTAGGAGTTCCGGTACGCCGGCCAGATGTTCTTTTCGACCGAGCCGCTCGTGATCGCACCCGTCAGGAACGAGGCGATCTCGTTGCCAGAAAGCGCGTCGGCCTGCTGCGGATTCCGCTGCGTCCAGTTGCGGCCGAAATTGAACGTGCCGGACGAAGCGCCGGGCTGATGCGTATTCGAGTTGTACCGCCGGAGCTCGGCTCCGAAACGCCAGGTCTGCTTGCCGCGGAGCATCATGAAGTTCGGCTGCGCCGAGTAGGTGTCCTGGGTCTCGTAGTTCGCCGTGCGCGTCGACCCGAGCGAAGAGTAGTTGTTGCCGGTGAAGTTGAAGCGGGGATACTGCTTGACATCGAACTGCGCCACCAGCGCTGACGGAAAGCCGAGTTGGGTGGGGTCGAAGTCGCGTCCGAAGATGTTGCCGGAGAAGCCTTCGTAACGCGCCAGGCCGCCGCGGAGGTTAAACACCGTGGAGGTGTTGATCGTGTAGGTCCAGTCGGCGCCCCAGTTGCGCGAGATCCGGGTGGAAGGCGCTTCGGTGGAAGGCTCCGCCGCGTTGGTGCCCCACTGGACGCGGGCGAAGTTCTCCCACGGAGTCTGGCCGTAGCGCCAGCTCAGGCGGTTCCTGTCACTGACGGCCCAGTCCATTTTGCCGAGCCACTGGTCGTATTCGTTGCGCGAACTGTTGACGAACAGGTAGTTGTTCTGGCCGTCGAGCCCTTCGCTGTTGCGATTCGGGGCCGGGAAGAAGCCAAGGGCGGTGGTGGCCACGGGATTCAGGCGGGCCCGGGGGATCACGTTGCCTGGGAACTGCTGGCGCGCGAATCCGCCGCCCGGCGCGGCGGCCGAGGTGAGTGGATCGAAAATGCCGATCTGGCGTCCGGCGTTGTCGGTCAACTGGGAAAAGTCGCCATTCCGCTGTGCAGCCGTTGGGATCGTCCAGAGCTGGGTTTGCGGATTCCGCTCGCGGAGTCCTTCGAGCGAGAGCATCCAAAACAGCTTGTTGCGGCCGTCGAGCACCTTCGGAATGTAGACCGGACCATCCAAGCGGAAGCCGTACGTGTTGTTGCGGTAGGCAGGCTTGCGGACGCCCGCCGAATTGCGCGAGTAGCCGTTCGAAATGAGCTTGTCGTTCTTGAAGAACTCGAACAGTTCTCCATGGAGCTGGTTGGTTCCCGTGCGCAGGTTGATCGAAGTGGTGCCACCACCCACCCGCCCGTATTGCGCGTCATAGGTATTGGTGATGACGTTCACCTCTTCGATGGCCTGCAGTCCCGGCGCGAAGGATGCGGAACGGCTGCCGCGGGTGGATGTCACGCCGTCCAGCAGGATTTCGTTCTCGCCCACGCGGCCGCCGTTGATCGACACGGAGTTGATGTTGCCAAACGCGTAGAGCTCGAAGTTGCCCCAATAGTTGCTTGCCTTGGTCACGCCGGGCAGCGAATATTGGAACTGGAACAGGTTGCGGCCCGAAGTGGGAATGTCCTGAATCATCTTGGCACCGATGGTGCCCGACCTCACCGCGGTCTCGGTCTGCAGCAACGGAGCCTCGGCGGTAACGGTCACGCGATCGGAAACCGCACCGACCTCGAGCGAGAGATTGAGATTCACCCGGTCCACCGCGCTGACCGTGATGCCTTCGCGCAGGATCGGTTTGAAGCCCTCCTTTTCCACCCGCAGCCGGTAGGAACCGGGGGGCAGAAATGGCGTTACGTACCGGCCCGTTTCATTGGTGACCGAAGGGTACTCCACCTGGCGTTCGACGCTTTGCGCCACGACTTTAACACCCGGGACGGGAGCGCCGGTGGGATCGGTGATACTGCCGGAGATCAAAGCGCGGAATTCCTGCGCATTCAGGGATGAGAACAGCAGCAGCGCCGCTGAAGCAAGCTTTTTGGAACCCATGGCCGGAGGATAGCATAGCCGTGTGGCGCCGGCATGAATCCTGGCACGAGGGAAACTCATCCGGACAGGAAAGCGATCGCATGGCGAAAAAGCGGCTGTTTATGCCGGGCCATTCGACCCGCCCACCCACGGGCACCTCCGGATGATGGAGCATCGAGCCGCGCTCCGCGATGACTGGTTGGCGCTGTGGCGGAGTCTCGATGCGTCAGGCGATCCAGAGGAAGTGTTTCGCGATCTCGAGAGCCGGTACAGCGAACCGGGCCGGGCGTATCATGGCCTCGTCCACATCGCCCATTGTTTGGGCGAGTTGCGCGGCTATCCCGCGGGGAGCGAGGACACCACCGCCGTCGAGTTCGCCCTATGGTTCCATGACGCCGTGTACGACTCGCGGGCGGGGGACAACGAGGAGCGCAGCGCGGCCTTGGCGCGTCAGGCAGCCTTGGAGGCTGGACTGCCGGCAGGGTTCGCGAATCAGGTCACGGCATTGATCCTCGCAACGAAACACTCCGCGGAGCCGGATTCTCCCGAGGCCCGGCTGCTCACCGATATCGACCTCTCGATTCTCGGCCAGCCGGACGCGGTGTTCGACAACTACGCGCGCGGCATCCGCCAAGAGTATGCATGGGTTCCGTTCCAGGATTTCGCGCAAGGACGGCGGCGGGTTCTCGAAGCCTTCGCGGCGCGCAATACGATTTTCAGCACGCCGTTTTTCCGGGCCAAATATGAGCAAATCGCGCGCGCCAACCTGGCCCGGTCAATCAGCCTTTTTGACACCCACATTCGCCTGGTGTAATATCGAGAACCAGGGTTGGGTCAGGGATGCGGATGCTCTATTGGGGTTCGATTACCGTCTTCGCGCTGATCGCCACGCCTGTGGCTGCCCGGAGTGACCCCGCCAAGGTGTTTCGCGTCCATGACGGCATGGTTCACGTCTCTGGCAGCGAGTACGGCTACATCATCACAAAGGAGTACGGCTACATCATCACAAAGCAGGAGTACGGGAACTACCACCTGCGGGCCGAGTTCAAGTGGGGTGACGCGACCTACGAGCCGCGCAAGGACAAGGCACGGGACACCGGTATCCTGATCCACGTCACCGGCGAAGACAAGGTCTGGCCAACGTCAATCGAGTACCATCAAGGACCGTGGAAAGACGGAGCCGGCACGCGATCACCGGAGAACGAGGTCGAGAAGCCTCACCGCGAGTGGAATTTGGTGGAAGTGATCTGCCAGGGCGACCGGGTGACGTTCAAGGCCAACGGCAAAGTGGCGAATGAAGGAGAGCGAGTGCGTCCGTCGAAGGGGCGGATCTTGTTCCAGTCGGAAGGAGCTGAAGTCTTCTTCCGCAACATGGAGTTGAAGCGGATGAAGTAAGAGTCCAAGGGGGGCCATGCCGGTGCATACGAAGCAATTGTTCAGCGCGCTCCTGGTGAGCGCTTTGATGATGGGCCAGCAGAGCCTGTCGACGCTGCGCGGAACGGTCAAGGACAGCTCCGGAGCCGCGGCCGCCGGAGTCGAGATTACGATCACCGAAGTCGCAACCAGCATCCGGGTCCGCGTAACGAGGTCTGACGGCCAGGGCGATTTCGAAGTGCCCGGCCTCAAAGCGGGTGCGTATCAATTGCGGGCCTCGCAGCCTGGATTCAAGTCGTTCGTCGCTGACGATATCCGCCTTCTATCGAGCCAGGTCCGCCGCGTCGACGTCACACTCGAGCTCGGCGCCGTCGAGACGCAGGTAACGGTGAGTGAAAGGGCGGCGGCGATTGAGACCGAGCAGGGCAAGATTTCGGCCGAGTTCTCCGGCGCACGATACAAGGATGTTCCCATTCCCGGGAACCGCTTCGGCGGGACAGCCCCGGTGCTCGTGGTCCTGCCGCAGGTGCAAGGCGGTAGAAGCGGCGGTACGGGCATCACGTTCGCCGGCCAGAAGTCACCGCAACTCAACATGGGCATGGATGGTGTGAAGGAAGAGACGCTGAACACGCAGACGGTGAACATGGAGTTCGTCGAGGAGGTCCGGCTCGTGGCGGTGAACAATACGGCTGAGTTCAGCCGTATTGGCTACTTCGACACGGTGAGCAGACGCGGCAACAATCAGTATCACGGCGAGGCGTCCTACTACCAGCAGAACTCGGCTCTCTACGCGCGCGGATTCTTCGAGAGACAGAAGACCTGGGACCTCTACCACATCTTCAATATCGTGGGATCAGGCCCGATCATCAAGAACAAGACCTTCTTCTACGCAATCTGGAATGCCGAGCGCGTTCCTGGCAAAACCTTCCGCAACATGACGGTTCCGACCGAGGCCATGCGCCGTGGCGACTTCTCTCAATTGCTCACGGTGACGCCCCAGGTTGCCGTCCGCGATCCGCTCAACGGGCAGCCCTTCGCTGGCAACATCATTCCCACGGCGCGGCTGAATGGGGTCTCGACGAAGGTGCGGGATCAGTTCATGCCGGGGCCCAACGTGGGAGACCCGAACCGGCTGGTGAACAACTTCGACTGGGTCCACCCGTATCCGAGCGATCAGTTCCGCGCCGACGTCGTCACAACGCGCATTGATCACCAACTTCGCAACGACAACTCGTTCTACGGACGGTTTTCCGCATACTTGCCCCGATACATCACGCCGGGCAACTATCCGGCGACCGCCACCAGCAGCCGTCGCCAAAGCCACTCGTGGGTGCTGGTGGACACGCACATCTTCTCGCCCACGATGATCAACACGTTCACCTTCGGTGGCAACCGCGACGGCCGCGACGTCGGCATCGAGATCAACGGTTTCCAGCCGCCGCAAGGCGCGAAAGTGGTTGCCGACCTCGGCCTGCAAGGGCTCAGCCCGAAGGTCCAGTCGTTTGGCGACAAGGGAAGCGGTTTCCCGATCATGAACATCACGGGTTACACGACGCTCACCACCGGGCACGGCGGCAGGCAGGATCCCTGGAGCTTCACCTTCGCGGACGCGGTCACGCGGTCCACCAACCGGCACGTGTTGAAGTTCGGCGGCGAACTCCGCACCTTCCTCGACTTCAACGGCCTGATCCCGGAGAGCACCTATGGGCGGTACACGTTCAACGGCTCGTTGGCCAACAATGCGTATGCCGATTTCCTGCTCGGTCTGCCTTTCCAAAGCGAGCGCCTCGATCCGATCGTCGACCGCTACCGTACGTCGAAGGAACTGGGCCTGTTCGTTACCGACACGTTCAAGGTGAACAGCAAGCTCAACCTCGACATCGGCATTCGCTGGGACTACTTCACCGCCACCACCTTCCGGGATGGACTCATGCTCAACTGGGATCCCGGTTCGGGGAACATCATCGTGCCCCAGGCAGTCCGCGACAAGATCAGCCGCAACTATCCCACCAACATCGGTATCGTGACCGGAGACGTTGTGCCCCGCCCGGACCGCAAGAACTTCGCGCCCCGGCTCGCCGCCGCCTACCGGTTCTCGGACAAGACCGTGTTCCGCGGCGGCTACGGCATTTACAACGAGTTCTTCGGCCGCTTCGTCCGGGCTGAGGGTGGCGGCCCATTCCAGATCGGCGACACCTACTTCAATTCGGTCACCGGCGGCCAGGCGCTCTTCCAGTTCCCGAATCCGTATCCTGCAGGATCGGTGGCCTCCACCATTCCGTCGCAGAGCGCCAATGGCTATCCATCGCAGACCACCAACGGGTACATCCAGCAGTACAACGCCACCATCGAGCAGCAGTGGCGCGATATTGGCGTGCGGCTCTCCTACATCGGATCGCGCAGCTCCGGTTTGAACTACAACCTTTCCCTCAACAAGCCGCAGCCGAGCCTGATCCCATTCACCGCGGCACGACGCCCGTATCCGCAATTCGTGAACCTGGCCTTTCCGCAGACCGATGGCCGCAACAAGTACCATTCGTTCACTCTCGAAGGGAAGCGGCGGACCGGCTGGGTCACGTTCGACGCCGTATGGACCTGGGCCAAGAGCATGTCGGACAACCTCAACCTCCAGGATCCCTACAGCCACGTCTTCTGGAACCGCGAGGACTCGATCCCCCGGCACCGGGTGGTGATCAACAGCCTGTTCGAGCTGCCTGTAGGCCGCGGCAAAAGCTTCGCCTCAAATATCCCAAAGGCCGCGGACTACGCCATCGGAGGCTGGAAGATCGCCTGGATCGCCTTCTTCCAAACCGGCCAGTTCTTCTCGCCAAGTTTCGCCGGCAGCGATCCGTCACGCACCAACACGGTGGGCGGACTCCCCGACCGTATCTGCAACGGCAACCTCCCGCCCGGTGAACGGAGAATCAGCCGGTGGTTCGACGGTTCCTGCTTCGCCGTCCCGCAGGCTGGACGCTTCGGCAACTCGGGCGTCAATATTCTCGAGGGTCCGGGGCTGCACAGCCACGCGGCGAGCATCACCAAGCGGTTCCTGTTGACCGAACGGTTCTCATTGGACTACATGGCGACGGCCTCGAACGTCTTCAACCACCCGAACTTCGAGTTTCCCGGGGCGAACATCTCCGTGCCCGGGCAGCTTGGAGTGATCACGGGGCAGCATGGCCGGTTCCGGGCCGAACGGAGCGGCGCCCGGTTCATGGACATGCGGCTGCGGCTGCAGTTCTGAGAAAATCGGACCGTGGCCCATCGCTTCGTTTTCGCGGCACTCGCCGCGGCATCCTGCCTGGCGCAGGCTCCCGCCGGACGCTGGGACGGCTCGGTTGAATTGGCGGGCCTCAAAGTGCCGTTCACCGTGCAATTCGAAAACGGGAGCGGACTGGCCGGTTCGTTCGCCCGTGGCGAGGCGCGGGTATCCTACTCCGGGAGTTTCGATGCCGGGTCGGGCGCGCTGGTCCTGAAGGGCTCCGGGGTACGGTTCGAGGGCAGGCTGGCCGACGGCGTGCTCAAGGGCACGCACACCGGCCCGCTGGGGACGAGCAGGTTCACAGCGTCGGCATACTGCACGGGCTCCTACGATGGCGAGGCCGGTCCGGACATCGCAGGCGAGTGGACTACCGATGCCGGCTGGCGCGTATGGATCCGCCGCAGCGGCGAGGACACGCTGGTCACGGTGTCAAGGCGGGAAGGCGCCATTGGGCCGCTCGCGGGACGCTACAACGGCGCCTATTTCGACTTGGCCCACTTTGACGGCCAGCGCGGCGCGCTCCTCGAAATCGAGCCCAGGAAGGACGGCTCGTTGGACCTGGTTTGGAAGGAACCGCGTCAGGAGCCTGTGAAGCTGCGCGCAGCGAAAGCCGCTGCCGCACGGCCTTAGCCAACTGGCGTTCAGAATGTAATCTTCAGCCCCAATTGCAGATTTCGCGGATTGCGCGTCGCGCTGATCACACCGAACTGCGGCGACCCGAGCGCACGGCCGGGATCCTCCAGATTCACCCGGTTGAACGCGTTGAACGCTTCCAGCCGGATCTGCACCTCCACGCGCTCGCCCACATGATGCGACTTGAGCAGCGAAAGGTCGACGTTGGCAATGCCCGGCCCGGTGAACAAGGCCCGGCCGGAATTGCCGAACGTGAACTGCGCCGGGGCAGCGGCAGCGGCGGTGTCGAAGTAGCGGGCAATCGTCCGGTCGCTCTTGGGCAGCGCCGGGTTGCGCAGGACGTTGACCCGCTGCGATCCACCAAACGCATTGGTGTTGTTGTTCTGCGTCACCAGCCCGTTGGGACTGCCCGCTTGAAGCGTCAGGATCACACCCAGTCCCCAGCCACCCAGAATCGACGCCGCCGGACCCGAGTTCAGCCACCGCCGCTTGCTCCCCCACGGAAGCTCGTACACCGAACTGAACGCGAGCCGGTTCCGCACGTCGTTGCCCGACAGAGCCTTCTCCGCCCGGCGGTCGTAGAAGTTTTGAATGCCGCCGCCGACCTGGCCCAGTTCCTGGCCCGAGGTCACGTCGTCGATGAACTTGGAGAACGTGTAGTTGGCGAGGAAATTCAAACCCTGCGAGAACCGCTTTTCGACCTTAATGTTCATCCCGTGGTAGCTCGAATTGCCCCAGAACGGAGTCACCGTCGTGACGTTGTTGAACTGCGGGAACGGACGGCGGATCTGCGCGTTCCCCGGTCCGAGCTGTTCAGGCCGGAGCTGGTTGATCGACGTGCCCGGACCCGGAAGCTTGCGGCCAACATTGCCCAGGTAGCTCAGCTCAAGCAGGGTCTGCCAGCCAATGTCCTGCTGGACCGAGAAGTTCCACTGCTGAGAGTATCCGATCCTCCGGTTGACCTCGACGAACTCGGGCGCGAACACCACCGGCTGGCCCACCCGGACGGCTCCAAACGCGGCGGTCTGCGCGGCCCGGCCCGTGGCCGGGAATCCGTTGCGCAGCAGGAACGGCGCGGTGATGCCGTTGTCCGGCGTGGTGAAGCTGCCGCTGGTTTCATATCCGGCGCTGGTGTTGTTGGACCCCGGGAGCGGCGGTCCGAAGAAAACGCCGAATCCGCTGCGGACCACCGTACCCGGCCTCGCCTTCCAAGCGATTCCGATGCGCGGCATGAAGTTGTTGTAGTCACCGCCGTACACGTTGCGCCCAACGCCATCCTTGCCCGCGAAGGTCACCACGCCCGGTGTTCCCGACACCGGATTGATGGCCGCCAGATCGAATCCGTTCTGCCGGTCATTCTGGTCGAAGCGCGGCGTGTGGGTCTCCCACCGCACTCCAAGGTTCAGCGTCAGTGTGGGCGTCACCTTCCAGTCGTCCTGAACGAACAGGGCGAAGTACTTGGCGCGGCGGTCCAAGATGTCAGTGAACCGGATCGATCCAGTGTTCGGCCATCCGAGAAGCAGGCTCGCCACCGCATTGCCACTGTTGTTGATCGTGGGCTGGGCAGTACCCTGCGGGGAAAAGCCCATCGTGCCGGAAATTGCCGGCCTGAAGTCGTCCACGTTGCGCGACAGGCGGATTTCGCCGCCAAACCGCAGCGAGTGGCTGCCCTTGAACCAGGACACTGCGTTCACCAGGTGCGAGTCATGGATCGGAATCTGGATCCGCTCATGCGTCCCTGAGCCAAGGTTGGTGTATCCGGCAGCGGCCACGGTGGGGAAAGCGAGGTCCTGCACGCCCCGCAGTCCGAGCTTGGTGGGCCAGCCTTCACCGAGGCCGAGACTGATGCTGTGGAAACGGCGGGGCTGCCAGTTGAAGCGGAAATCGTTGATCATCGCCGCGCTGAAATTGTGCATGTAGCTGGCCAGGTAGCTGAAGGCGCGGCGGTCAGCGACATTGCCGTTGGGGTCGGCGGCAGGAGTGGGGAACACCGTGGTGTTGTAGGTCGGAAAATCGTGCACGACGATGCGGGCGTAGACGCGGTCGTTGTCGCTGAACGTGTGGTCGACCCGGGAAGTCCACGTAGTGATGTTGAGGGCGCTGGTCGCGTTCGCCACGAAGTTGTTCGCGCCTGCGGAATTGGACGGCGGCCGGTTGGCCTCCGGATAATGCGTGGCGAAGGCCGCTCCCACCGGATCGATCCGGCCAGCCGGGATCAAGTTGCCCGGGAACTGGATCCTGGGCGAGGTACCGGGGTCAAAGATGGGGACCAGTGCACCCGCGGCGGTCACGGTCCGCGAAAAATCGCCGCGCCGCTCGATCGCGGTGGGGACGGTCAGGGTCCGCACCACGCCCACCCGCTGGCGCTGCCATTCGGAATGTGTGAAAAAGAACGTCCGGTTGCGGCCGTTGTAGAGCTTAGGGATCCACACCGGGCCGCCGGCGTAGAAGCCAAATACATTCCACCGGAGCGGTGGCCGGTTGGCGGCGAAGAAGTTGCGGGCGTCCAGCTTGTCGTTGCGGAAGTACTCGTAGGCGCCGCCGGTGAACTTGTTGGTTCCGGCGCGGGTGGTCATGCTCACCACGCCCGCCGCCGAGTTGCCGAGCTCGGCGGAGTAGGAATTCTGGTGGATGCGGATCTCCTGCACGGCTTCCACAGGCGGATTGAAGAGCGCCTGCGAGACTTCGAGGGCGATATTGGAGGCATTGACGCCGTCGAGCATCCATTGCTGGGAGTCGCTGCGGGATCCGGCGATCGTCACCCGGGGCCGGATCACGTCGCCTTCGATGTAGACGGCGTTGCCCATCAGCGCCAGGAGCTGGCCGACCCGGCGTCCGTTGAGCGGCATGTCGACGATGGTCTTGTTCTCGATGAACTGGCCAACCGTGGCGGTCTCCGATTCGAGGAGCGGCGTGGCAGCCGATACGTCAACTGATTCGGCCACCTGCCCCAGCGCGAGCTTCAGATCCAAGCGGCTGACCCGGCCCAGCTCCAGCACGATTCCCGTTCGCGTGGAGGGCTGGAATCCGGTGGCATCAGCGGTGAGCCGGTACCGGCCCGGAGTGAGCAGCGGGAACGTATATTCGCCCTGTTCGTTGGTGGTGGCAGCGGAGGCAACTCCAGTGTCCTCGCTCAACAGGCGCAGGTTGACCTTGGCCAGCCGCGCGTCGGAAGGATCCGTGACGATGCCAGTCAGCGAGGCGGTGGAAATCTGCGCGGCGGCCACAGAGGCGCAGATCAGCAGGTAATAGAACGTGCGAGACATGTTGCCGCAATTCTAACAAAGGGCGCCGCGGGGATTCTATGGTATCGTCATGGAACGATGCTGCCAAGGACGCGGTTGAGCCTCTACTACCTGTTCACGTACCTGTCGGTCACCGGACTCGCCCTGATGATCGCGCCAGGCTGGACCCTGAAAGCGCTGTTCGCCTCCCGCGAGTACGACGACGTGATGCCGCGGTTCGTGGGAATCCTGATGCTCGCCATCGCGCTCATCGTGAGCCAGATCATCCGGTTTCGCGTCGTGCAGCTTTATCCTGTCACGATCCTGATCCGGCTGGTGATCTGGTTCTACGTGCTCTGGCTGTTCTTCCATTCCGGCGACATGTTCTTCGCCGCGGTGCTGGGAGTTTTGGGGCTCGGAATCGTGCTCACGGGAATCAGCTATCTGGCGGAGCGCGGCAAGAAAGCTTAGGCCGGGCTGCCCTTCAAAGCCCCCGCATCAACCGCCGTGCTCTCCCACTTTCCCGACCGCGCCGACTCGATCACCGCGTCGCACACCTTCTGCGTCTGTAGCGCGTTGCGGAAGTCAGGCTGAGTCGGATTGCCCGACTCGATCCCCATCACGAAGTCGGCGAGAGCATTGAGGAACGTGTGCTCATAGCCGATGCACGTTCCCGGAACCCAATAGCGGTTCATATAGGGATGCTCCGAATTCGTCGTGTGGATCTTCCGCCAGCCCGTCAGGTGTGATTCCGTCTTCTTCCCCGACTGGAGCTGCTTGTACTCGAAGTACTGCAGGTATTCCGGCTCCTCGAGATCGAAGTAGACCGAGCCGTCCTCGCCGTTCATCTCGAACGTGTTGAAGTTCTTCCGGCCGCGCGCGTACCGGGTGGACTCAAACGTCCCCATCGAGCCATTTGCGAACTCGGCCAGGAACATGCACGCGTCGTCAATGCCCACCTTCTCCACCTTGCCGGTCACCGCGTGCTTACGCTCCGTGACAAAGGTCCGCGTCTGCGCGACAACGCGAGTGATCGCGCCGTTCAGCCACATCGCGGTGTCAATCGAGTGTGCGAGGAGGTCGCCAGTGACACCCGATCCGGCGACCGCGACGTCCAGCCGCCACAATGCCGCGCCGCCCTGCGGAACATCCGGAGAAATGGTCCAGTCCTGGAGGTACGTGGCCCGGTAGTGGAAGGCCCGGCCCACGCGTCCCTCCTCCACAAGCTGGCGCGCGAGAGCGATGGCCGGCACACGGCGGTAATTGAACCAGACCATGTTGGGGACACCCGCGGCCTCAACGGCGTTGGCCATCTCTTCGGCCTGTGCGACGCTCATCGCCAGAGGCTTTTCGCAGGCTACCATCTTGCCGGCTTTGGCCGCCGCCAGCGCGATCTCGAAATGCGTGTCGTTGGGCGACCCGATGTCGATCAGATCAATGTCCGGCGCCTCGACGACTTTGCGCCAGTCCGTCTCCACACGTTCGTAGCCCCAGTTGTCGGCAAACGACTTTGCTTTTTCTGCGTTGCGCGCGCAGACCGCCTTCAAGACTGGCCTGTGCTGCACCGGGAAGAAGTCGGTGAGCCTCTTATAGGCGTTCGAGTGGGTCCGGCCCATGAAGCCGTAGCCGATCATTCCGACGCGGAGTTCCTTCATTGCGCCGCTCCATTGCCATACTTGGCGATCAGGACGTCGAGGTACTTCTTGCACCGTTCGGTGGCCGACCAGGCGTCAGGCCAGAAACACAGGTCGATCGTCCACCAGTCGTGCGACAGGTTCGACGCGGCCAGCAGCTCCGGCATGATCTGATCGAAGTCGAGGACTCCGAGTCCGAAAGGCGGATGCGCCGAGGTCTCGTCCTCTCCCTTGGCATCTTTGTGGCAGGTGTTATCGGAGTCGATGAGGTGGATGTGGTTGATCCGGCCCTTGAGCATCCGGATGTAGTCGATTTGGCTCGGATAGGTCTCTCTGCCGCCCTCATGCCGCGCGCCGACGACGGCGACCATCTGGCCGTGGCAGGTATCGTACTGGATCCCGAAGTTGGGACGGTTCACCGCATCGTGGATCCGGACCGCGTCGCTGGGCTTGTTGAACGCGAATCCCGGCTCGACTTCCCAAGTGACGTACTGGCCGGCGTCCTGCGCGATGTCGCTGCAGGTTTGCCAGGTGCGGACGACGCGGTCCATCGCGGTTGAGTAGTCGATCTCGCGATGGATGGTGGGCGGCTGGACGCAGTCCACGCGGATCCCGGTAATGCCCAGATCCGAACAGAATCCGGAGTTGGTCTTGAACTCCGCAATGTACTTCGACTGGTCTTCCGTGTTGATCAACTTCTCGCCCCAGAGATTGGCGGCGATCCCGCTGAAGCCGAGACCCATTCCAGCCATTTTCGCCTTCAACTCGGCCCGCTGGGATTTCTCCGGCATCGCGCCGGGCCAATTGTCGTTCGGACCGCCAGGGTTGCCTGGATTCGGGTGCGGCGGAAATCCGCCGAGCTCCACACCGTCAAATCCCAGTGCCTTGAGCTTGGTGAGCACGGTGTCGAAATCGATGGGGCAGCTTTGATACGGGCCGATGGTGTAGGCCCACGAGCCAATGGAGGTTCGTCTGGACATGTGGTCTCCTGATTGGTGAGGGGAACTACTATAGGTAACGCAAGCTGGAGCACCAGCGCAAGGCTTGGATCGTCTACAATGGATCGATCTCGATGAGGGTGGTGATCACCGGCGCTTCCGGCCTGATTGGCCGACGACTCATTCCGCGCTTGCTGGCGGCGGGACATCAGGTCCGCGCCCTCGGACGCGCGCCGAAGAAGGGATTACCCGCAGGCACGGAGTTCGCGATCTGGGATCCCACGAAGGGCCCGCCTGCCCCCGGAAGCCTGGAGGATGCCGATGCGGTGGTCCACCTTGCCGGTGAGCCGGTCAGCCAACGGTGGTCGGCGGAGGTCAAGCGCCGGATCCGGTCGAGCCGCGTGGATGGAACCCTGCGCCTGGTCGAAGGCCTTCGCTCCTGTGCGCGGCCTCCGGCGGTTCTTGTGCAGGCGTCAGCAGTCGGCTACTACGGCGACCGGGGATCCGAACAACTGATCGAATCGTCGAGCCCGGGTACCGGTTTCCTGCCGGAGGTATGCGTGGAGTGGGAACAGGCTGGGATGGCGGCCGGGGAGTCCGGAGTCCGCGTCGCGTTGATCCGGACCGGGGTCGTGCTGGCGCCTGAAGGCGGCGCGCTGGAAAAAATGCTCCCGGCGTTCAAAATGGGTGTGGGCGGGAGGCTCGGATCCGGTGGGCAATACATGCCATGGATCCACGCCGAGGACCTCGTGTCGATGATTTGCTGGCTGATCGAGCGTGCCTCGGCATCCGGGCCGTTCAATGCCTGCGCGCCGTTGCCTGTCACCAACATCGAGTTCACCAGCGCTCTGGGCAGAGCCCTCCGGCGGCCCACGTTTCTGCCGGTGCCGTTGGCAGCTCTGCGGCTTCTCTTTGGCGAGATGTCGGAGATCATGATGTCCAGCCAGCGGGTCATTCCGCAAGCCGCGGCCCAAGCCGGATTCGAGTTCCGCCACCCGGAGATTTTCGGAGCATTTCGCGATTTGCTAAGCTGAAGAAGTTATGGCAATTCCGAATGCACGCCGGTTCCAGATCACGAACCCGGACGGATCGCAGCGGGCGACGATCGTCGCCGTGCTGCCGAAGGGCGCCGATGTCGACGCCTACCTGAAAGACGCCACCGCCCGTTTTGACTGGAAGGCGTACTCTGACGCCCAGGCCCGCCAGTTCAAGATCCGCGTCGGACAACAGAAACAGAAGAAGGCGAAGTAGGCTACAGCTTCGGCCGTCGCCTGTGCCAATCGGTCCGGGTCTGGTATTCCAGACCGAAGCGGAGGAGTGTATTCTCGCCGAAGGGCCGGGACACCAACTGTACAGCCACGGGAAGTCCTTCCGCGAATCCGCACGGCAGGCACAGGGCCGGAAGTCCGGCCAGGTTGGCGGCGGGAATCAGACCCTGCAGCCCGCGGGCTCTGGGTTCGGCGTTGGCGCGAGGCCGCGGGGCATCCAGCGGTTCGGCGGCCTTGGGAGCTCCACCGTTGCGCGCCGGGGCAAGCAGCACATCCACGGTCACGAAGATCTCCCGGAAGGCTTGCTGCACCAGGCTGCGAATTCTCATCGCCCGAAGGTAGTCGGCTGCGGGGATTTCAAGTCCGGCCTTTAACCCGGCGATCTGCTTTGCGTCAGCCAGCCGGTCCACTTGCCCGCTCCGGATCAGGGTTTCGAACGCGGCCGATCCTTCGGCTGAGATCACGGTTCCCGTGACGGCGGAGTAGGGGAGGTCCGGGAGCTCGGCTTCAACCACTTTCGCGCCGAGCTGCCGGAACGCCTCCAGCGCCTGCTGGAGCGCCGGTTGCGCTGCTGGCTCCGGGTAGTCATTCCAGTCGGCGGGCGAGTAGCCGATCACCATGTCGGCGAAAGGCCGCACGAACTGGGGAGCGAAGTAGAAGTTCTTGCCGGCCGAGGCCGGATCCTTGGAGTCCTTGCCCGCGATCGCCTGGAGCACGAGGCCGCAGTCCTCCGCCGAGCGGCACATGGGTCCGATCTTGTCCATGGTCCAGGAGAGCGCCATCGCGCCCGCACGGCTGACCAGACCGTAGGTGGGCCGGAGTCCGGTCACGTTGCAGAACGCGGACGGAGTGAGGATGGACCCCGAAGTCTCTGAGCCCAACGCGTAGGGCGCCAGCCCGGCCGCCACTGCCGCTCCGGATCCACTTGAAGAACCACCGGACCAGCGTGTGCGGTCCCACGGGTTCAGTCCGGGACCCTGAAGCGACGCCCCGGCGGACCGGTATCCGCCACCACCCGCCAGCTCGACCATCGATAGCTTGCCAGTCAGCACGGCGCCGGCCTTGGCGAGCCGGGTAATTACGGCAGCATCGGTGTGGAATACCTGGGCGGCGAAGGGAGCGGCGCCCCACGTGGTCGGCTGGCCCGCGAAGCTCAACAGATCCTTGGCCGCGTACGGGACTCCCTGCAGCGGGCTGCGTTGGCGATCCTTTTTGAGATCGCCGTCCACCTCTTTCGACTTCCGGATCGCCTGCTCCCGCAGGGACAAGGCCAGGCAGTTGTAGCGCGGGCCCAGGCGCTCCAGGCGGTCACAAAAGGCGCGGGTCAGTTCCACGCATGAGAACTTCTTCTGCTTGAGCGCGGCATTGATCTCGCTGATCGTCGCAAAGAAGACCGGATCGTCGGCAGAGATGGCCATGGAGATCTATGCCTTGAAGACCGCGGCCGGCTCGATGTCCAGCGGCAAGCTCACCCGCTGCATCGTCTCGCGGTTCCGCACCTGCGACGACCTTGCCTGGTCGAGCAGTTGCTGCGCATCCGGGGTGGGCTGAGCCTGGGCTCCGGTGGCGATGGCCAGTTTGACGCCCAAAGCCCGGCGCGTCATCCCGTCTGTTTTCACAACTCCATTCTAGTAGGGTGTTCGGGGAGCGTCCATAGGGCTTCGCACGAATTCCAATCCAATAATCTATTTTTTCAAAACTCGGTTGCCGCAAAAGGCGTTACCGGCACATTGACGTTGCCGCTTTGACAATACTGATCTGATGGATTGGCTCCCGGGCCCGTGGCCGAACCCCAGAAATTGTTGGCATAGTTCAGAGTCTGGGGCGGAAGCGGCGTCTTCAGCGGGTTCTCAATTCCGCAGTTCACTTTGTCGCCGTCCGCGGCCGCATCGCCGTTTCCATAGATGTTGTTGCCGCTTACGAAGAGAACGGGGGCCTCGTTGGGACTCAGCCGCATGCCAGCCCGCCGGTTGCCAAAGAGCACGCGAAACTCGATGCCTTGAGGAGGAAGTGTGTCTTGGCAAAAACTACATGTCGCCCCGGGCGAGCGAGTCCGGGTGAGCCGTGACGGACGCCCGATCGCCGTGCTCGACCCGGGCGACTACCGTCTGTGGCGCGGGTCGGGCTCCGAGTTCGAGATCGAGCCCGCACCCGATGAGGAACCAGCCGAAGCGCTACAGTAGAGTGCATGCCCGAAAAAGCACGCTACATCATGATCGGCGGGTTCCTCGGCGCTGGTAAGACGACGGCGATCCTGCGGCTGGCTGATTTTCTGGCCGCTAAGGGCCAGCGCGTGGGTCTGATCACCAACGACCAGAGCGTCGGACTCGTTGATACCGCGATGCTCGCCTCGCACGGTTTTCCCGTCGAGGAGATCACCGGAGGCTGCTTCTGCTGCCGGTTCCACTCGCTGACTGAGGCGGCGGACCGTCTGGCGGCGGACGAGACTCCGGAAGTGTTCATCGCCGAACCCGTGGGAAGCTGCACCGATCTGCGCGCTTCGGTCACCTACCCGCTCCGCGCCATGTACGGCGACCGGTTCGAAGTGGCGCCGCTCAGCGTCCTGGTGGATCCGGTGCGGGCGGCGCGCGTGCTCGGAATCGAGCCCGGGCGTTCGTTCACCGAAAAGGTCCTCTACGTCTACTCTAAGCAGCTCGAAGAGGCGGACCTCATCGTCATCAACAAGACGGACCTGCTCGATGCGGGCCGCATCGATGCGTTGCGCGAGGCGCTCGCCACGCGCTACCGCCAGGCTGAAGTCCTGGTGATCTCGGCCCGGACCGGGCAGGGGCTCGAATCCTGGTTCGAGAGGATCCTCTCCTCGACCGCCGCATCCGCCGCGGCGATGGATCTCGACTACGAGATCTATGCCGAGGGCGAAGCGCTGCTCGGCTGGCTCAACACCTCGGTACGGCTCTCCTCGGCCCAGCCTTTCGACGGGAACAGCTTGGTTCAAGCGATCGGAGAGCGGATCCACGGGCGGCTGGCGCGGTTCGGATTCGAGGTGGCGCACCTGAAGATGGTCCTCACGCCTTCCGAGGAGGCTGGCGACCTGGCCGTGGCGAATCTGGTCCGCTCCGACGGAAGGCTGGAGTTCTCCCACACCCTGCGGGAGCCGCTGGATGCGGGCGAACTGCTGCTCAATCTCCGCGCCGAAGGGGATCCGGACACGCTGCGTGAGGAGGCGGCCGCGGCGGTCGAGTCGGCAGCCCAAAGCCTGGGCGGGGTGAGTGCTATGATCGAACATACGGAAAGCTTCCGTCCGGCAAAGCCCCAGCCTACCTACCGGCTGGCCGTTGGATGAGAGCCCCTCAGGTGTTCTGGCATGGCGCGTCAAAATCCCGGCATTCTGTACTGTTATTGCAAGTTTGCGCGCATCATCCCGAATGAAGTAAAGACGGGGGTTTTGGAGCGGTTGGCGGGGTCGGATCTGGACTTTGACGCCGTGCCGGACCTGTGCGAAATGTCGGCGCGCAAGGATCCGCGCCTTGCCGAAGTCGCGCCAGGAAGCAAGGTCATCGCCTGCTACCCGCGCGCCGTGCAGGGACTGTTCCATTCGGCTGGACACCCGCTGCCCGCCGGAGTTGAGATCCTCAACATGCGGGCTGGGACCGCGGACGAGATCGTCCAGTCGATCCTGCCAGCGGGGGCGGCTGCATGACCGTCACAGCGCAAGGGAGTGTCCCGGCGGGCGTGATCGCTGCCCTGCTCGAAAAGGGATACCGGGTGGCGCGCGAAGCGGCTGCGGAGCCGTCCGTACGGGTCAATGGCAAGGCGTGGCCAGCGCCCCCCGGTGCCGGCGCGGCCGTCGCCGCCGAGGTGGACGCCTACGTCCGGGGCGACGCTCCGGTGCCCGCGGCGGCGTGGAAACCCTGGTTCCCCGTGATCGACTACAAGCGCTGCACCAATTGCATGCAGTGCCTCAGCTTTTGCCTGTTCGACGTCTACGGGGTGAGCGGCACGGGGCAGATCGAAGTACGCAACCAGACCAACTGCAAGACCGATTGTCCGGCCTGTTCGCGCGTGTGTCCGGAAGTGGCCATCATGTTCCCGAAGTACCGCCATGGTCCGATCAATGGCGACGCCGTATCGGCGGACGACGTGCGGCGCGAAGCGATGAAGGTCGACATCTCGGCGCTGCTCGGCGGCGACATCTATTCGCTGTTGCGCGACCGTAGCGAGAAAGCCAAGTCCCGGTTCTCAAAGGAGCGCGACGACGAACGGGCTCTCAAGGAACGGCAGAATTGCCTCGTCACGATGGGCAAGGCGCTGGGAGTACCGGCGGAAGTACTGGCATCGCTGCCCTCGGTGGAAGAGATCCAAGCCAAGGCCGAGGCAGCCCGGCAGCGCGCCGAGGAAGCGCGGAAACTAGCGGGGCAATCCTGACCATGGTATTTTCGTTCGCCCGCCGGATGCTGACCGAACCCGATCCCCGGGTGCTCGCCAAGTTCGTCTACAACTTTGGCGTCAAAGGGATGCTCAGCGTCGAGCGGTTCAAGAAGCGGATCAAGAAGGGCGAGTACTTCCCGCCGTTCTTGTTCATTTCGGTCACCTCCGGCTGCCAGTTGCGCTGCCAGGGATGCTGGGTCGATGTTGACCGCCCGGCGCAGTCGCTCTCGCTCGAAGCCCTCAACAAACTGGTCAGCGACGCAAAAAAGCACGGCAACCACTTCTTCGGGATCCTCGGCGGCGAGCCATTCCTGCACCCGAAGCTGCTCGATCTGTTCGAAGCGCATCCGGACTGCTACTTTCAAGTCTTTACCAACGGACATCTGATCAACGATGCGCTGGCGGCACGGCTCCGCGAGCTCGGCAACGTGACTCCGCTGATCAGCGTCGAAGGGACTGAGCTGGTCAGCGACGAGCGGCGCGGGCGGCTGAAGGTTTTCTCGAAGAGTGTCGCTGGCATCGAGGCCTGCGCGCGCAACAAAATCATCTTCGGCGTGGCGACCAGTGTGTGCCAATCGAACATCGGCGACCTGGTAACCGAATCCTGGGTCCGGCGTCTGATCGGCATGGGAGTTCACTATGTGTGGTTCCACACCTACCGCGTCGTGGGACCGAAGCCGAACGGACAGCTTGCGCTCCGGCCGGAGCAGGTGCTGGCGGTCCGCCGGTTTATCGTCGAGACCCGGAAGAAGCTGCCCATCGCGATTGTCGACGCCTACTGGGACGACAAGGGTGAAGCGCTTTGCCCGATGGCGACCGGCGTGAGCCACCACATCAGTCCGTACGGCGACATCGAGCCGTGCCCCATCATCCAGTTCGCGCGTGAGTCCATCCACGATCGTGATAGCATTTACGAGATCATGACCCAGTCCGGGTACTTGCGCGATTTCCGTGAGGCGTCCGCCGGGGCGACGCGCGGCTGCGTCGTGCTCGAGCGTCCGGACCTGGTGAAGGAACTGGTCACGCGGCATGGCGCGCGCGACACCACGCAGAGAGGAACGGCGCTGGCCGAGCTCGACGCGATGGTCCCGCGCCACAGCCAATACAACCCGGACAACCCGATTCCCGAGGAACACTGGGCCTACCGGTTCGCGAAAAAGCACTGGTTCTTCGGATTTGGAGCCTACACGTAATGCTGGTCCCCATTCAGTCGGTGCCGCGCACGTTCGCGCAGATCAAGTGGCGCCAGCCGCAAGAGAATATCCCCGCCTTGCGTGCGGACCGGGAGAATCTGAAGCGGTTCATCGCAGGCTACGTGGAGCGCAACCGGCACGCGCTGACTCCGCCGCTGGTGCTCGACGAGTTGCGGCAGCACGCCGAGGTGGTGGTGCGCGAGTTCGGGATCGAGGGGAAGTTCACCGATTATGCCGGGGTCCTGCTGAACAATGAAGTGTGGCGCGAGCATCTCGCCACGGTTCCGTTTGACAGGCGCCTGTTGCTGCTCCCCAAATGCCTGCGGATTGAGGACAAGTGTCCTGCGCCGTTCGACGAGTTTGGACTTCTGTGCAAGCAGTGCGGACTGTGCACCATCCAGGACCTTCAAGAAGAAGCCGAGCGCATGGGTTACGCCTGCCTGGTGGCCGAAGGTTCGGCTCTCGTGATGGCGATGATCCAGACCGGCAAGATCGAAGCGATTGTGGGCGTGAGCTGCCTATCGGTGCTGGAGAAGGCCTTCCCGTTCATGGAAGCCGCGGCGATCCCTGGCGTAGCGATTCCCCTGAACCAGGACGACTGCAAGGACACCACCGTTGACATCGAGTGGGTGTGGGACATCCTGCACCTGACCAGCGAGGACCGGACGCGCCGGATGGATTTGGACGCGGTCCGGCGGCAAACAGACTCCTGGTTCCGTCCTGAGGCGCTTGACGAGATCTTCGGCGCGCCGGCAGAGAACGAGACCGAGCGGATCGGACGCGAGTGGCTGTCCCGTGCGGGCAAGCGCTGGCGGCCGTTCCTGACGGTGTGCGCCTGGCAGGCGCTGCAGGACGACCCCAACGCGAAACCGCCGGAAGGATTGCGGAAGGTGGCGGTGGCGGTCGAGTGCTTCCACAAGGCGTCGCTAATCCACGACGATATCGAGGACAACGACCCGGATCGCTACGGCGAGAGCACGATGCACGTGTCCCAAGGGTTGCCGGTGGCGCTGAATGTGGGCGATCTGCTGGTGGGCGAAGGCTACCGGCTGCTGGCGGAGTCCGGCGCACCGGCGCACGTGGTTGGCAAGCTCATTTCGGTGGCCGCGGCGGGACATCGCGCGCTGTGTTTGGGCCAGGGTGACGAGTTGTGCTGGGCGCGGGACCGGCGTCCGCTGTCGGCGCTGCAGGTGCTCGAGATTTTCCGCCGCAAGACGGCGCCCGCGTTCGAAGTGGCGTTGCGGCTGGGCGCCGCGTTCGCCGAAGCCCCGGACTACATGGACCGGCTGCTGGCGCGGTGCTCCGAGAATCTGGGAATCGCGTATCAAATCCGCGACGACCTCGACGATTTCTTCGAGCAAGGCGATTCCGATGACGTGCGGGCGATGCGTCCTTCGGTCCTGCTGGGAATTGCGGGGGACCGGGCCAAGGGTGCGGAGAAAGGACTGCTGGACCGGGCTTGGCGCGACGGAATGGCGGATGAAGCCACGGCGGCGCAAGTCCGGGAGGTGGTGGCCGCATTAAAGGCTGATGAGCGGGCGCGCCAGTTGCTCGAGGCGTACAAGGAGCAGGCGGTCCGGACACTGACAGAATTCGATCACGCTAGTATGAAGGGGCTGCTGCGCCGGGTCATCGGAAAAATCTTCAGCATCGAGATCCAGGGATGGTGCAGTGAGTTTGAGGCTCGAAATGCTGCAAGTGGCGCGGTTGGCGCCACGGCAGCTCAGTGACGCGGCGGACCTTGTCGAGCAGTTCATCCGGGGACAGCAGCATCCATCGGGTGGATTTTGCGATCGCGCCGGGCAAGCAGACCTCTACTACACGGTTTTCGGAATCGAGTGCCTGATTGCGCTCGGGAAGTCTCCGCCGGACTGCACGGACTATCTGCGCGGGTTCGGTGACGGTGGCGGACTCGACTTCGTGCATCAGTGTTGCCTGGCGCGCTGCTGGGCTGATCTGGGCGGTGTTGCTCCTGAAGGTCTCGCGGAGAGGATCCATCCCGGGCAGCAGGACACGGCCTATTGGCTGATGCTCGGCTACGGCGCCCGGCAGGATCTGAACCGGCCGCTACCACCGGCTGAAACGCTGCTCGGACGGCTTGAACTCCTGCGGTCCGATGATGGCGCATATGGCAACTGGCCGGACATGGAACAGGGACAGACGAGCGCCACGGCCGCCGCCGTCACGCTCCAGCGGCAGTTGGGCCAGGCGCAGGATCCAGCCTTGGGCGAATGGCTGATGCAGCAGTGGAATCCGCAGGGCGGTTTCGCCGCCGCGCCTGGCGTACCGGTGCCGGATCTGCTGTCGACGGCGACCGCCCTGCACGCGCTGTCCGGGCTTCAGGTTCCGCTGAACGCAATCCGCGAACCGGCTCTCGATTTTGTCGATTCGCTGTGGACCAACCGGGGCGGGTTCTTCGGAAGCTGGGCCGACGATGCGATCGACTGCGAATATACGTACTACGCGCTGCTCGCGTTAGGGCACCTGAGTCTGTAACAGGCGGGGCCGGTTAGCTTCAGCTTGATCGCGGGTGACAGTCGACGATGTGGCTGTGCACCACGGCTGTCAGAGCGCGAATCCTTTCATCCGTGTCCGCCATCCGCCGTTCCACTTCCCGTCCGATGTTGACGATGGTCTGCTGCGTTGATACGACCATTTCCTGGAGGAATGACTGGTGCTCGAACAGCCCGCGGACGGCCTCGGTTAGTCCCGCGATCTGCTGGCTCTGCTGGGCAATCTGCTCGCTTTGCCGCGCAATCTGTGCGTCGATTCTGGCGCCTTCGTTCAGAAGAAATTCGATAGTCTTGTCGACATCCATGAATCCAGTGTAGCGGGGTTTGTCAATACCCCTCCCGGGGAAACGGGCTATACCGGCGGCTCCATCTCGATCGCTGCCGACATGTGCTAAAACAAGGCCCATGCGGACCATCGTCCTCCTCGCCGGCGTGAGTCTCCTTTCCGCCGAGTACCAACACGCGCCGGAAGCGATCCGCCGGATCCTGGACGCTCCCGGTCCGCCGGAAGTCAGCATCAGCCCGGCCAAGACGCATCTGCTCATCCTTGAGCCCGACGGCTATCCGTCGATCGCAGTCATCTCGCAACCGATGCTCCGCCTTGCCGGACACCGGATCAACCCGCGCACCAACGGACCCCATCAGCCGCCGCGCTTCCGCCGGCTCACCCTCGCCGCACTCGATTCCACGCAGCGCACCGGTTTCACCCTCCCGCCAGGAGCCGGCATCGGACAGCCCGTTTGGAACGGCCGCGGCGACCGGTTCGCACTCGCCGTCACCCTGCCGGACCGCGTCGAATTGTGGACCGGATCCGTCGCTCCTGCCGCCTTGAGCCCATTTCCCGGTCTGCGCTTGAACACCGCGCTCGATCCCGGCGAGGCCATCCGGTGGAACGCGGAGGGCAACGGACTCTTTGTCACCACCGTGCCCGCCAGCCGGAAGGCCCCGCCCGGCACGCCACACGTTCCCAACGGGCCCAACATCCAGGAATCGAAGGGCCGCGCGTCCGACACCTGGACCTTTCAGGACATGCTGGGCAGCGCCCACGACGAATCGCTCTTCGACTACTACTGCACGTCGCAACTGACGTATGCCGACCTGAGCACCCGCCAAGCCCGCACCGTTGGCTCGCCGGCCATCTTCCGCGAAATCAGCGCCGCGCCCGGCGGCAAGCACCTGCTGGTGACGCGCATCCAGCGGCCCTACTCGTGGCTCTACCCGGCATCGTACTTTCCCACGTCGTCCGAAGTCTGGACCTCCACCGGCGTCATGGTGCGGAACATCGCCATCCAGCCCCTGGCGGACAACGTTTCGGCGGACGGGGTGCGGACCGGTCCGCGCGACATGGCGTGGAAACCGACCGATCCCGCCACGCTCACCTGGGTGGAAGCGCTCGATGGCGGAAATCCGAAAGAGAAGGTCCCGCACCGGGACCGGCTGATGGTGTCCGCCGCGCCGTTCGATCAACCCCAGGAGATCCACCGGATCGAGCACCGGTTCACCACGGTCACCTACGGGCGGCAGTCGATGATCGTCGGCGAGAGCGACCGCGACCGCCGCTGGGTGCGGAGGTTTCTCGTCCGGGCGGGCTCCTCACCCAAGGTCCTTGACGACCGCAGCTCGCGCGACCGTTACGGCGATCCCGGGCGCGTGCTGACCGAAGCGTTGGCCAGTGGCCACCGTGTGCTGATGGAGGACGGCGAGTGGATTCTGCTTGAAGGCAGCGGCGCGGGTCCGGCTGGCAACCGTCCGTTCCTGGACCGTCTCAACACCGCCACAATGGCCAAAGAGCGCGTCTTCCAAAGCGAGCCTGGCAGCGAGGAAGAGGTACTCTCGGTGCTGGCACGCGACGGATCGCGTTTGATCACGCGCAGGCAGTCGGCAACAGAGCCGCCGAATCTCTACCTGTGGGAGCGGGGCCAGCGGCGCGCATTGACCTCGTTCAAGGATCCCGCGCCTGAGTTCCGCGCCGTCACGAAGCGCCTGGTGACCTACAAGCGCGCGGACGGAGTTCCGCTGTCGTTCACGCTGTTCCTCCCGCCGGGCTACAAGGAAGGAACCAGGCTGCCGGCGGTGATGTGGGCCTATCCGCTGGAGTTCAACGATCCGGCCACGGCGGGACAAGTGACCACCACCGCGAACCGCTTCACGCTGCCGCGCGGACCATCTCACCTGTGGCTGCTGCTCCACGGATACGCGATCCTGGACGACGCCTCGCTTCCGGTGGTCGGCGATTTGAAGACTGGAAACAACACCTATATCGAGCAGATCACCGCGGGCGCCAAGGCGGCGATCGATGAGGCGGCCCGGCTCGGCGTGGTGGATCCGGATCGCGTGGGCGTAGGCGGCCACAGCTACGGCGGATTCATGACGGCAAACCTGCTCGCCCACACCGATCTGTTCCGGGCCGGCGTCGCACGCTCTGGCGCCTACAACCGGACCCTGACCCCGTTCGGGTTCCAGGGCGAGCGGCGGACGTTCTGGCAGGCGCCCGAGATTTACACGAAGATGTCGCCGTTCGTGCACGCCAACAAGATCAACGAACCGGTGCTGCTGATCCACGGAATGGCGGACAACAACTCGGGAACGTACCCGATCCAGTCCGAGCGTCTCTACCAGGCGATCCGCGGGAATGGAGGCCGGGCGCGGCTGGTGATGCTCCCGCACGAGTCACATGGCTACGCCGCGCGGGAGTCCATCGAGCACGTGGTGGCCGAGACGGTCCGCTGGTTTGACCAGCACGTCAAGAACGCCCCGGCTCTGCGCTAAAAGTGGAACTTCAGACCGAACTGCAACTGCCGCGAGTCGATTTTCGTTCCCCCGATCCGGCCATAGGCAGGCGTGTTCGGCGTGGTACCCGGAGGCGCGAAGATCGGGTGATTCGGGATATTGAAGAACTCTCCACGGAACTCGAGATTCGTCTTCTCGGTAAGCCGGAAATTCTTGATCGCCGAGAAGTCAAAGCTGATGATCCCAGGACCGTCCAGGATGTTGCGGCCTGAGTCGCCGTAACGCGCTTCGGTGTTCGGACCGGGGATGCGGCCGGTGAGTGGGAATGCGGCGGTGTTGAAGAACCGGTCCGGTGTCTTCTGATTGCGCGGAAGGTTGGGATTGATGCCCAGCGAGTCTGACCGGCATCCGTCGCCGCCGTTCTGAATATTGCCGGGCGGGCAGAAGACTGACAGCGGGAAGCCGGATTGCAGCGTGAAGATTCCGCCCAGTTGCCAGCCGCCGAGGATCACATTGCCGGCTCCGCCCGCGTTCAGGAACCTCTTTCCCTTGCCGAACGGCAGCTCGTACAGCCACGAGGTGGTGAGCCGCTGGCGGAAGTCGTAGGCCGACCGGCCGCGCTCGCGGAACAGGCCGTAGGGATCCATGGGCGTGAGCGGATCGCCGTCCGTGGTGCGGATGCCGCTGCCCGCGTCAATCGACTTCGAATAAGCATAGGAGCCCAGCACCGTGAGTCCGTTGGCGAATCTGCGTTGGAGCCGCGCCTGGAGCGCATGGTAGGTGGAGTGCGCCATCGCGTTCATCGTCTGGAATTGTCCGAACTTGGTGAATGGACGCCGCTGATTCACGTTGCCGGCGGCGAACGGCGCCGGACCCGGAATGTTGTAGTTGATCAGCCGCCGCAGCTTGACGCCCGACGAGCCCATGTAGGTGACTTCGAGGGAGGTTTCCGCGGCCAGCTCCCGCTGCAACCCGAACGACCACTGCGGAATGTAGGTGCTCCGCTCGCCGTACTGGTTGATCAGCAGGAACGTTGGATTGCCGGTGATCGTGAACGGCCGCGCCCAGGACTGGTTGGGCCGCACGGTGTCGGCGGGTTCATTGCGGCGGATCGTGAACGGGGCGTTGCGCACGATGTCGAACACCGCGTTGCCGATGTCGCGGACGAAGTACACGCCCGCGCCGGTCCGCAGCACGGTCTTCGAGTTGAGCTGGTAGGCGATCCCCAGGCGTGGCGCGATGTCGTTCTTGTCGGGCATGTAGGCGCCGCGCCCGAAGCGGCCATCGCGCACGTACTTGACGTCCGCCGCCCAGGGGAACGGCGGATTGCCTTCGTAGGGGTCGCCCGTGCCGCCGCGCACGAAGGTCGGCTCCACTGAATTGTCCCAGCGGAAATCGACGTTGACCAAGGCGTCGTGTTTGTCGGAATAGGGCTGATCGTACTCCCAGCGGATTCCCAGGTTGATGGTCAACTTCGGCGTGGCGCGCCAAGTGTCCTGCAGGTACAGCGCGAAATAGCTCGACCGGAAATTCGCGATCGGCGCGCCCACCTGGCCCTCCGAGTTCGACTGGAACCCGAGCAGGAAGTCGGCCAGCGGCAGTCCGCTCGCGTTGGCGCGATTCGGCAGGTCCGACGGGCCTTGCGTGAATCGCCCATCCCAGGTGAACCGGCCGCGCGGTACCACCGCGCCGATCTGGTTGAATCGCACGCGCCGGGCTTCGCCGCCGAACTTGATGGCGTGCTTGCCACGGGTCCATGCGAAATCGTCCTTGCCTTGAATGATCGTGTCGTAGTTGACGAACGGGCAGTCGTTGCACTCGCCGACGTTGGAGAACGTGCTGATCTGGAACACCGGAATGCCCCAGTACAAGGGGAAGTCGCGCGAAACATCCGGGATGTTCAACTCCTGGACGACATTGCGTTGGAAGGCGCGCTGCTGGATGTTGGCGGCCTTCAGGTAGCTGATGCCGATGCGCGCGTCGTTGACCTTGTTTCCACCGTAGACGCGGGTGTTGGCAACCACGAACTGCCAGGGGTCGACGTCGGCGTTGTTACCCTGGTCCGGGATACTGATGGGCAGGTACTGGCGCTCGTTGGCAAAGCTGTAGCGGGCAAACCAGTTCGAGTTGGGCGACTCGATGAAGTCGCTCCGGAAGCTGAACAGGTCGCTGTTGGTGCGGCGGCCTTCGTTGTTGAGGAAGTTGTTGTTTTGGACCGTCTGGCTGATGTTGGGCAGGGGGTAGAAATCGGCCAGCACCTTCGCGGAGTTGGCATGAATCCGGTTGGTCGGGATCCGGTTTCCGGCGAAGGGCGTCGCGGTGGTGACGGCGTTGCCGGTGAAGGCCCGGCTCAGCGGATCGTACAGCACGCGGTTGGTGATCGCCGAAAAGTCGCCGCCTCGCTGCGCCGCGAAGGGCACCGTGGCTGTTTGGGTCAGCGCGCGCCGCTCGCGCAGTCCTTCGTAGTTGGCGAAGAAGAACAGCTTGTTGCGCCCGTCGAACGCCTTGGGGATGTAGACCGGGCCGCCCACGGTAAATCCGAACTGGTTCCGCTTGAACGGCGGCTTGGACTGGTCGGCGCGGTCAAAGAAGTTCTTGGCGTCGAGCTTGGCGTTGCGCAGGAACTCGAACGCGGTTCCGTGCAACTCGTTGGTTCCGCCTTTGGTCGACACGTTAACCTGCGCAATGGCCCGGCCATATTCGGCCTGGAACAGTCCGGCTTCGACCTTGAACTCCTGCAGCGCCTCAAGCGAAGGCAGCAACAGGTAGGTGTTGAAGTTCGGATCCGTGTTCTCGATCCCGTCGAGCGAGTAATGATTGAAGTGAACACGCTGGCCCGCGATGTTCAACGCGAACTGGTTGCGTGAGCCGCCCATCCGCTGCTGGCCCTGCGATGAAGCCGGTCCGTTGGTGGTGGCGCCCGGAATCAGCGAGGCGAGTTGGAGGTAATTGCGTCCGTTCAGCGGCAGCTCCAGGATCCGCTTGTTCTCGATGACCGTGCCGATTTCCGTCGAATCGGTCTGCAGCACGGGCGCGCCGCCGGTCACCTCGACCACCTCGGACACGTTGCCGACCCTCAACTGAAAATCGAGACGCGCCGTCTGCCCCACCTGCAACTCGACGCCGTTCCGCGTCTGGGTCTGGAATCCCTGCTGCTCGATCTTAATGTTGTAGATGCCCGGTTGGAGCGACGGCGCCGTATAGATTCCCGCGTCGTTGGTCTGAACCGTGCGTTGGAAATTCGTCGCCGGATTCGTGATCACAACCGTGGCGCCGCTGACAACGGCTCCCGAAGCGTCAGTGACTGATCCGGAAATTTCGCCGGTCGGTGCCTGGGCGAATAGAGAGAGAACTGCAAAGATCGGCGTAATCGCTTTACGCATTGAACCCCCCAAAAGTGGCAAATCCGCGAGAGAAGCGGTTCAGATCAGGATACCGCATCCCCGTACAGAGAGCGCCATACCCGGCCTTCAGCTAAACTAGCGTCGATGATCCGCCTAACCGTAAACGGAGCGAGCCGCGAATTCGACGGCGAGCCCGACATGCCACTGCTGTGGTACCTGCGCGACATTCTGGACATGACCGGCACCAAGTACGGCTGCGGCCTGGGCCAGTGCGGCGCCTGCACCGTCCACGTAAACGGGACCGCCATGCGCTCCTGCCTGACCACCATGAAGGCCGCGGCCGGAAAGCGCGTGACCACGATCGAGGGTCTCAGTCCGGATGGAAACCACCCGGTCCAGAAGGCGTGGAAAGAGTGCAACGTTCCGCAGTGCGGCTACTGCCAAAGCGGACAGATCATGCAGGCGGCATCGCTGTTGAAGCAGAAGCCAAAGCCGTCGGACTCCGACATCGACACCGCGATGCAGGGTAACATCTGCCGGTGCGGAACCTACCAGCGGATTCGCAAGGCCATCAAACTGGCCGCGGGGGTGGAGGGATGACGCGCATCGAACAAGTGAGCCGCCGCGGATTTCTCGAAAGCCTCTTCTCTGCGGGCGCGCTGGTGATCGGAGCCTCCACCGAAGCGCTCGCCGCGCCGGATGCGGATCGCGCCGCGTGGACCCCAAGCGTGTACCTGGGACTCGAATCCGACGGCGCCGTGATCGTCGTCGCCCACCGCTCCGAGATGGGCACTGGCATCCGCAGCGTGCTTCCGATGCTGCTCGCCGACGAGTTGGGCGCGGACTGGAGCAAGGTGCAGGTCCAGCAAGCCATCGGCGACGAGAAGTACGGTTCGCAGAACACCGATGGATCCTGTTCGATCCGCGACTTCTACGATGCCGTTCGCGAAGCAGGCGCCACCGCCCGCACGATGCTCGAAGGCGCGGCCGCCGCCCGTTGGGGCGCGCGTGCGGCCGATTGCAAAGCCGCTGGACACGTAGTGACGCACACCCCAACCGGACGCAAGCTCGGATTCGGCGAGCTGGTGGCAGCCGCGAAACAGCAGCCCGTCCCCGCCAAGGGCAGCCTTAAGTTCCGGCCCGAGTCCGAGTACCGCTACATCGGCAAGGACACCCCGACAATCGACCGCGATGGACTCTGCATGGGCAAAGGGACGTTCGGCATGGACGCCAAGGTCCCCGGCATGGTCTATGCATCGATCGAGCGTTCGCCCGTGTACGGCGGCACGGTCCGGAGCCACGACGATGCCGGGACGCTCAAGGTCCGCGGAGTTCAGCGGACCGCGGTGATTCCGCGTTTCAAGGAGCCGCAGGTGTTCCAGCAGTTGGGCGGCGTGGCCGTGATCGCGGATAACACCTGGTCCGCGCTGCAGGGCCGGAAAAAGCTGAAGGTCGACTGGGACCCGGGTCCGAACGCGGGCTTCGGTTCCGATGCCTACAAGCTGCAGTTGTTCGACGCGGTACGGAAGCCGGGCAAGGTAGTCCGCAACGTGGGTGACGTGGATGCCGCGTTCGCCAAGTCCGCCCAAGTGATCGAAGCGCTGTACTATGTGCCGATGCTCGCGCACGCACCGATGGAGCCTCCGGCCGCGGTGGCCGAATTCAAGGACGGCAAGGTGACCGCCTGGGCGGCGACACAGAATCCGCAGGCCGTACAGGACGCCGTGTCTTCGGCTTTGGGTATCGCGAAGAAGGATGTGGTGTGCCACGTGACGCTGCTCGGTGGCGGATTCGGGCGCAAGTCCAAGCCCGATTATGTGGTGGAAGCGGCGCTGCTCTCAAAACAGGTGGGCAAGCCAGTGAAAGTGGTCTGGAGCCGCGAGGACGACGTCCGGTTCGACTACTTCCACGCCGTCGCCGCCATGAGCATGAAGGCGGGGCTCGGCGCGGATGGCCGGCCCACGGCGTGGTTGCACCGGAGCGCGTTTCCGACGATCGGATCGACGTTCGACTCGAGCGCCACTCACGGACAGGAGTTCGAGATGGGCATGGGCTGGGTCGACCTGCCCTATGACATTCCCAACCACCGCGCCGAGAATGGAGCCGCGAAGAACCACGTGCGGATCGGATGGATGCGCGCGGTGGCCAACATCTACCACGCCTTCGCTATCCACTCGTTCGTGGACGAGCTGGCGGTGGCGGCCAAGCGCGACCAGGTCAGCTACATTCTCGACCTGATCGGGGCGTCGCGGAACGTTGTCCCGAAGGTCGAGGGGATGAACTACTGGAACAACACCCAGCCGCTGGACAAGTTCCCGATCGACACCGGACGCCTGCGGCGCGTAGTGGAAGTGGCGGCGGAGAAGTCCGGCTGGGCGAACCGCAAGTCCGGCGGTGGCCGGGGATGGGGCATCGCCGCGCACCGGAGCTTCCTGAGCTACGTCGCGGCGGTGGTTGAGGTGGAGGTGGACAACAAGGGCCGTGTGACCATTCCGAACATGCACATCGTCGCCGACGCGGGCAAGATCATGAGTCCGGACCGCGTGCACGCGCAATTCGAGGGCGCCGGCGTGTTCGGGACCAGCATCGCAATGCTGGGCGAGATCACGGCGGCCAACGGGCGGATCCAGCAGTCGAACTTCCATGACTACCAGGTGGCACGGATCCACCAGGTTCCGAAGCAGACGCACGTCCATGTCATTCCCAGCACGGAGCGGCCCGCCGGTGTGGGCGAACCCGGAGTCCCGCCCATCGCCCCCGCCATCTGTAATGCGATCTTCGCAGCGACCGGAAAGCGATATCGCGAACTGCCGCTGAAGAAACAAGGACTGTCGTGATGCGTGCCGCCGCGTTGCTCTCCGCTTGCGCCGCGTTCGCCGCCGACTGGCCCGAGTGGCGGGGCGCGGGCCGCGGCGGCGTGTGGATCGAGACCGGGATCGTCGACCAGTTCCCTGAGTCCGGGTTGAAGATCCGCTGGCGGACTCCGTTGAAGGCGGGCTACAGCGGGCCCGCCGTATCACGGGGCCGGGTGTTCGTGCTGGATAAGGAGAAGTCCGGTCCGAACCGCGCCACTGAGCGGGCAGTAGCGCTCGACGAGAAGACCGGCCGCGTCCTGTGGACCCGTGAGTGGCAAGCTAGCTACACCGGGCTCGCGCGCAGCTATTCGAGTGGTCCACGCGCGACTCCGACGGTCGACGGCGACCGGGTCTACGTCCTGGGCGCCAAGGGGATGCTCAAGTGCCTGGACTTCGCCGATGGCCGCGAGATCTGGTCGCACGACTTCGAGCCCGAATACAAGACAACGGTTCCGGGATGGGGCATGGTATCCGCGCCGCTGATTGCGGGCAACCTGGTGGTCGCCGTGGCAGGCGGAGCGGACAACGCCAAGGTGGTGGCGTTCGACAAGCAGACCGGCAAGGAGATCTGGCGCGCGCTCGACTCCAATTCCGAGCCCGGATATGCGGCGCCTGTCCTGATCGAAGCCGGCGGACGCCAGCAGATCATCATCTGGCACGCCTCGGCGCTGGTGTCGCTGAATCCGTCCAACGGCGAGATCTACTGGCAGCAGCCGTTCAATGCCCACATGGGACTGGCGGTGGCAACCCCGGTGAAGAGCGGTCCATACCTTTTCACGACGTCGTTCTACACCGGCCCGATGCTGATGGAGCTGGCCGCGGCATCGCCATCGGCGCGGATGCTGTGGAAAGGCAAGAGCGCGAGCGAGATCGAAACGGATGGGCTGCACGCGTTGATCAACACGCCCGTGATTGATGGAGATCACATCTACGGAATCTGCAGCTACGGCCAGATGCGGTGCCTGAATCTAAAGACCGGCGCGCGCGTATGGGAGTCCCTGGTGGCAACCGGGGAGAAGGCGCGTTGGGCGACCGGATTCCTCGTGAAAAACGGCTCCCGGTATTTCCTGAATAATGACCGCGGCGACCTGATCATCTGCCGGCTGACACCGTCGGGCTACGAGGAGATCTCCCGGACGAAGCTGATTAAGCCGACGTCGACGGCGGGGATCGGGAGGCGGGAGCTGCAGGCGGTCAACTGGTCACACCCGGCGTATGCGAACGGGCATATCGTGGCGCGGAATGACGAGGAGATTCTGTCGGCGTCATTGGGGAAGTAGAGCCAATACAATGGGCGTATGTTGCTGATCCTGATGCTCCTTTTCGCCGCAAATGCCCTGGCCGCCGGCGGTCCCCGGGCCGTTCCAACATTCGAATCGATCGGACTCTACTATCCCCTCGCGTCTGGGAGCGAGCCTTGCACGGTACGGTATCGCGCGGCAGGCAAGACGGAATGGCGCGACGGATATCCGCTCGTATGGGACGCCCGGGAAAAGGAATGCCGCGGGTCCTTGGTGGGGCTCATTGCTGACACTGCCTACGAAATCGAACTTCGGGCCGGAGCCGGGTCCGCGGCGATTCAGGCCCGCACGCGCGGCGACCGCTTCCCCGCTGGCAAGGTAACCCGGCTCCCGGGCGGGACCACCGACAAAATGATCCGCATCACCGAAGGGGGCTCTGCCTCGGCCTGGCACGTTGTCGAGCCCGAGCCAGGCACGAAGTTCACGAGCGATGTGTTCAATTTCGCCGACAACAACATCTCAGTGGAGGCGGATTTCGTCGTGGTGCGCGGCCTGGAGTTGCGCAATGCCGCCGTCCATGCAATCCGGGTGAAGGCGGGCGTTCAGAACGTCGTGGTCGAGGACTGCCACATCACCGGATGGGGCCGGATCGGCGGAGCGCGCGTGTGGGGTGTCACGGGCGGATCCGACAGCGCGGTCTATGCTGAGGCAGGCGCGGGCGGGCTCGTGGTCCAACGCAACCTGATCGAGTATCCGCGTGGCGGCGCCAACGACTGGGAGAGCGGCCATCCCTCGGGTCCGCAGGCGGTCACGCTGATCAACTCGAAGGGCGGGAACGTGATCCGCTACAACACGATCCGGTCGACCGAGGATCACGGATTCAACGACGGGATCGGCGGTGGCACGAATTACGGATTCGAAGGGAGTCCGAACCGTGACTCGGACATCTATGGCAACCAGATCTCCAACTGCTGGGACGACGCGATCGAGAGCGAAGGCGCCAACTGCAACGTCCGCATCTGGAGCAACTACATCCACCATACTTTCGTGCATGTCGCCACCGCGTCGACCGCCATGGGGCCGTTGTACGTGTTCCGGAACGTGTTCGGCGAGAGCCGGATCTCCCACCAGGATTCAATCGGCGGAATGATGATCAAGACCGGCATGAACTACGTCACGATCAACGGGGAGCGCGTGAGCACGGGCCTCGGGCACCGGTTCATTTTCCACAACACGGCACTGCAGCCGGGCGGGGCGCTGGACGTGTTCAGCAGTCACGAGCTTCACAACGCGGTGACGCGGAACAACATTTTCTATTCGCGCGGCCGGAGCTATCCGGCGCAGCGCGGAGAGCCGGCCAACGACTTCAAGAACGACCTGACGGGCGGATACCTGGGCGGCGGATTTGTACGCTCGATGTTCCTGGCGGGCAGCGGGCTTGAGTGGTTCCTGGCGCCAACGATGAACAAGATCCAGTGGGGCCGTGTCGAGTACGACAAGGGCGGGCAGAAGTTTGCGATTACGGATCCGATGGTGGCGGCGCGGAATCCGGCGATTGATGCGGGGGTCCGGCTGGCTGGTTTCAACGACGGCTTTGCCGGGCAGGGTCCGGATATCGGGGCGTATGAGACGGGGCTTCCGCCGCTACGGTTTGGAAGGGAGATGGCGCCGGGCTTCCAGCGGGCGCCGTGGGAGTTGAGGTAGGCCTCGATCTTGTTCGAACGCGCGTTCGGCCCATGTTATCAGGCGGCAAGCTCGGATCGAACCTCCTCTTTTCGACTCCAAGGGACCGGATGGATCGAATAGCTCTTCAGCGCTTCGAGCGCACCCGCCGATACCGAGGTCTCTGTGTCGCTCCACGCGTGAATCAGCGACTCAGCAGTGTCCCGCGCCGGCCGCGTAACCGCTCTTCCTCGTAAACTTTACTTTAGGGGTATAGCGGATATCCGCCGCATCCTTGTTGAAGAGCTTGCCCGGAGGCCTTGGCCCAGGGCCCACACGATGATCCATCAATGGCGTCCGGTCAGCCGGAGGAAGTCGCGCGCGATCAACCGTTTGAGCCGCCGCTCAAGGCGTTCGCCGTTGGGCTCCTCGCAGCCTCTTGCCAATCATACTCAACCGAACGGGAAGCGAATTTGATCGGAACTGGGTATCCCCTT
>Ga0194132_10001420_pt1 | contig 48542 bp, 60 predicted proteins | sample TA2KigOf80mmetaG_FD_148612 | JGI IMG/M metagenome (GOLD analysis project Ga0194132, IMG submission 148612) | Freshwater microbial communities from Lake Tanganyika, Tanzania - TA2015054 Kigoma Offshore 80m | ecosystem: Environmental > Aquatic > Freshwater > Lake | place: Tanzania: Lake...
AATACGCGGATGGTAGTTGAACTGCTAACCCCGATTGCGATGGATGAGGGGTTACGGTTTGCGGTTCGCGAGGGGGGGCGCACGGTAGGCGCTGGAGTCGTCACTAAAATCCTCCAGTGACCCATAGTATTAATTCGACGGGAGGCCGTGATGCGAGACCTTATTGCGCTTTCTTGTGAGCAGTGTAAGCAGAAAAACTACACCACAACAAAAAATAAGAAAACAACAACTGAAAAAGTATCTCTTCGTAAATTCTGCCCTTTCTGCCGAACGCATACTTCTCATAAAGAGGGGAAAGTATAAGACTGAGGGGTCAGTAGCTCCAACGGCTAGAGCATCGGACTCCAAATCCGAGGGTTGCAGGTTCGAATCCTGCCTGACCCGCTGATGAAACTCTCTTATTTTTGTAACAACTGGCATTGGTGGTACCACTCATAATGAAAGAATGGGCGCTTACTGTTCAATCCTTTCTTCAAGAAGCTTGGGCCGAGTTCCAACGTGTTCAATGGCCCTCTCGGAAGGAGGTACGAGTTGCCACTATTGTGGTGATTGCTCTTGTGACTATTATCGCACTCTATCTATTCTTCGTTGATTGGATATTGTCTGGATTGTTTCAGTGGGCTCTGAAAAGCTGAAGTAAATCGCGAGATCACCATGGCCAAGCTCTGGTATGTCGTCCACACATATTCCGGATATGAACGTAAAGCAAAAGCTGCACTAGAAGAGCGTATACGAGCGCTTGGGAAGCAGGAGTATTTTGCTGATATTCTCGTTCCTGAAGAACAAGTTGTTGAACTCGTAAAAGGAAGGAAGCGAACCTCAGCGCGAAAGTTTTTCCCCGGTTATATCCTCGTCAATATGGAGATGAACGACGAGACCTGGCACGTTGTAAAGTCTACGCCCAAGGTAACGGGGTTCGTTGGTGGGTCGAACGATCCGAGTACAATCCCGCCTGTCTCAGAAGCCGAAGTGTTGGAGATCAATCATCAGGTACAGGAAGGGACTCTACGTCCGAAACCCAAGGTTCTCTTTGAAACTGGGGAAAATGTGAAGGTTACTGACGGACCTTTCCAAGACTTTACTGGTGTCGTTGAAGAAGTGAAGCCGGAAAAAGGGAAGCTGCGAGTGCTTATCAGCATCTTTGGGCGCGCGACACCAGTTGAACTCGATCTAGTGCAAGTAGAAAAAGCATAACTAGGTAACGCGTATATGGCAAAAAAAGTTGTCGGAGAAGTCAAGCTGCAGATTCCAGCGGGTCAAGCAAACCCGAGTCCACCAGTAGGCCCGGCACTTGGGCAACGTGGTGTGAACATCATGGAATTCGTTAAAGCTTTTAACGCGCGGACACAGGCGCAACAAGGGCTTATCATTCCCGTGGTCATCACGGTGTACGCTGATCGTTCCTTCTCTTTTATAACGAAAACTCCGCCTGCTTCTGTCCTCATTAAAAAAGCGCTCGGTATAGAGAAGGGATCAGGAGAGCCAGCAAAGAAAAGTGCCGGATCAATTACTAGAGCGCAGGTCCGAGAAATTGCGACAATTAAACTGCCAGATTTAAACGCTATAGATATTGACGGTGCAATCAAAACTGTGGAAGGAACTGCCCGCAGCATGGGCATTGAAGTGGTGGACTAACATGGCGAACAAAGGCAAAAGCTACCGAGCTGCAGCGGAAAAAGTCGATCGAGAGAAACTGTACTCACTAAAGGATGCTATCTCTCTTGTTCACCAGGTCAAGAGAGCGAAGTTTGATGAAACCGTCGAACTTGCCCTTCGCTTAGGTGTCGATCCTCGTAAAGCCGACCAAAACGTGAGAGGCACAGTTATCCTTCCCCACGGCACAGGAAAAACTGTACGAGTGGCTGTTTTTGCAAAAGGCGAGAAAGCCCGTGAGGCTGAGGCTGCTGGGGCCGATGTGGTTGGAGCTGAAGAACTGGCCAAACGTATATCTGATGAAGGCTGGCTTGAGTTTGATAAAGCGATTGCTACTCCAGATATGATGGGTGTTGTCGGGCGATTGGGAAAAGTTCTTGGTCCACGTGGTTTAATGCCTAATCCGAAGGTTGGTACAGTAACGATGGATGTGGGCAAAGCCGTTCAAGAACTTAAAGGCGGTAAGGTTGAATACCGCGTTGACAAAGCTGGCAATGTTCACGTGCCAGTTGGGAAATCTTCTTTCTCTGAGGAGCAGCTTGTCGACAATGCGATGTCGCTGTTGACGAGTGTGGTACGTGCGAAGCCATCTTCTTCAAAGGGAACCTACCTGTTGCGCGTTGCTGTGAGTTCGACAATGGGACCTGGGGTACGGGTTGATCCAGTCTCTGTGACTCAACACGCTGCAGCGTAAGCTGGATACTGGCAGGATTCATAACTATGGATAAACGAGAAAAAGAGACAGAGATCAATGATCTCAAAGCGCTTTTAGGAAAGGCGACAACAGCGATCGTTGCTGAGTATAAAGGGCTGACGGTTGCCGAAATCAGTGCGTTACGCAAGGAATTGCGCGAAGTCGCTGGCGAATATCGTGTCGCCAAGAATACCTTGATCGAGTTAGCGATTGAAGGTTCTCCGTACCTTTCTCTGAAAGAAATATTGACCGGTCAGAATGGGATCGCAATCGGCTACGGGGACGCAATTGGCCTCGCCAAGATTGTCACTCGCTACGCAAAAGAAAATCAGAAGTTTGTCGTCAAAGGTGGAGTCACCGATGGGCAATTTTTCCTAGCTTCTGGAGTCGAAGCCTTATCGCAGTTGCCCAGCCGTGAAGCTCTGCGTGCGCAGCTTCTGGGCCTTTTATCTCGCCCAGCCTCTCAGCTTGTGGGCACACTCGCTGCCCCTGGTGGGCAACTTGCTCGTGTTCTGGATGCGCGAAAAGCACAATTAGAATAAACCTCACTATTTGTATTGGAACTGTTTTAAGGAGGAACGTATGGCCCTTACGCCGGAGAAGATGGACGAGATTGTTGGGACCCTTTCTGGGCTCACCATCCTCGAAATTGCTGACTTAGTGAAGAAACTTGAAGAGAAATGGGGAGTGACTGCTGCTGCCCCAGTTGTTGTTGCCGGAGCGGGTGCTCCTGCTGCTGCCGGTGCTGCACCAGCGGCTGCCGTTGAGAAGGAAGACTTTGATGTCGTACTCACTGGCTCTGGTGATAAGAAGATTCAGGTCATTAAAGTGGTGCGTGAGCTTACTGGCCTAGGCTTGAAAGAGGCCAAGGATCTTGTCGATGGCGCTCCTAAGACGGTGAAGGAAGCTGTTGCCAAGGCAGAAGCTGCAGAAATGAAAAAGAAACTGGAAGAAGCTGGCGGGACAGTTGAATTGAAGTAGTTGCACCTTGACCGTAAGGAGAAACGAATGGCCCTCCACCTGGCAAATAACTTCCGCTTTCGGAGACCTTTTGGCCGGATCGGTAAGATTATTGACATTCCGCATTTACTGGAGATTCAACGACACTCATACGATGAGTTCCTGCAAGTCAATGTAGCTCCAGAGCAGCGGAACGATTCGGGATTGCAGGGAGTCTTTCGCTCGGTTTTTCCGATCAAAGATTTCAACGAAACTGCATCACTCGAGTTTGTGAGTTATGCACTCGGAGAGCCGAAATACACGGTTGAAGAATGTCACCAACGAGGGATGACCTACGCGGTCCCTTTGAAGGTGACTATTCAATTGGTGTTGTGGGATGTCGATCAACGAACTGGCGCTCGTACTATTAAAAACGTCAAAGAACAAGAAGTGTATTTTGGCGAATTGCCGCTCATGACCAACCACGGGACGTTCATGGTCAACGGGACTGAACGCGTGATTGTGAGCCAGTTGCATCGTTCCCCCGGAGTGTTCTTTGACCACGATAAGGGGAAAACGCACGCGAGTGGAAAGTTACTCTTCTCGGCTCGCATCATTCCTTATCGAGGGTCATGGATCGACTTCGAGTTCGATCCGCGCGACATTCTGTATGTGCGTATTGATCGGCGTCGTAAGTTCCATGCCACAGTGCTGTTACGAGCCTTGGGCATGTCGACGGAAGACCTGCTTAATTATTTTTACAAGAAAGATACTATCCTTGTTGAGGGACGACGTTCCGTCTCTAAAGTGTTCAAACCTGAACAACTAGTTGGTATCCGTGCGAGTAAAGATGTCCGCCATCCAGAGTCTAATGACCTGATCGTCAAAGAAGGTCGGAAATTCACCCGTGGGTTGCTCAAACAACTGGAGACCGCGGGGGTCGAGCAGATTCCCATTACTGTTGAAGAAGTGATTGGGAATATCGCAGCACACGATATTGTTGATCCGAAAACCAAAGAAGTCCTGGTCGAATGTAATCAAGAAATTACTCAAGAACAGTTCGACCAGCTGGTTGACCGTGGTGTCTCTTCGATTGAAGTGCTCTTCATTGATGACTCGCACATCGGTCCATCACTGCGTAATACATTGCTGCAAGATAAAATCCCCTCTCCTGAGGAAGCCGTTATTGAGATTTATCGGCGACTGCGGCCCGGAGATCCGCCAACTATCGAAGCAGCTACGTTATTTTTCCACAACTTGTTCTTTAACCCTGAACGGTACAACCTCTCGCGGGTTGGACGGCTTAAACTCAACCACAAGCTGCGGATTACCGCTCCTATCGATCAGGGAACGCTTCGACGAGAGGATATTCTCGAAGTCGTTCGTTATTTAATTGAATTGAAAAACGGCAATGGCGTTGTCGATGACATAGACCATCTAGGGAACCGTCGTGTTCGTGCTGTCGGTGAACTTGTCGAGAATCAGTTTCGCATCGGTCTGGTTCGTATGGAACGTGCAGTGAAAGAACGCATGAGCCTACAAGATGTCGAGACGTTGATGCCGCAAGAGTTGGTGAATTACAAGCCGGTGTCTGCTGCGTTAAAAGAATTTTTTGGCTCCAGCCAACTTTCCCAATTCATGGATCAGACGAATCCGCTATCCGAGGTGACACATAAACGCCGCTTGTCAGCGCTTGGACCTGGTGGACTCACACGTGAGCGAGCTGGTTTTGAAGTGCGCGACGTCCATCCTACGCACTACGGTCGCGTCTGTCCGATCGAGACTCCTGAAGGGCCAAACATCGGGCTAATTTCTAGTCTCTCGACCTACGCGCGTGTGAATGAGTTCGGATTCATCGAAACCCCTTATCGTGAAGTCGACAACGGTAGGGTGACGGATAAAGTTCGCTATCTGTCTGCTCTTGAAGAAGAGAGCCAGACGATTGCCCAAGCCAACGTACCTATCGGTCAGCGTGGTGTCTTAACTGGAGAGCTTATTTCAGCTCGATTGGGTGGTGAGTTCGTTATGGTGCGGCCACAGCAAACACAGCTCATGGACGTTGCACCAACACAGTTAGTCAGCGTTGCCGCTGCTTTGATTCCTTTCTTGGAACACGACGACGCGAATCGCGCTTTGATGGGTTCGAACATGCAGCGGCAAGCAGTACCGTTGCTACGCACAGAAGCGCCTCTAGTCGGCACTGGTATGGAACGAGTCGTTGCACGCGACTCTGGTGCGACAGTTGTTGCCCGGCGAAGTGGCATTGTTGAAAGTGTAGATTCTGCCCGTGTTGTGCTGAAAGCCGATGCTCCAGCCGGTCCTGGTGATGTTGGTATCGATATTTATTCGCTCACGAAGTATCAACGTTCAAACCAGGGTACTTGCGTCAACCAGAAACCTGTTGTCGTTGTTGGAGATCGAGTACAGGCAGGGGATGTTCTTGCAGATGGCCCAGCAACCGACATGGGAGAACTGGCCCTCGGGCGAAATGTCCTCGTCGCTTTCATGATTTGGGGCGGGTATAACTTTGAAGACTCGATTTTAGTGAGTGAACGGCTGCTACGCGAAGATGTCTTCACTTCTGTGCATATCGAAGAGTTTGAATGTGTAGCCCGAGACACGAAGCTTGGTCCAGAAGAAATCACCCAAGATATTCCCAATGTCGGAGAAGAAGCGCTCAAGGATTTAGATGAAAGTGGTATTGTCAGGATTGGGGCTGAGGTCAAACCAGGAGATATTCTCGTCGGTAAGATTACTCCGAAAGGAGAAATGCAACTCTCTCCTGAAGAGAAATTGCTACGCGCCATCTTTGGTGAGAAGGCCGGGGAGGTGCGAGATACCTCACTCCGTGTCCCTCCAGGCGTGGAAGGAACCATCATTAATGTACGAGTCTTCTCGCGCAAAGGAGTAGTGAAGGACGACCGCAGTCGTAGTATCGAAGACGAAGAAGTCCAACGACTGCAAAAGGATCAAGAAGAAGAAGTCCGTATCATCAAGGAGAGCACCCTCGGGAAGATTAAAGATCTGCTGATTGGGCAAACAGCGGCGATTCGAATCAGTGATGACGATTCTCGACGTATCCTCATTCCAAAGGGAAAAGAAGTTACGGAAGAATTGCTCAACGAAGTACCTTCGTCAGTGTGGGGAAGGATCAAAGTCGAGAACGAAAAAGTCGAAGAAGAACTCACTCGTACTGTCGAAGCGATGGAAGAGCAGATCAACCAGATCCGTGAGGATTTCGATAAACGGATTGAGAAGATTAAGAGTGGAGATGAGCTGCCGCCTGGAATCATAAAGATGGTGAAGGTCTTTGTCGCCATCAAGCGCAAATTGCAGGTGGGAGACAAAATGGCAGGGCGGCACGGAAACAAAGGGGTTCTCTCTCGTATCCTGCCCGAAGAAGATATGCCTTGTTTAGCAGATGGGACACCTGTTGATGTCGTTCTTAACCCTCTTGGGGTTCCGTCACGTATGAATGTGGGACAGATTCTCGAAACCCACCTTGGATGGGCAATTCATACGGTTGGTAAGCAACTGGAAGAGGAAAGTGCCCAGCAGAACGGCAAAAGCCACGATGAAGGATTGCGCAAACATCTGAAAGAAGTCTACGGCCAAGCTGAAGGTTTTACCCACGTCATCGACTCGCTTTCTGGAACAGACTTGCGGCGGGTCGCAAAACGCGCCAAACACGGAGTGCACATTGCTTCTCCGGTGTTCGATGGTGCAACTGAGGAAGAGATCGTTTCCTTCCTCAAACGAACAGGACTGCCGGAGTCGGGGCAGACGATCCTTTACGATGGACGGACTGGTGAACCATTTGCCGAACCCGTGACTGTTGGTGTGATGTATATCTTAAAACTTCACCATTTGGTTGAAGATAAGATTCACGCTCGTTCGACTGGCCCGTACTCGTTGGTCACTCAACAACCACTGGGTGGAAAAGCGCAATTTGGTGGACAACGCCTTGGAGAAATGGAGGTCTGGGCTCTGGAAGCCTACGGAGCCGCATACAGCCTACAAGAAATGCTTACCGTGAAATCTGATGATGTTGCCGGACGAACCCGCATGTATGAAGCGATCGTCAAAGGAGAAAATGTGCTCGAACCTGGGCTGCCTGAGTCGTTCAATGTGATGATTCGTGAATTACAAAGCTTGGCTTTGAACGTCGAACTATTGGAAGAAACACGTTAGGGTGCAAGGGGAGGAATCATGGAAGATTTTCTCGGTCTGTTTGAGAAACCACAAAATCCGCTCCGTTTTAATGCTATCCGCGTGTCCTTAGCATCACCGGATTTGATTCGTTCGTGGTCGCATGGCGAAGTAAAAAAACCGGAAACGATTAACTATCGAACCTTCAAGCCAGAACGCGATGGCTTATTTTGCGCTAAAATCTTTGGCCCGACCAAAGACTATGAGTGCAATTGCGGAAAATATAAACGCATGCGACATCGCGGTGTTGTCTGCGAAAAATGTGGTGTCGAAGTTATTCAATCAAAAGTGCGTCGTGAACGGATGGGCCATATCGATTTGGCGAGCCCGGTGGCGCATATTTGGTTTCTCAAGAGCTTACCCAGTCGGATTGGGACGTTGCTCGATATGACCCTAAAGGAGCTTGAGCGCGTCCTCTATTTTGAGTCGTATATCATTGTTGATCCTGGTACCACGCCACTCAAAAAGAAAGAATTGGTAAGTGAAACCCGCTATCGCAAACTTGTAGAGGAGCATGGGCCAGGGACATTTATCGCAGAAATGGGTGCTGAGGCGATTCGTAAGCTGCTTCGCGACCTGCATCTGGAGAAGCTTTCTGAAGATTTACGTATCGAAATGGTGGAAACTTCCAGTGAAGCTCGTCGTAAGAAGATCGCCAAACGCCTTAAAGTGCTTAATGCGTTTCGACACTCAGGCAACAAACCTGAGTGGATGATTCTCGAAGTTTTACCTGTCATCCCGCCAGACTTGCGTCCGCTCGTGCCGCTCGATGGTGGCCGATTTGCGACCTCGGATCTGAATGATCTCTATCGTCGGGTGATTAACCGGAATAACCGGCTCAAGCGATTGATCGAACTCAGCGCCCCCGACATTATCGTGCGCAACGAAAAGCGCATGTTGCAAGAGGCGGTCGATGCGCTGTTTGATAACGGTCGGCGTGGTCGCCCACTCAGTGGCCCAAATAAGCGCCCGTTGAAATCCCTCTCCGACATGTTGAAAGGGAAAGGGGGCCGTTTCCGCCAGAACCTGCTTGGCAAACGTGTCGATTACTCTGGCCGTTCGGTTATTGTTATCGGTCCTGAATTGCGTCTCCATCAGTGCGGGTTGCCGAAACACATGGCACTCGAGCTGTTCAAGCCTTTTATCTACAACAAGCTCGAAGAGCGTGGGCATACAACGACTATTAAGAGTGCCAAGAAGATGGTCGAGAAAGAGCGACCAGAAGTTTGGGATATTCTTGATGAAGTGATTCGGGAACATCCCGTCTTACTCAATCGTGCACCAACGTTGCATCGCTTGGGGATTCAAGCTTTTGAACCGACACTCATCGAAGGGAAAGCCATTCAGCTCCATCCACTTGTCTGTATGGCTTATAACGCCGACTTTGATGGCGACCAAATGGCGGTGCACATTCCGTTATCGGTCGAGGCGCAAGTTGAAGCCCGTGGGTTGATGATGTCGACAAATAACATCCTCTCACCTGCGCATGGCAAAGCGATCATCGGTCCAACGCAGGATATTGTCTTGGGTTTGTACTCCATGACACGCGAGAAGCCCAGTGCACTTGGTGAAGGCAAGATTTTCAGCAACCCTGATGAAGTCCGGATCGCCTATGATCAACGCGCGGTTGAATTGCAGGCGCGTATCAAAGTTCGTATCCACGGGGAAATGACTGAAACTACAGTTGGCCGCACGCTTCTCTATGACATTGTTCCGGCGGAGATTTCTTTCTCTGAGGTGAACCGTGTCATGAAGAAAAAGGAACTCGGCTCACTGATTGATAGTGCGTTCCGCAAGTCAGGAAACAAGGCTACCGTGATCTTCGCCGATCGTTTGAAGGACCTTGGCTTTGAGTATGCCACGAGAGCTGGTATCTCGATTGGCATTCAAGATATGGCGATTCCGCCAGCAAAAGAAAAATTGCTGGGCGAAGCGCAGCGGTCACTGGAAGAAATTCAGGATCAGTATACTAAAGGTCTTATCACGGACGGTGAACGTCATAACAAAGTCGTCGATACCTGGGCTGCGGTCACCGATGAAGTTGCCAACGAAATGTTCAAGGGGCTGCAACAAAATCGCAAAGGTTTCAGTCCGATCTACATCATGGCTGATTCTGGTGCTCGTGGCAGTGCGCAGCAGATTCGTCAGCTTGCGGGTATGCGTGGCTTGATGGCCAAGCCCTCAGGCGAAATCATCGAAACCCCGATCACCGCGAATTTCCGTGAAGGGTTGTCGGTGTTGCAATACTTCATCTCTACGCACGGTGCCCGCAAAGGGTTGGCAGACACTGCTTTGAAAACAGCGAATTCTGGATATCTCACTCGCCGTTTGGTCGATGTCGCCCAGGATTCGATCGTCAGTGAGGAAGATTGTGGAACAATCGACGGGATCGAGATGACCCCTCTGGTCGAAGGTGGGGAAATCATCGAAGGTCTCGGCGAACGGGTCCTTGGCCGTGTCGCATTGGAAGATGTTCGCGATCCTTTCTCCAACGAAACGCTCGTCTATGCCAACGAAGAGATTGATGAAGAGCGCGTCAAGTTAATCGAGGATGCTGGACTCGAACGTGTCCGCATCCGCTCTGCCTTAACCTGCCAAGCGCGGCGGGGTATTTGTATCCGGTGCTATGGTCGTGACCTTGCTCGTGGGCGTATCGTGAACATGGGAGAAGCAGTAGGTATCATTGCTGCTCAGTCAATTGGTGAGCCAGGGACGCAGTTGACCATGCGGACTTTCCACTTTGGTGGCGCGGCGAGCCGGCGTGCAGAGCAAACGACACTGACCCCACGGAACGAGGGTATTCTTCGCTTCGTGAATCTTCAGACTGTTACGAGCCGCGATGGTGATCTTGTTGTGATCAACCGTAACGGTGAAGTAATCATTGTTGATTCACCTGAACCTGGCCGAGAACGCGAGCGCGAACGTTACCCGATCGTGTATGGAGCGCGATTCAAGAAGAAGGATGGCGCACGGGTCAAAGCTGGGGACCTCATTGCAGAATGGGACCCGTTTACCATACCGATTCTGACTGAACTCGGCGGTGAGGTGCGTTTCAGTGACCTTGATGAGCGCACCATGCAGGAGAAAGTGGACGAACGAACTGGGTTGTCGAGTCGAGTGATTGTCGACTACCGTGACCCCAACGTACGGCCACGAATTTCCATCGTCGATGAGGCTGGAAAAGTAGCGAAACTCATGAACGGGAACGAGGCTCGGTACGTTCTTCCGGTCGGTGCGAACCTGAACGTTGTTGAAGGGCAAAAGGTATCAGCTGGTGATGTCGTCGCCAAGATTCCACGAGAAACAACCAAAACGAAAGATATCACAGGTGGTTTGCCTCGGGTTGCCGAACTGTTCGAGGCGCGCAAACCGAAAGAATTTGCGGTCATTAGTGAGATCGAAGGTATAGTGTCATTCGGGAAAGATACAAAAGGGAAACGCAAAGTTGTGATTTCTCCAGAAGTGGGAGAACCGCGTGAGTATCTCATCCCACGTGGGAAAAACATCAGCGTTCGTGAAGGTGACCATGTTCGGGCTGGTGAAGCGCTGATGGACGGCTCCTCGAACCCCCATGACATCTTAGGTGTCTTGGGAGAAAAAGAGCTGGCGAAGTCTCTGGTTGATTCTGTACAGGAGATTTATCGCCTGCAAGGTGTCCGTATCCATGACAAGCACATCGAGGTGATCGTCCGGCAGATGATGCGCCGTGTGGCTGTCACTGAGGTGGGAGATTCTGATTTTCTCATTGGCGAGCAAGTCGAAAAGTGGCGCTTCCAGGAAGAAACCGAGAAGATCCTTACTCAGGGAGGAAAACCTCCGGAAGCGAAGTCTTTGCTCATGGGTATCACCAAGGCCAGTCTCTCGACGGATAGCTTCATTTCTGCCGCCTCGTTCCAGGAAACCACGAAAGTCCTCACTGAGGCGGCTATTCATGGCAAGATCGACATGCTCTTAGGGCTGAAAGAGAATGTCATCATGGGACGCCTCATTCCTGCAGGGACCGGAACGCTAACATATAACAAGTCGATTATGCACACCGCTGAAGGCGAGGGTGACGAGCAGTCTCCTTCCAGGGCAATGGGAGCATAAGGAAATCGGAGAAGGAGATCGCATGCCGACGATTCAGCAGCTTATTCGTCAAGGAAGAGAGCAACAAAAGGCAAAACGCACGACACCCGCCTTGCAGGCCTGTCCGCAACGGCGAGGGGTATGTACACGTGTGTATACGACTACACCCAAGAAGCCCAATTCCGCCTTACGAAAAGTTGCTCGTGTACGTTTGACGAATGGCATCGAAGTCACAGCCTATATCCCAGGCATCGGCCACAACTTGCAAGAACACTCCGTCGTGCTTATTCGTGGTGGTCGAGTCAAAGACTTACCAGGTGTTCGTTATCACATCATTCGCGGCACACTGGATTCGATCGGAGTTCAGGACCGTAAACAAGGACGATCCAAATATGGAGCAAAGAAACCGAAATAGCGAGACAGGCCAAGGAGGATATCAGTATGCCGCGTAAAGGGCCTGCCCCACGTAGAGATATTATTCCCGACCCCAAGTATCGGGATGTGATTGTGGCAAAATTCGTCAACATGATGATGGACGGTGGGAAGAAGGGTACAGCGGAGCGAATTCTGTACGGAGCGCTTAACATACTCGGGAAGCGAATCAACGACGATTCTCTAGAAACCTTCCGTAAAGCGCTCGATAACGTGAAACCCATTGTCGAAGTCCGGTCGCGGAGGGTCGGTGGAGCTACCTACCAAGTGCCAGTAGAGGTGCGGACCAATCGGAGAAATTCTCTTGCTATGCGCTGGCTGGTGCAGTCTGCTCGTTCACGACCGGAGAAAAACATGCAGGAGAAACTTGCAGGCGAACTCTTTGAAGCGTCGCAAAATCGTGGGGGAGCAGTAAAGAAGCGTGAAGATACGCATCGTATGGCAGAAGCCAACAAGGCATTTGCACACTACCGTTGGTAAGTGATAATCTAGACCGCCGTTGACTCTTCTGAAATAGCCACTACAATTGCGGCTTTCCAAAAAGAATAACAACAGGTAGAAGCGGCGAACGAGGTTGTTACATTCTCAAAAGTAACAACCCCAGGACCCGTCTTTTCTAAGAATTTCTTTTTACTGACTTTAGCGTAAAAGGAGTGAAGCGATGGGTAAGGCGCGGTTTGAGCGGACGAAGCCGCATGTGAATGTGGGGACGATAGGGCATATTGATCATGGGAAGACGACGTTGACGGCGGCGATAACGAAGGTGTTAGCGGACAAGAAGATGGCGAATTTCGTGCCGTTTGATCAGATCGACAAGGCGCCGGAGGAGCGGGAGCGGGGGATCACGATCAATACGGCGCATGTGGAGTATGAGACGGAGAAGCGGCATTATGCGCATGTGGATTGTCCGGGGCATGCGGATTATATCAAGAACATGATCACGGGGGCGGCGCAGATGGACGGGGCGATCCTGGTGGTGGCGGCGAGTGAGGGGCCGATGCCGCAGACGCGGGAGCATATTCTCTTAGCCCGTCAGGTGGGAGTGCCGGCGATTGTGGTGTTCATGAACAAGGTGGACATGGTGGATGATGGGGAGCTGTTGGATCTGGTTGAGTTAGAGATGCGGGAGTTGCTCTCGAAGTATGAGTTTCCAGGGGATGACACGCCGATCATCAGAGGGAGTGCGTTGAAGGCTCTTGAAGGGGACAAGGGGGAGTTGGGGGAGCCGTCGATTATGCAACTCATGGGAGCAGTAGACTCGTTCATTCCGGAGCCGAAGCGGGATGTGGACCGAGCGTTTTTGATGTCGGTGGAGGATGTGTTTACGATTTCTGGACGTGGGACGGTGGCGACGGGGCGAATAGAGCGGGGGAAGGTGAAGGTGGGGGAGGAAGTGGAGATAGTGGGGATCAAGGCGACGGTGAAGACCACGGTCACGGGCGTGGAGATGTTTCGCAAAGTGTTAGATGAGGGGGTGGCGGGGGATAATGTGGGGTGTCTCTTGCGCGGGGTGAAGCGGGAGGACATAGAGCGGGGGCAGGTGTTAGCGCAGCCGGGGAGTATTACGCCGCATACGAAGTATGAAGCGGAGGTGTATGTCCTCACCAAGGAAGAGGGGGGGCGGCACACGCCGTTTTTCAATGGGTATCGGCCGCAGTTCTACTTCCGCACGACGGACGTGACGGGGTCGGTGGCGTTACCGGAGGGGGTGGAGATGGTGATGCCGGGGGACAATACGCGGATGGTAGTTGAACTGCTAACCCCGATTGCGATGGATGAGGGGTTACGGTTTGCGGTTCGCGAGGGGGGGCGCACGGTAGGCGCTGGAGTCGTCACTAAAATCCTCCAGTGACGTTAGCTGAATGATGTTGATGTTATGGCTACGATGAACGAAAAAATTCGTATCCGTCTCAAGGCATACGATCACAGAGTGTTAGACACTTCAGTGAAAGAGATTGCTGAGACGGTAAGGCGTACCGGTGGACGGGTGGCGGGGCCAATTCCCTTGCCGACACGGACTGAGCGATTCACTGTGAACCGTTCTCCGCACGTGGATAAAAAATCTCGCGAACAGTTCGAGATTCGCACCCACAAACGATTACTTGACATTCTTGATCCAACACAGCAGACCATTGATGCTTTGGGAAAGCTTGAATTAGCTGCTGGCGTTGACGTTGAAATCAAGCTTCAGTAAGGAAGCGCGTCGTTATGATCGGTCTTATTGGCAAAAAACTAGGGATGGCGCAGATCTTTGCCCCTGATGGAACGCTCACTCCAGTAACGGTTATTCAAGCCGGACCGTGTACGGTTGTGCAAAAGAAAACCAACGAACGGGATGGATATTCAGCCATCCAACTGGGATTCGGCAAGAAGAAGTTACAGCGGGCAACAAAACCATTGATCGGACACTGTAAAAAAGCCAACGCAGAACCGTTTTCAGTGCTGCGTGAGTTTCGCACCGATGATGTCGATCAGTATGAAGTAGGGAGCGCTGTTACCGTCGCTTCTCTCTTTCAGCCGGGGGAAGTTGTTGACGTCATTGGTAAGACCAAAGGACGTGGGTATACCGGTGTCATGAAACGGCACGGCATGGCGGGCTTCCCTGATGGACGTGGGACACACGAGTACTTTCGTCACGGTGGGTCAATCGGGAACCGATCGTTTCCTGGCCGCATCTTCAAAGGCAAACGGATGGCTGGCCAATATGGCAACGATCGCATGACGCAGTTGCATCTTCGCGTCGTTGAAGTGCGAGACGATGGTAACTTATTGTTTGTCCGTGGTGCGGTTCCTGGGGCAACCGGAGGAATTGTCCTCGTACGCAAAGCAAAAGTAGGAAAGAAATAACGATGGAAGGGCAAGCGCAGCGTATTCCGGTGCTGTCGCCGGAAAGAGAAACTGTTGGTGAGGTAGAGCTACCTGCAGAGATCGCACAGCAACCCGCGCGTGAGCATCTGCTCTATGAAATAGTCAGAATGCAGCGTGCTGGCTGGCGTGCAGGAACTGCCGCAACGAAGACTCGTGGCTTTGTGAGTGGTGGAGGCAAGAAGCCCTGGCGACAAAAGGGAACTGGCCGAGCCAGATCTGGGAGCACGCGATCGCCTATTTGGGTTGGTGGAGGCACTATTTTTGGTCCGCAGCCGAGATCCTACGCTTATCGATTGCCAAAGAGTGCCCGGGCGACGGCGTTAAAGGCTGCTTTGGCGGATAAACATCGCACGGGAACGCTCTTTGTCGTCAACGACATCAATTTACCGGAAGTCAAAACCAAGAAGATGGTTGAGTTCCTCTCCCGCTTACAACTTGGACAGAGCGTACTGGTCGTCATTGCTGAAGCAAACGAGCAAATCGAGCGAGCGACCCGGAATATCCCGTGGGCGAAGGTGTTGCGATGTGAAGGAATCAACGTGTACGACTTGCTGCACTACAAACAAGTGCTCTTTACGCAAGCCGCATTTCATAAAGTAAACGAAAGGCTTGCGGCATGAGCAAAGATCTCTATTCGGTCCTCACAGCGCCGCTCATTACCGAAAAATCGACGCTCGTGAACGAGACTGGGAATCAGATTATTTTTCGTGTACGCCCTGAGGCGGATAAAGGGACAATTAAGCGAGCGGTCGAGACCCTGTTTAAAGTGAAAGTCCAGAAGGTTCATACAATTCAGTATTTGGGGAAACAACGTCGTGTCGGTAAGTCTGCAGGACGACGGCCCGCCTGGAAAAAAGCCTACGTTACCCTTGCCGAGGGCAATCACATCGACTTCTTTGAGGGGGCCTAGCTTATGGCCGTAAGACAATACAAACCAACGTCTGCAGCGCGGCGTTTCCAGAGTGTCGTTGACTTTAGTGACCTGAGCAAAAAAGCGCCGGAACGCTCTCTCCTTGCCCCGCGCCACGAAAGCGGTGGCCGCAATAACCGTGGCCGTGTCACTACTCGTTTCCGTGGTGGAGGACACAAACGCCGCTATCGGATTATCGACTTTCGCCGAGAAAAGGATGGGATTCTCGCCAAAGTCGCTGCTATTGAATACGACCCGAATCGGTCGGCCCACCTTGCGCTACTTCACTACGTTGATGGTGAGAAACGTTACATTCTCTCCCCGGTTGGACTCTCGGTTGGTGATGCGGTGATGTCAGGTCAAGAGGCTGACATTAAGCCAGGGAACGCTCTACCCCTCAGTAATATCCCACTCGGCACGATGATTCACAACGTGGAACTGAAGCTGGGGAAGGGAGGGCAACTGGTTCGCAGTGCTGGTGCGGCTGCGCAATTGATGGCGAAGGAAGGCGACTATGCTGCTGTGAAACTTCCTTCTGGAGAAGTCCGTCGAGTTCACATCAAGTGTAAAGCCACAATTGGTCAGGTGGGCAATCTCGACCATGAGAATATCTCCATCGGGAAAGCTGGTCGTTCGCGCTGGCTCGGTCGTCGCCCGCACGTACGTGGTGTAGCAATGAACCCGGTCGATCACCCTATGGGTGGCGGCGAAGGACGTGGAAAAGGAAATCATCCACAGAGTCCGTGGGGAGTCCTAGCAAAGGGATATAAAACAAGAAAAAATCCGCGGACTGATAAATACATCATGCAGAAAAGAAAGAAGAAGTAGACCACTATGCCGCGCTCGGTAAAAAAGGGACCATTTGTCGACGATCATTTGCTGAAAAAAGTCGATGCACTTACTTCCAGTGGTAACAAACAGGTAGTGAAAACCTGGTCGCGACGTTCGACGATTATTCCTGAAATGATCGGCTATACGTTTGCGGTGCACAACGGTAAAAAATTCGTGCCGGTGTATGTCACCGAGAATATGGTCGGTCACAAACTGGGTGAGTTCTCTCCGACTCGAACCTTTTACAGTCACTCAGGCGACCGCAAAGGTGAAGTCAAGAAAGCGTCAGCAAAAGGATAGGAGCGAACATCATGGAAGCACGGGCAGTGTTGCGCCAGGTGCGCATTTCTCCGCAAAAAGGTCGCCTGGTTGCGGATCTTATTCGCGGCAAACAAGTCGAACAAGCGTTCGCCATCCTGCAATTCACACCGAAGAAAGCGGCACGATTGCTGGCAAAGACACTGCGCTCTGCGGTTGCGAATGCCACTGATACGCAGAACGTTGACCCTGATAAGTTATACGTCAAAGCGACGTACGTCGACGGTGGGACGACATGGAAGCGTTTCACTCCGCGGGCGCATGGTCGCGCTACACCAATCCGTAAGCGGACGAGTCATTTTACGGTTATCGTCGAAGAACGGGAGTAAGGGAGTCGAGCATGGGGCAAAAAGTACACCCAAAAGGCTTTCGCCTGGGCGTTATTGAAGGATGGGAGTCGCGCTGGTTCGCAGAAAAAGAATACGCTCCTTTTCTGCATGACGACATCAAGGTTCGCAACTTCATCAAGAAACGTTTGCAGCACGCTGGGATCGCCAAAGTAGAGATCGAGCGAGCAGCGAACAAGGCGAAAATTAATATTCATACTGCTCGTCCAGGAATCGTGATTGGCAAAAAAGGTGCGGAGATTGAAAAACTCAAAACCGAACTTGCCAAATTATCAGATCGAGAAGTGTACCTGAACATTCACGAAGTTCGTCGCCCTGACCTTGATGCGCAGCTCGTCGCAGAAAACGTTGCGTTACAACTTGAACGTCGTGTCGCATTTCGTCGCGCGATGAAGGAAAGCGTGGCGCGTGCCATTCGTATGGGGGCACAAGGGGTCAAGGTGCGATGCTCAGGGCGATTAGCTGGAGCAGAAATTGCACGCACTGAGTGGTACCGTGAAGGGCGCGTCCCGCTCCATACGATTCGTGCAGACATCAGTTACGGCGTAGCTGAAGCAAAAACCACCTATGGCATCATTGGTGTCAAGGTGTGGATCATGCGAGGAGAGATCATCACTCGCGAAGAAGAGCAACAGCGGACAGCAGTGAGTGCCTAAGGAGTCAGGATCATGCTAGCGCCGAAGAAAGTTAAGCATAGGAAACAAATGCGAGGGCGACTCTATGGAGATGCCCATCGTGGTAGTTCCCTTGCGTTTGGTGATTTTGGTCTCAAGACGCTTGAACGAGGTTGGATTAGTGCGCGAGAGATTGAAGCGGCACGCGTTGCGTTAACGCGTCACGTGAAACGTGGTGGCCGTGTATGGGTGCGCATCTTTCCAGACAAACCGATAACGAAGAAACCGGCAGAAACGCGAATGGGAAAAGGAAAGGGGCCACCGGAAGGATGGGTCGCTCCAGTGAAGCCAGGGCGCATGCTTTTCGAGATGGAAGGAATTCCACGAGATGTTGCGCAAGAAGCGTTGCGTTTGGCTTCGCATAAACTCTCCGTCAGTACCCAATTTTGTGAACGCCGCGGAGCAACCTATGCGAGCTAAAGAAATCCGCGATTTAACTGAGAATGAAGCAGAACAAAAAGAGAAAGACACGGCAGAAGAGCTCTTCCGGTTACGCTTTCGTCGCAAAACCGGGCAACTAGAGAATCCAATGCACGTGCGTAACCTCCGGCGTGATCTCGCACGGATCAAGACGATCCGACAAGAACGCAGTCGTCGGGCTGCAGGAGAATAGCTATCGTGCCAGGGCAGAAAAAAGAACGACAGGGGATTGTCGTTAGCGACAAGATGGATAAGACCGTGGTGGTTATGGTCGAACGCTTCGTCCAGCACCCTGTGTATAAAAAATATGTTCGGCAACGGAAAAAATATAAAGCTCACGATCCCGAGAACCGTTGTCACACCGGTGACCAAGTAACCATTGTCGAGACCCGGCCGTTGAGTCGAGAGAAACGCTGGCTGGTGCGCTCGATCCTCAAATCAGCAACTGCAGGATAAGTGGCCAGGGAGATGTAGACTATGATTCAGGTTGAGACCATTTTGGACGTGGCCGACAACTCTGGCGCACGGAAAGTTCGCTGTGTACGCGTGCTCGGCGGGACGCGAAGACGTTACGCGTCAATTGGAGACGAGATTGTCGTTTCCATACGTGAAGCGATCCCCAATGCGAAGGTGAAAAAAGGGGATGTCATGCGAGCCGTTATCGTACGTACGGCCAAAGAAGTAGGGCGTCCGGACGGGTCGTATATTCGCTTTGATAACAACTCAGCTGTGTTGCTCGATAATCAACGTGAACCGATCGGAACTCGTATTTTCGGTCCTGTCGCCCGCGAGCTGCGAGCGAAGCGATTTATGAAGATTATCTCTCTGGCACCGGAAGTATTGTAAGGGATTGCCATGTTAGCGCGAATAAAAAAGAACGATACGGTGATGGTAATTGCCGGCAAGGAACACGGAAAGATCGGCAAGGTCTTACGTGTGATCCCCGAAGAAAACCGTGCGGTGGTTGAGCGTATGAATGTCGTGAAACGACATGCGAAACCGCGCGGCCCGCAAAGTCCAGGTGGAATCATAGAGAAGGAAGCTCCCATTCATCTCTCGAATCTGATGCCGATGTGCGAACGTTGTAATGCACCGGTCCGTGTTGGGACACGTATACTCCAAGATGGCAATAAGGGGAGATTCTGCCGCAGGTGTAACGAATTGTTGGATAAATAATTATGGCAGCACGTCTCAAAGAGTTCTATCGACAGAAAGTCGTTTCTGCTCTTAAGCAGGAGCTTGGCTACGGTAACGTGATGCAGATTCCGCGGCTCGTAAAGATCGTTGTGAACATGGGCTTGGGAGATGCAGTCCAGAATGCCAAGGTGCTTGAGACAGGGGTCGCTGAGCTTACACAAATCACGGGACAAAAACCTGTGGTGACAAAGGCTCATAAATCGATTGCTAACTTCAAGTTGCGCGAAGGCGTAGCGATTGGTTGTGCGGTCACATTACGGGGAGACCGCATGTATGAATTTCTTGATCGTCTCGTGAGCGTCGCTTTACCGCGCGTTCGCGATTTCCAGGGAATTTCGGACAAGTCGTTCGATGGACGTGGTAACTATTCGTTAGGTATTCGCGAACACGTTATCTTTCCTGAGATCAACATTGATAAAGTCGAACAAGTGAAAGGCTTTACGTGCTCCTTTGTAACCACAGCGCAGACGGACGCTGAAGGACGTGCGCTCTTACGTGCACTAGGGATGCCGTTTCGGAGTTAATACTATATGGCACGAACCTGTTTACGAGTTAAAGCTCAACGCAAGCCAAAATTCTCGGTCCGCCAACATAATCGTTGTGGTCTGTGCGGACGTCCACGGGCTTTCTATCGCCGCTTTCGCATGTGTCGCATCTGTCTGCGTAACTACGCGCTTAAGGGACAGATTCCTGGTCTTACTAAAGCGAGTTGGTAAGGAGGATGACAGATGTGCACTGACCCCATATCTGATTTGCTGACCAGCGTTCGAAACGGTTTACATGCCCACAAGGAACGAGTGAATGTACCGTGGTCACGCCTCAAAGAAGCTATCATCAAGGTTGCTATTGAAGAGGGGTTTCTCAAAGAATATGCGAAAGTTGAAGAGCAAGGGCGCCCTCAGCTCCGTATTTGGCTCAAGTACGATGCCGCAGGGAAACCAGTGTTACGTGGAGTAAAGCGCATTAGTAAGCCGAGTTTACGAACCTACACAGGAACGAATAACATTCCCCTCGTGCAAAATGGGCTTGGGGTTAATATTCTATCGACTTCCCGCGGTATCATGGCTGACCGGGAAGCTCGAAAACAACATGTCGGTGGCGAGATTCTGTGTAGCTTGTGGTAAGACTCTGGCGAGAGGAGAAACGGAAAAATGGCAGGTATTGGACGCTGGCCAGTGCCGGTACCAGATAAGGTGAAGGTTTCCGTACAAGACGGAAAAATCGCCGCCCAGGGAGCGAAAGGGCAACTTGAGGTTGCGATTGACCCCTGTGTCAGTGTTGAAATGAAGGATGGCGGTATTGTCGTCGCGCGTTCTGAAGAAACGCGGCGAGCTAAGGCGATTCATGGCATGACGCGAAAGATGATTGCCAACATGGTCGAAGGGGTAAGCAAAGGCTTTACACGCACCCTTGAGATCAGCGGTGTCGGCTATCGAGCTGAAGCTGTGGGTAAGGTTGGTGTTCAGTTCAGTCTCGGCTATTCGCATCCGATTCTGTTCCAACTTCCGGAGGGGATCCAGGCTAAGATCGAACGCCAGACCGTCATTACGTTGGAAGGGATAGATAAGCAATTACTGGGTGAAGTCGCAGTTGCGATTCGGCGTCTGCGCCCACCTGATCCTTACAAAGCAAAAGGTATTAAGTACGCCGAAGAAACGATTCGTAGAAAGGCCGGCAAGACAGCTGGGGCGAAATAGGTCAGACGTATGGCACGGACAAACTCGCGAGAACGCGCTCGCTCTTTACGACAAAAACGTGTTCGCGATCAGATACACGGAACCAATGTACGTCCCCGGTTAAGCATTTATCGCAGTGGACGACACATGTATGCCCAAGTCATTTCTGATGAAAGTGGCACGACGGTGACGTCCGCTTCTACGCTCTCATCCGAATTGCGAGGAGCCGCTAAGAAGACTGCGACCGTTGACGCCGCCAAAGAGGTCGGTGCTCTTATTGCCCGCAAGTGTCAAGAAAAGGGCATCTCACAGGTTGTTTTTGACCGTAATGGTTTCTTATATCACGGCCGTGTCCGAGCAGTAGCAGATGGGGCACGCGAAGGCGGATTGCAATTCTAAGGAGTAGCGAGTGGCTGAAATTATCGAACGGATTAACTCCGACGGGCTCGAGATTAAAGAGAAAGTGGTCCACATTAGCCGTGTGAGTAAGGTGGTGAAAGGTGGACGCCGATTTAGTTTTAGCGCCGTCGTTGTTGCTGGTGACGGCTCAGGCCATGTCGGGTACGGTTTGGGAAAAGCCCACGAGGTTCCTGAAGCGATTCGCAAAGGCATCGAACAAGCAAAGAAATCCCTTATTCAGGTCCCGCTTGCAGAAGGGACGATCCCACATGAAGTGATCGGGAAACATGGCGCTGGTCGAGTATTTATTAAGCCTGCCTCGCAAGGAACTGGCCTTATTGCTGGCGGAGGTGTCCGAGCGGTTATGGAACTGGCTGGCGTAAAAGATGCCCTCACGAAGTGTCTAGGATCGACCAATCCGCATAACTCGGTCCGAGCCACGCTTGAGGCGCTACGATCTCTCTCCGTTCCTGGGCAAGTTGCTGAACGCAGAGGTAAGAGTGTCGCTGAAATTCGCTAGAAGAGTGAAGGCTATTATGTCTGAAGCAAAAGGGAAAGTTCTGCAAATTACCCTAAAGAGAAGCGGGATAGGGTGCACTCGCCGGCAGCGTGAAACTTTACGTGGGCTGGGACTAACGTATAGAGAGAAGACGACCCTGCGCCATGACTCCCCATCGCTACAAGGTCGGTTGCGTACGGTTGAGCATCTCATCGAGGTAAAAGAACATGGATCTTAGTAATCTTCGCCCAGCGGCGGGAGCGACAAGAAAAAGAAAACGCATTGGGCGTGGCCCTGGTTCAGGGCATGGGAAGACTTCGGGGAAAGGTCACAAAGGGCGTGGCTCTCGGTCTGGCGGCAATACTCCTCCAGGGTATGAAGGTGGACAGATGCCGTTGTCTCGAAGATTACCAAAGTACGGATTTAATAACATCTTCCGGGAAGAGTTTAACATTGTTAATATTGGCAGCCTCGAACGATTCGATACTGGCTCTGTAGTTGACGCAGCAAAGCTCGTTGAAGTTGGACTAGTGAAAAACACCAAGAAAAAGGTTAAGATCTTAGCGGATGGGACTCTGACGAAATCGCTGATTGTGAAAGCCCAAGCGTTTAGTAAACAAGCACAGGAAAAAATTGTGTCGCTCGGCGGTACTGCTGAGGTCATCTGACAATGCTTGAAGGTTTTCAAAACGCAACGAAAATAGTAGAGCTGCGCAAGCGGATCTTCTTTACATTCGCGTTACTCGCTATCTACCGTATCGGCGTTGCGATCCCTACGCCGGGCATTGATGGGCAAGCGCTTGCCAACTTTTTCGAGCAAGCACGCAATACCGTCTTTGGCCTGGTTAATCTTTTCTCAGGAGGAGCGCTTGAGCGCTTTTCTATCTTTGCGCTGGGCATCATGCCCTATATTAGCGCATCGATTATCCTTCAGCTTTTAACCGTCGTCTTACCTCCATTGGAGCGGTTGTCGAAAGAGGGAGAGTTAGGGCGAAGAAAAATTACTCAATATACACGGTACAGCACGATCGCCTTAGCGCTATTACAAGGGCTTTTCATTAGCATGGGACTGGAGCAAATTAGTACCCCCAGCGGCGGGTCAGTAGTCTACAATCCTGGCTGGGAATTCCGTCTGATGACAGTGATTACCCTAACTGCAGGGACCGCGTTCATCATGTGGCTTGGCGAACAGATTACTGAACGCGGCATTGGTAATGGTATCTCGCTTATCATTTTTGCTGGTATTGTCGCGAGTATTCCTTCAGCCATTACGTCGACGATGGAATTCGTTCGAGAGGGCGAACTAAGTATCTTTATTGTCCTCCTGCTTCTTGTGTTAATGGTTGCCGTTGTTGCGGCCGTGATTGTCATGGAGCGAGGCCATCGACGTATTCCGGTACAATACGCCAAACGCGTAGTTGGGCGGCGAGTCTATGGTGGTCAAACTTCGCACCTGCCATTGAAAATTAACACGGCTGGCGTGATTCCGCCGATTTTTGCATCCTCTGTCCTCGTTTTTCCTGCGACTATTGCGGGATTTTCTGATGCTCCGTGGTTGAAATCTATGGGCGACGCTTTGACCCCCGGAAACTGGATGTATGAAATCCTGTACGTCGCGATGATCATTTTCTTTTGTTACTTCTACACGGCAGTTGTCTTTAATCCTGTGGATGTTGCCGACAACATGAAGAAGAATGGTGGCTTTATACCCGGCATTAGACCTGGACAGCGGACTGCTGAATATATGGACCGTATCCTCAGCCGTATCACATTAAGTGGCGCAATTTATATCTCGCTCGTCTGTGTATTGCCAACGCTGCTGATCGGCTCTTTGAATGTGCCATTCTTCTTTGGTGGCACAGCATTGCTGATTGTTGTTGGTGTTGCACTTGATACGGTAGCGCAAATTGAGACGCAAATCATTGCGCGTAATTACGAAGGATTTATGAAACGTGGACGGTTGCGGGGACGCACGCCTGGGAGGATGAACTGATGCGCATTGTACTAGTCGGTCCCCCTGGTGCTGGAAAGGGGACACAAGCGCGAGTCCTGCAGGGAACCTTTGGCATCCCACAAATCTCGACTGGTGACCTTCTGCGTGAAGCGGTAAAAGCCGGAACTCCGCTCGGTAAACAAGCACAGGGATTCATGGATAAAGGCGAGTTGGTTCCCGATCAACTTGTGACAGACCTCGTCGCAGAACGCATCCAAAAGCCAGACTGTACCCCTGGATTCTTGCTTGATGGTTTTCCTCGCACCATCGCCCAGGCTGACGCGCTGAGTAAGGAGCTTGTGCGACACAACCAACGTCTTGACGCGGTTGTGAGTATTGTGGTTCCGCGGGGCGATCTTTTCGCTCGCCTCGGGGGACGCTGGGTTTGTCGGTCGTGTCAGGCGATGTATCACGAATTGTTTAGTCCACCGAAGAAAACTGGGATGTGTGATACCTGTCAGGGAGAGTTGTATCAGCGTAATGATGATAAGGCAGAAACTGTTAACGCTAGGTTAGAAGTGTACGAACGATCGACGGCTCCGTTGCTCTCGTATTATCGACAGGGTTCACTCTTGCATGACATTAATGGTACTGGGAAACCTGAAGAAGTATTGGATCGGATTACAAAAACAATTAAAAGCCTAAAACCTGCAGCTGTCTCATGATCTTCCTTAAATCTCCCCAGGAAGTCGAGATTATGAGTACTGCGAATCGTATCGTCAGTGAAATCCTGGCGGAGTTGCGGGAAAATATCCGTCCCGGCATTACAACAGGGGAGATTGACCGGGTCGCTTCTGATCTGATCAAGAAGAAAGGTGCCCGCTCTGCCTTCAAAGGATATCAGATGCGTAACGGGACCGTGCCGTTCCCCGCGACCATCTGTATCTCGCTGAACGACGAGGTGGTACATGGCATTCCTTCCGCACAACGTACCATCCGAGAAGGAGATGTCGTCAGTCTCGATTTTGGTGTGATTTATCGCGATTTTTATGGCGATGCGGCGGTTACGTTCGCCCTTGGTCGCGTGGAAGAGAAGGCGAAGCGATTAATTGAAACGACCGCAGCAGCTTTAGAAGAAGGAATTGCCCAGGCTCAAGTGGGAAGTCGGTTGGGAAATATCTCTGCAGCAATTCAAGAGCGTGTAGAAAAAGACGGGTTTTCCGTGGTACGTGAGTTTGTTGGGCATGGTGTTGGTCGACGACTACACGAAGATCCGCCAGTACCAAACTACGGTGCTCCTGGTCGAGGCGTACGCCTACGCGAAGGCATGGTGATTGCCATTGAACCTATGGTTAACGCTGGCCAAGCGGATGTCATGCTGAAGAGTGATGGATGGACGGCCGTGACAAAGGATGGCAGTTTGTCTGCACATTTTGAACACTCAGTGGCGATTACCGAGAAAGGACCACAAGTTCTTTCTCGGTTATGAAGTAATGTACGAGGGATAGATCTATGAAAGTCAGGGCTTCTGTGAAACAAATCTGTCGCAAATGTAAGATCATTCGCCGGGCCGGCGTGATTCGCGTCATCTGCGAGAATCCGCGCCATAAACAACGACAAGGCTAATGCTCCCACACAGGTGAACCGGAGCGGAGGAAACGTATGGCACGTATCGCAGGTATTGAATTGCCACGTAATAAGCGGTCAGAAATCGCGCTCACTTACATCTATGGCATCGGCAGAACGACGGCAGTGCGGATCTTAACCGAAGCCGGAGTGAATATTGGCAAGAAAACAGATGATCTGACAGATGAAGAAGTCGTTAGCATTCGTCGAGTCATTGACCAATCGTATCGAGTCGAAGGAGATTTGCGACGCGACATCACGGCCTCTATTAAGCGCCATCTCGATATCGGTTCCTATCGTGGACTACGGCATCGTAAGAATCTGCCAGTGCGAGGGCAACGGACACGAACCAATTCGCGTACTCGCAAGGGGCCACGACGTACCGTTGCCGGTAAGAAGCAAGCTCCGACGAAGTAAACTGACGAGAACATAGAGGAGAGAGTTCATGGCGAAAGCGGCAGCGGCTGAACGTGCATCGGCACCACGAAAAAAGAAAACCCGCAAGGCAATTCCTGAAGGAGTGGTGTGCATTCATTCGACATTCAATAATACGATTGTGAGTATTACTGACCCACAAGGAAATGTGATTGCGTGGGCAAGTGCTGGAACGGTTGGCTTTAAAGGATCACGGAAGGGAACACCATTTGCTGCTCAAGTCGCAGCAGAAAGTGCCGCCCGTAAAGCCGCAGATGCAGGTATGCGCAATGTCCAAGTCCACGTCAAAGGCCCAGGCGCTGGGCGAGAGTCTGCGTTACGGTCTCTACAAGCTGCCGGGTTTGCGATTAATGTCATTCGTGACGTAACCCCTATCCCTCACAATGGATGTCGTCCGCCAAAGCGTAGACGTGTCTGATCACTGAGGCGGTGTTACTCTTTTGGGGAAATTCAGTACGATAGTCAGGGAACAGGAAAAGCAGGAGGTTTTGTGGCTCGCAACATCGGTCCGGTCTGCCGGATGTGTCGGCGCGAAGGAATTAAGCTCTTTCTCAAAGGAGAGCGCTGCTATACCGACAAGTGCGCCATCGAGAGGAGGGCATACCCTCCTGGTCAGCATGGGCAAGGACGTGGAAGAAAGGCAACTGAGTACAGCGTACAGTTGCGGGAAAAACAGAAACTCCGTCGTATCTACGGTATGCTGGAAGTTCCCTTCCGCCGATTCCTTGGTTTGGCTGAACGGCGCAAAGGAATTACCGGCGAGAATCTTGTCTCGTTGCTTGAGCAGCGCCTCGACAACATGGTGTACCGCATGGGGTTCGCTACCTCTCGCGCAGAGGCCCGGCAATTAGTACGACATGGACATTTTCTCGTGAATCAACGCCGGGTGACTATTCCTTCATACCTTGTCAATTCAGGCGATGAAGTGCAAGTGAAAGAAGCAAGCCGTAAGATCGCGCGGATTCAAGAGTCTGTTGACCTTGCTCAACGTCGTGGAGTACCGGAATGGCTAGAAGTGAACAAAGATACGTTCACTGGCCGGGTCCGATCGTTACCAACCCGCGAGCAGTTGAATCTACCGGTTAATGAGCAGCTTATTGTCGAATTGTATTCGAAAGTGTAATGCTGGTTCGGTACTCTGGGGATGATGAGTACTGGGAAGAGGGAGCAGGATGCAAGACAGTTGGCGTGACCTAATTAAACCCAAGGCCTTGGAGGTTGAAGGGAAGACGCTCACTTCGACATATGGTCGGTTTGTTGGAGAACCGTTCGAACGTGGATTTGGGACGACGTTAGGAACTTCACTCAGACGTGTGCTACTGTCTTCTCTGCCTGGGGCTGCGATCACCAAAGTCAAAATTCGCGATGTGTTACACGAGTTTTCCACCATCGCTGGTGTCACCGAAGATGTGACCGATATTCTGCTGAATCTGAAGGAAATCCGTTTCCGGTTACGTGAGAGCGACGCTGAAGCAGTGCGTCTTGATTTACGTGGTGAACGCCGGGTTGTAGCTGGCGATCTCACAGTGGGACCGCACGTTGATATCCTCAATCCTGAAGTGCACCTTGCTACCCTTGGCAAGGGCGCCCGCCTTGAAATTGAAGCTTCGATTCGACGTGGGCGTGGTTACATCACTGCTGAACGCCATAAAGCTATGGATGAAAGCCCGGTAGGCACTATTTTCCTTGATGCGGCTTTTTCTCCTGTTCGTAAAGTGAATTTTACCGTTACCAATGCCAGGGTTGGGCAACGAACAGACTACGAGCGACTAACCCTGGAGGTATGGACCGATGGGAGTATTCGTCCGGATGAAGCAGTAACAGATGCCGCACGGGTTCTCCAGGATCAACTAGGGATCTTTGTCAGTACGCCGGAAGAGAGCGAGCGCCCCTTTGAGGTGCGTGAGGAAATCCCAGTACCGCAGAGTACGAACCTCTTCCGTCCCATCGAAGAACTGAACTTTTCTGTACGTTCAGCGAATTGTTTGCAGAGCGCAGACATTCGTTACATCGGCGAGTTGGTACAGAAAACGGAAGGGGCTCTTCTCAAGACCAAGAATTTTGGCCGCAAATCTTTAAATGAAATTAAGGAAGCTTTGCAGTCGATGGGATTGGAATTGGGAATGCGGATTGATAATTATCCTTCGCGCGAAGAACTTGAGCGACTCCGTGCTGCCGCAGAGGTAAGCCAATAACGATTTGATAGAAGAGAAGTAATTATGCGACATCTTAAAGATGGACGAAAACTGAACCGCAGTGCAGCGCACCGCAAGGCGCTCATGCGTAACCTCGTGAAGGCTTTACTCCTGCGAGAACAGATTCGTACGACGGATGCCAAAGCAAAAGAACTCCGCCGTTGGGCTGATAGAATTGTCACGCTAGGAAAACGCAATACTGTCCATGCCCGTCGTTTGGCCTTTGCCTATCTTGGTAGCAGAGCGCTTGTCCACCGCCTGTTCGATGAGGTTGCTCCACGCTTTCAAGGGCGCGCTGGTGGTTATACCCGAGTGTTGAAAATTGGTATCCGACGAGGCGATGCCGCGCCACTGTCGATTGTTGAATTCACCGAACGCGGAGAGAAAAAGACAAAGGCTGAAGGAGCTGGAAGCCAACAGACTTCATAGACAACATTCTGACACCTGGACTTCTGTATGAAGGGGGAGCGCTGTTTATCGGCCTCCCCCTTCGCTTTTGGGGCAACTGTGACTGCATTTGAAGATGCCGCAAGAAAAAAGCGTGACGAGACGAAAAAGTCATGCTAAATGAAGGAGGAATGCGAAAGAACTAGCTTCCCCCTTTGTGGATTGTGGTAGGTGGGGATGTGGGAGGGGTGTGACAATGACAGGACGGCACTATGGGTTTCGTTTCAATGGCGTGGAAGGTGGCTTGCTCCTGGGTAGTATATTGCTTGCCTCTTTTTTAATCTTTGTTTCTGGTGTGTATGTAGGGCGGGAGGTTGGGGGACGGAAAGTGGTCGCTCCTTCTCATGTGGTTCGTGTTCCAATCAGCCCCGTTCCTGACCCGATCGTCACAAGAACAACGCCGACAAGTGAATCCAATGCTGCGGTGCGGACTGACGCGACGAGTCAAACGTCAATGACGTGGCCAGTAACAAGCGAGAAATCCGTTTCACCCACGCCCCCGTTACCACGAGCGGAGGTGACTCAGCGTCCAGCCCAAGAAAAACCGAGGCTCTCGCCGTCAGCTGTCCCCACTCCCGCAACGAAAGAGCCGCGAACGGTTTCATCACTAGTTGTGAAAGAAGACCCGAGACCAGCGCGAACGAAACCACCCGCTGAACCTTTCGCTCCGAAGATCCCTGTGGCTGTGGAATCACGGCCAGAAAAAGCGACGACCACAATTGCTGCACGGACAGAAAAGCCCAGTCCCACAGTTACTCAACGTGCAGAGAACACCGCGAAGCGACCGACACCAGTGACGGTTGCTCATGTTGAAAGAACCGAGCCACCCGCTCGGCCTCGATCCGTCGTGGCCGAGGGAAAACGAGCAGAGGATGGCAAGAGTAGTGAAGTAAAGAAGCCACAAGAGATTGCCAAGAAAGTGGCGAAATCTCCCGCGACTTCGGCATGGCGAGTACAGGTTGGTGCGACGACATATCAAGAAACCGCTCAGGATATGGCGCGGGAACTCCGTGAGTTAGGTTATCGTCCCTCCGTAAGCAAGGTGCAAATCAACGGCGAGACGCTCTATCGTGTTCGTATCGGCAGTTTTGGGAAACAAGGGGAAGCGGCGGCTACCGTTGGTCGCTTCCGTCGCGAAGGTCGCTTCTCACAAGCGTACCTGGTGACAGAGTAAGGATGTATGACGGTTAGAGAAGCGATTGCTCAGGTTGTGACAGGTCGTGATCTGACGGAAGCCGAAATGGCTGCGGTCATGACCGAGATCATGGATGGGCAAGCGACACCAGCGCAGATTGGTGCGCTTCTCACCGCTCTCCATATTAAAGGAGAAACCGTCGCTGAGATTACCGGGGCTGCACGCGTCATGCGTGAGTTGGCTGCGAAAGTCCATGCTCCGTCTGCGGTACTCGATACCTGTGGCACTGGTGGTGACGGTCGTCATACGTTTAATATTTCTACCGCATCCGCCTTTGTGGCTGCAGCGGCTGGTCTGAGAGTTGCCAAGCACGGTAACCGCGCTATGTCTGGTGCCGTCGGTGGTGCGGATGTCCTTGAGACTCTTGGGGCTCATGTTGAACTGACGCCCGCCCAGGTCGAGCACTGTCTGCACGAAGTGCACTTTGGTTTCCTCTTAGCACCAGCCTTCCATCGGGCGATGCGCCATGCCGTTGGTCCTCGTCGCGAGATCGGTATCCGGACGATGTTCAATGTCCTTGGACCGCTGACCAATCCTGCTGGAGCACGTCACCAACTGTTAGGAGTGTTTGCGCAGCAGTGGGTGACGCCGCTAGCTGAAGCGTTGGGGCGGCTGGGCAGCGTTCATGCGTTAGTGGTACATGGGGAAGATGGACTCGACGAAATTTCCTTGACTGCGCCGACCGTTGCGGCTGAATGGCGTAACGGTGCTTTGCATACGGCAACCCTGACTCCGGAAGAGTTCGGTTTCACTCGCTGTTCGTTGGCAGCATTGCAAGTACAAAGCGCCCAAGAATCGGCTGACATCATTCGCGCAATTTTTGCGGGCACCCACGGCCCTCACCGAGACATCGTGCTCCTCAACGCTGGGGCAGCGTTGTATGCTGGTGATGCCGTTCCCTCTATCGCGGTCGGGGTTGAACGCGCTCGTATGGCGATTGATAGTGGTTCCGCAGCGCGAACCTTAGAGCGATTTGTGGCTCTGACCCACACAGGAACCGTATGATTCTCGACGACATTGTAGCGTACAAAAAAACTGAACTCGCGACGCAGAAACAACGCGTGTCTCTTCAGCAACTGCAGGATATGCCCCTGTTTCATGCCATGCCATTGCCGTTCACCAAAACACTGCGTGAGTGGCCTGGGCGCACGATCATTGCTGAGGTGAAAAAAGCTTCGCCTTCAAAAGGTGTGATTCGTGCAGATTTCGAACCGCTTTCTTTAGCGAAAACCTATGAAGCCAACGGAGCGGCAGCGATCTCGGTGCTGACGGAAAGTCGGTTCTTTCAGGGGAGCCTCGATTACTTGCGCCTGATTCGTGAACAGGTACGCTGCCCATTGTTACGCAAAGACTTCCTCTTTGATCCATATCAAGTGTATGAAGCGCGCGCATTCGGGGCGAGCGCCATCCTCTTGATCGTGTCGATCTTATCTGATGGGCAAATGAATGAACTGAGTGGCCTCGCTCATGCGCTTGGCCTCGATTGTCTGGTGGAAGTCCACGACGAAGGCGAACTTGAACGTGCCCTTGCCGGTGGTGCTGAACTGCTTGGCGTCAACAATCGTGATTTGCGCACGTTTCATACCACGATTGAAACCAGCGAACGGTTGGTGCGCCTGGTTCCCAAAGAGACAATCGTTGTATCTGAAAGTGGTCTGTCACGGAGTGCGCAGTTGACCCGACTTGAATCACTGGGAGTGAAAGCATTTCTGATCGGTGAAACGTTTATGGCCGCTCCTGATCCTGGGGGGCCGTTGCGCGGACTGATTCGAGGAGAGCTGTGAGCGTTCGGGTGAAGATTTGCGGGGTGACGAGTGTTGATGATGCCCTGCTAGCGGTCGATCACGGTGCGGATCTCATCGGTCTCAACTTCTACCCTCCAAGCCCTCGTTACGTGTCGCTCGCCACTGCTCACGCTATTCGTGCGGTGTTGCCAGAGCATGTCCACTGTGTCGGCGTATTCGTCAACGCGGAGCGGGCCCATATTGCTGATCTCTGCAGCCAGTTGCGCTTGCATGCCGTGCAATTTCATGGGGACGAAACCACTACCGATGTTCAGCACTGGTCATGTATAACGATTAAAGCGCTACGAGTTCCAGTGGATGGGCCATTGCCAGACTGGCAGCAATTTCCGGTGAATTACCTCCTCCTTGACACTCTCAAGCCTGGACGATACGGGGGAACAGGCGAGCGATTCTCTTGGGAGCGTCTGACGACTCTTCCAGTAGACTGCCGTAACCGCCTGATTCTTGCCGGTGGACTGACTCCAGAGAATGTGACTGAAGCTGTGCAGGCGGTTCGACCGTGGGCGGTTGATGTTGCCAGTGGAGTTGAGTCTGCTCCTGGCCGCAAAGATCCAGAAAAAGTACGAGCGTTTATTACCAATGCCAAGACAACCTGATGCTGGCGGACACTTCGGCCCTTATGGGGGGCGGTATGTTGCCGAAACCTTAATGCCCGCCTTGTTAGAGCTTGAAGAGCTCTATCGACGAAGTCGGCGCGACATTACCTTTCAGCGTGAACTGCGCACGTTGCTGCAAGAGTATGTCGGTCGCCCAACCCCCCTCACTTTTGCGAAGCGCCTTACTGAACGGTGGGGCGGTGCCAAGGTCTATCTGAAACGTGAAGATCTGAATCACACTGGCGCACACAAGATCAACAACACGATTGGCCAAGCACTCCTTGCGCGACAAATGAAAAAGGGTCGCCTCATTGCCGAGACCGGCGCTGGGCAACATGGTGTTGCAACGGCAACCGTTGCTGCCTTATTTGGACTTGAGTGTGAAGTCTTCATGGGCAGTGATGATGTCGCCCGCCAAGAGCCGAATGTCTTTCGTATGCGCCTGCTTGGGGCGAAGGTCCGCGAAGTAAAAAGTGGGACGCGAACGCTAAAAGATGCAATGAACGAGGCCTTGCGCGATTGGATCTCGCATGTGGCGTCGACCTTCTATGTCATTGGTACGGTTGCTGGTCCGCATCCCTACCCCATGATTGTCCGCGACTTTCAGGCGGTGATCGGTCGCGAAGCCAAGAAACAAATTCTCCAACATGAAAAACGTTTACCCGACTATCTGATCGCGTGCGTTGGTGGGGGAAGTAACGCGATGGGGCTTTTTGCGCCATTTTTGCATGACAGTTCGGTACGCATGATCGGCGTTGAAGCCGGTGGTCTTGGGGACGGGCAAAACGCAGCGTCGATCTCTGGTGGGCACATCGGTGTACTGCACGGGAGCAAGAGTTATGTGCTGCAAGATGAGAATGGCCAGATTCGTGATACGTATTCATTGGCTCCAGGCCTTGATTATCCTGGCGTCGGGCCTGAATTGAGCTATCTCAACGATCAAAAGCGGGTACAGTATGTGACAGTCAAAGATGCCGAAGCGGTTGCGGCGATGCAGCTACTGGCTGAGACCGAGGGCATCATTCCAGCGCTTGAGAGTTCTCACGCGATTGCCTATGCGGCGATGTTCGTGCCCCGACTTCGTCGCGACGACATCGTCGTGCTCAATCTCTCCGGGCGTGGGGACAAGGATTTGCAAGCCGTGGCGCGCTTTTTGGGAACGGTTCACTAATAGTTATGACACGTATAGCGGAGACTTTCGCCAACTTAAAGGCGCGTGGCGAAGTGGCGTTAATTCCTTACATTACGGCTGGTGATCCGCATCTGGAGACCACCGAGCAACTGGTACTGGAATTTGCCCGTCAGGGAGCAGACCTCATCGAGTTAGGCGTGCCGTTTTCTGATCCGATGGCCGATGGGCCAGCCAACCAACTGGCGGCAGAACGTGCGCTGAAAAGCGGAACCTCTCTCCGTCAGATTCTCGCTATGGTCCAACGCCTGCGACAAAAGGCGACCGTACCGTTGATCCTGTTTACCTATTACAATCCGATTTTCCGTTATGGTGGTGCTCAGTTTGCCGATGATGGGCATGTTGCTGGGGTCGATGGAGTATTGTGTGTCGATCTGCCTCCTGAAGAAGCGGATGAACTGAAACAGGAGACCGACCGTGCCGACCTCGATCTGATTTTTCTTCTTGCACCGACCAGCTCTCTCGTGCGCGCACGCAAAGTCCTTACCCGTGCACGTGGCTTTGTCTATTACGTCTCTGTAGCCGGAGTGACTGGGACTCGAGACTCGTTGCCGGAAGATTTGGGAGAGATGGTCAGGCGGATTCGCGCAATTTCTCCAGTCCCGGTCGGTGTTGGGTTCGGTATTTCCTCGCCGGAGCAAGCCGCCCACGTGGCGATGATTGCTGACGCAGTGATCGTTGGCAGTGCGATTTCTCGTATTATAGAAACTCACTGTGATCAGCCTGACCTCGTGGCTCGCGCGGGGGCATTTGTCGGAAGCTTGAAGCAAGCGCTCCGCACAGCGCGGCAGTCATGAGTTGAACCGTATGAAATCGGAACCCTGCAACGTAGCGGGTGCTGCGCGCACGACTTCTTTCTCGCCGCTCACCTGTGTATGCTTGATGAGGCCACCAACCGATGCTGTCATTCTGAGCGAAGCGAAGAATCTCTCTGAGAGACCCTTCACGAAGCCTGTCTTGAGCCTGTCGAAGGGTTCAGGGTGACAACGATGGTGTACTGAACCCTTGAAGTTTGGTTTAGGTGAGTTGCAATACCAAGAACACCCCAACCTAAGGAGGGGACAATGGCCGCTGTTGACCAACGCCCTGTCCAAGAGGAAGCCGAGTCAATCTGGATCAAATGTGCATCCTGCCAGGAGATTCTGTTTCGTAAAGAAGTTGAGCGTCGTCTGTTTGTTTGCCCCAAATGCAATGCCCATCTGCGTTTAACGGTTGAGCAACGACTCCTCATCACTGTCGATCGGGGATCATTCACTGAACATGACTCGACGTTACAGTCGAACGATCCACTGCACTTTACTGATCGCAAACCCTACGCCGAACGGTTAGCGTCTACACAAGCCAAAACTGGACACCAAGAAGCGGTGGTTTGTGGCGTTGCCACGATTCATGGTCGTGCCGTGGCGCTCGGGATTTTTGACTTCGCTTTTCTCGGTGGCAGTATGGGTGTCATCGTTGGCGAACGGCTGACACGCATTATCGAACATGCGATTCGCGAACGTTTGCCAGTGATCTTTTTTGCTGCCTCAGGTGGCGCACGTATGCAAGAAGGTGTCCTTTCTTTGATGCAAATGGCCAAGGTCAATATGGCGCTGGGTCGCTTACGCGAACAGGGATTGCCATATCTATCAGTGATGACTGACCCGACGACTGGTGGTGTTGCTGCCTCGCTCAGTATGGTGGGCGACATCAACATTGCCGAGCCGCAAGCACTGATCGGTTTTGCTGGGCCGCGAGTCATCGAACAGACCATTCGTGAAAAATTACCCCTGGGATTCCAACGTGCAGAATTTCTCCTCGAGCATGGCATGGTAGACTTGGTGGTCGAGCGCGCGGAGTTGCGGCGCGTGTTGCATCAGGTGTTAGGGCTGCTGTGTGATGACAAGGCAAAGAATGAAAAATGAAAAATTAAAAATGCAAAATTAATGATAAAAAAATCTGCCAAGGATTCTTCGAAATTTTTCATTTTTCATTCTTAATTTTTCATTGCCCTCATGTTGTCCTACCAACAAACCCTCGACCATGTGTACCGACTCGAAGTCGAGCGCATGGATCTGAAACTCGAACGTGTTGCCGCGGCCTTACAGCTTTGCGGGTCACCGCAGCTTCGCTACCCGGCGCTGCATGTCGCTGGAACCAATGGCAAAGGTTCAACCGCGACTTTTTTGTATGCGATGTTGACTGCGGCAGGCTATCGTGCCGGTCTGTTCACGTCTCCACACCTGGTCGATTTTCGTGAACGTATTCGTCTTGGCGATACCTGGATTAGTGAACAAGAAGTGATCGACGGTGTCGCCGCGATTCGTGCGGAGATTGAACCGGCAGGAATCAAGCTGACGCCTTTTGAGATGATGACCGTACTCGCCTTTCGTGCTTTTGCGCAAGCATCGGTCGATGTCGCGGTCGTTGAAGTGGGGCTTGGCGGACGACTCGATGCTACCAACGTCCTGACACCGTTGGTGGCAGTGATTACCAGCATTGGCCTTGATCACCAAGCGTATCTCGGCAATACCATCGCTGAGATTGCGCGTGAGAAAGGCGGGATCATTAAATCGCACGTGCCAACGGTGATCGGTCGGATGGAGGCAGAAAGTCGAGAGGTGCTCTGTTCCATCGCTCGTGAACGCGAGAGTACCGCGTATCTTCTTGGGGAAAATTTTACCGTAGCGCAACAGCGGGATGGCTCTGGACACTACATAGGCCTTCGTTGGCAACTGCACGATTTGCATCTGGGTTTACGTGGACAGTTCCAGCATAACAACGCAGCGACAGCACTTGCCGCACTTGAATTGGCGCACCAGACTTTCCCGATCAATGAAACCCAGGTGCGCCAGGGGTTACTGAGTGCCCGCTGGCCAGGGCGAATAGAAATTGTGTCCCGGCAGCCACTCGTGATCTTGGACGGAGCGCACAATTCCCAAGCCATGCAGACACTGGTGGCAGAATTGCCAGCACTCTTACAAGGCAGACGGGTGAAGTTGCTCTTTGCGGTAATGCGAGATAAAGACTGGCGGGTAATGATTCCACTTCTTGCCCCATTGATAACGGAAGCGGTTGTGACTCGCGTGCAACAATCACGTGCTGAAGATCCTGCACTATTGCGGGACGCCTTTGCGCCGTTCTGTCCAGTCCACATCGTTGATAATGCGCAAGCTGCCTGTCGACACCTCCTTGCCTCAACACCATCAGACGAAGCGGTGCTCATCGCCGGTTCGTTGTTTTTAGTTGGAGAAGTGTATCCCCTGTTTGCGCCAACCGCGATGAAACCTCTGCTTGAGCGAGAACAAGGAGCAACCGCGTGAAACATCGGTGGCAGGTTGTGGTTGGGTTGATGGTCTGGCTGCTGCTCTCGTCCGCCTGGGCTCAAGATGAGAGCGCGGAGCTGGATGAGCCTGTCCAGATCAAAGGTAATACGTTGACCTATGAACAGCAAAGCAATGTTGCAACGGCAACTGGTGACGCGGTGGTCACGAAAGGCACGACAAAACTTTCAGCCGATTCGATCAGTGTGAACCGCGACACCAATGAAATGAATGCGAAGGGAAACGTGACGCTGCAGTCTGATCAGGGCAATATCAAAGCTGATGCCATGCGCGTCGAAATGGAGAATGAGACCGGTGATATTACCAATGGGACAGTGACGCTGCCACGACAGCAATATGTACTGACTGGGAAAAGCCTGCAGAAGTCATACGGCCAAAGCTATCACATCGAGAATGGGGCATTGACGACATGCCAATGCGACGATTTTGCTAAAGCCGATTGGAGTATCGGCGGTCGCACGATCGATGTCAACTTGCACGGCCAAGGGACTGTACGCGACGGAGTATTTCGTGTCCGTAATTTTCCGTTGCTGTATGTTCCATATGGATCGGCTCCTGTGACGAGTGATCGGCAGAGCGGATTCCTGTCTCCGAATTATGGGTTCTCCAGCAAGCGCGGGTTTGTCTGGCAGCAACCGTTCTACTGGGCGATTAATAAGAGCTATGACGCAACGGTCACTACTGACCTGGAAACCAGCGCTCGTATCGGAATGTGGGGGGAGTTTCGTTATGCTCCCAATGAAACCACAGAAGGTATACTTTCTGCCTCGTACTTCAACGAGCGAATTCGTGGACCAGCGTCGACAACCTCGCCCATGAATCGCTGGAGCGTCACTGGCGCTCACCGTCAGTTACTCGGCAATGGCTGGCGTTTGTATAGCGACCTTTTCTTTGTCAGCGACGACTTCTTTTTGCGAGAAATTAGCCATCGGGCGCTCAATCTGCGATCGGCACTCGAGATAGACGATTGGGATCTGCGCACGCGCCGTTTCACCGACTCACGGGCTGGTGCGGTAAAAACCTGGCAGCACGCCCTGTTTCGTGGTGAGGCTGCCTACTATCAAGATTTACGCCGAAATCAAGATTTTGCCTTTCAAGAGTTGCCACGTTTACAGTTCCAAGGGCAGCGCCGGATCTGGAAGGATCGATTGGACGTTGGTATCAGTATCGACGGTGCGGACTTCTATCGTAACCGTGGCTACGCTGGGCAACGTCTCGATATTGCCCCGTGGATAGGCATGCCTTTTCATCTGGGAAAGTACCTCTTTGGTTCGGTCAAGGTCACTGGCCGCGAGACCATTTATCACATGACCTCTGAAGACGTCTTTCCCGATTCCCAGAGATACCCCGACTTTTCGCCACTTCCTGAAGGTGGCCGACTACGGGGTGACCGTACCCGTGAAACCGTGCAATTCCAGGCTGAGGTCGGGACTCGTATTTCACGAGTCTTCGATGCACGGTGGGGGAAGTTGCGACAGCTCCATCATGTGATCGAACCAACCGTGAGTTATTACTATACTCCGTATGTCAATCAGCTTGATCTCCCGTTGTATGATGCATTGGATCGCATCAATAAACGGAACCTCTTTGTGTATGGCGTTGATAACTACATCTTGGGGAAGTTCGCGTCGTCAACGACGACGGAGTCTGGCGAGGTCGAAACAACGCAAGTTCGCGAACTCGCCCGTTTCTCTATTCGACACGCCTACGACCCCTCGCGTCCGATTGGCCGCCTCGGGGATAAATATTCAGATCTGGATTTGAGCGCGCGCCTTCAGCCACTTCCGTATGCGACCTTCTCCTTCGATTCGACATATGACGTGGCCCGCGGAGACCCAACAACTATTCGCGTTGGGGCGTTTCTTACCGACCCCCGTCCGTTACCGGCGACGAGTCCATTACTCCAACATCTGCAGCGACGCACGACCGTTGGGGTTTCGTACCGAACGATTGCTGATCGCCGCTTACTCCGAGAAATGAATGCGTATGTGATCTTTCGTCTGAACGACTACCTCACGACCGCGTACATGGGGCGCTATGATTTCAATGCTGCGTCGTTCATTGGGAATCGCTATTTTGTTCGATTCATCTCGCCGCAGAAATGCTGGTATGTCGATCTTGGGCTGATTGATCGTGTGAACCCGCAAGAACTGGAATTTCGCGTCTTCTTCACCTTCGTGGGGTTAAGTTCCTCTGGCCGAGCGGCGTTCTAACTGCTCGTGGATTGCATTTTCTCATGGCTTCAGCGAAGGTAAGGCGCTAGGAGGACGGAGCGATGATAGAAGTCGGCATCGTTGGTGGTTCTGGGTATACCGGTAGTGAGCTGTTACGCATTCTGTTGCAGCACCCATCCGCACGCGTCAAATGGGTGACCTCTCGCGGTGACAAGAAGCTCGAACACCTTCACCGTAATTTCTATGGCATGGGGCTGGAATTTATTACCCTTGAAGAAGCACGCGGAGGAGATGTCGTCTTCCTGTGTACTCCATCACGAGAGTCGATGTTGCATACGGAGCGATTTCTGGAGCAAGGCAGCAAGGTGATCGACCTTGGGTCAGACTTTCGGCTCAAGAATCGTGAAATTTTTGAGACGGTCTACAAGGCAAAGCATACGTGCTGGAATTTGGTTGGTGAAGCACCATACGGGCTGACCGAACTCCGGCGTGACGACATCAAGAAAGCGCGACTTATTGCCAATCCTGGCTGCTTTGCCACGGCGATGATCCTCGGACTTGCTCCGCTCATTAAAGAGCGATTGATAGACCTTGAACACATCTTGGTTGATGGCATGTCTGGTACCTCTGGTGCTGGTGCCGTTCCCGAGACGCAGAGCCAGCATGCAGAGATCGGCAACTCGGTCTTTGCGTATAACGTGACCGATCATCGTCATACCTACGAAGCAGAACAAGAACTGTCAGTGATTGCCGGAGAGAAACTCCAGATTAACTTCACTCCGTTCTATGCGCCATTCTCACGCGGCATTCTGGCCGCCTGTCACGGATTCCTGACCGATCATCTTGATCGTGGGCAAGTGCTCGATCTGTTCAAAGAGTTTTATCAAGGCCAGTACTTTGTCCAGATTCTCGATATGGATAAAGACCCGAAAGTGTCGTGGCAATACTTGCCGTATCCGAGCGTGGCAACGTTAGCGGGTTCGAACTTCTGCCAGATCGGTCTTGATGTTGATAACAAACGTGGACGTGTCGTCGTCTTCTCCGCGCTCGACAATCTCGTCAAAGGCGCGGCTGGGGCAGCGGTGCAGAACATGAATGTGATGTTCGGTTTGCCGGAAGCGACCGGGTTGACGATGTTGGGGATGCATCCCTAGGGGCTGGGGGCTAGGGACTAGAGGCTGGTTTCTGAAGAGACTGCCTTCTTCACTTTCGTCTTGCTTGTTGCGTTGATGTAACGGCTTCGCTTATAGGTTCCCTCTCCCCTTGTGGGAGAGGGACAGGGTGAGGGGGAGAGTCAAGTCGTATGCTCCCAGCAAAATATCAGCCTGCTCAGATACTCGCACCTCTCATTGCCAACCTCCGCCAGACGGGCAACACCATCGTCTTCACCAACGGCTGTTTCGATATTCTCCACCCTGGCCACATTCACACGTTGACCCACGCCAAAGCCCAGGGCGATGTGTTGATCGTTGGCGTGAACAGCGATGCTTCGGTCAAACGACTCAAGGGCGAGAGACGCCCAATTCTCAATCAAGACGAACGAGTTGTGATGTTATCTGCGCTTGAAGCAGTTGATTACGTCACGATTTTCGATGAAGACACGCCACTCGCGCTCATCCAACTGCTCCAACCCCACGTCTTAGTCAAAGGTGGCGATTGGAATTCTGAGGCCGTTGTCGGGCGAGAAGTTGTCGAAGCGAATGGCGGGAAAGTCGTTCTCATTCCGTATCAGGAAGGGCTCTCGACGACCGGTATTATCGAACGTATTCTTCTGACTGCCCGTCAATCCGCATAGATCTTCATTCCCACGTTTCCCTGCCATTCACTATTGCTCATCCTTGCTGCACGTCGATCGACAGAAGGCGCAGGCATGTGACCGTCTTCGCGCGCAGCACGATCGCTTCTGCACCGCGGTATAGGCTTTCTGCCAGCGTATCCACCTCAAACGGCAGAAAAGCATACTGTGCCGACTTCATCGTCCACGCCCTCTCCCTGCTCACAGAAAAATTAAAGAGAGATCTAGCGACGTTGTAAGGACTTTTCTCCTCACACTTCGTAAACCTCATTCCATGGTAAAAGACAGTTCCTCAGGAGGTAAAAATACACTGTACTGATCGATGGAGCAGCAAAGAGAGGAGACCGTATGTCACGAATCCCACAACTTTCCCACAATTCTCCCATAACTTCCTGTGTGCTGATTCGTCTTCTACACTTAAGACATCAATCCTGCAGGATATGTCAAATTCAGCTCAAGATCCTTGAGGAGGAATAGTTATGAAACGTGTAACATTTCGTATTCTGTGTTTTTTATTGAGTGCCACGCTGACTTTTACGCCAGCGACTCACGCTCGTATGAACGGAAGTACCCCTCAAACAGGCCTGACAGCCACAACGAGTACCCCCGATTCTCATGGCTATATCACTTCCGTACTGTTTGATGGTCAGTTGCTGTCACGGGGGTTTGTTACCAACCTTGCGGCAGACCCGGTCATGTCCTGGGGCGCAATTTTCAACGAGACTGGGACAGATACCGTTGACGGTGAGTTGTGGTTCATTGTCTCGAAGGACGACCAGTTTATCTATTACCATCTCACAGACGAACCAAGTTCAGGCACCGGGTCCGCAGCTTACGGTGGCTATACTGTCAAGATGAAGACAGTGATGACGTTGCAGGTCTACAATTTCGGTTCTGGCGGGACAGTCCCTATCATAGGCAATACCACCGATGCGTTTGTCGTGACAACAGCAGAACTGTATGTGAATTCTAGCTTCATCAACTATCCGCGTCCCAGATACCGCGACCCGATTACCGGAGCAATCGTCAGCTCTGACATTCTCATCCATCTCTTCAATCAGGTGGAATCCTACAACCTTCCACTCGCTGCCAGTACAGGACGCTAGGCGGGTTTCAGCCTGCAAGCGCCAGATGGAACGCTCCTCGGAGAAGAGTGGTCATTCGGTATAATTGCCAACTCAGCGACCTCTACAGACTGTGAAGCGTTTGGCGAAGCATTTGCAGATTGGCCAACCTCAGCGCAGTCATGGGCGCTCAGTGCGCAGAATTATATCGCAGCCCTGGAAGGAGGAGCACTGGCCGCAAGTATAGGCACAGCAGCAACGCTACTAGGTGGTCCCGATGTCGAGGTGAGCTTCACGATCGTCACCGACGTCCAGAAGGGTATCAACAACGCGGTTGCTCCTCTCGCCATGGCTGTTACGGACTTCTTGTGCTCTTCACTGGCGGAAGCAGCCTGCAAAGTGGCAAACAATGTCATTGATGACCTCTCCCTCGTAGAAGTTGATTTTCCTGGTGTAGAAAACATCTCTTTCACGCAAACTGCTCTTGTGTGTGATCAATACGGAACAGCACTTGTGGGTTCCAGTGCCTCTGATGATGGCAATGGTGGCATCATTGTGACCGGGCACACAGAACAAGTCTGCACCAAATGGCATTATGAGCAGGTCCCAGCATAAGGAATCTCTCTTCTCGTGACGAGTTCACGGGGCGACCTAGTGGTCGCCCCCATTTTTTGCTGCCGACGTCGCCACCACTATTCTCTACAACTCCTCTAGCAGAGTTTTCGCTTCACGCAGGTCAGGGGTGTCAAACCCTTCAGTGAACCAAGCGTAGAGTTCGGCTAACATGCGGTGTGCTTCAGTAAGCGTAGAGCATGTATCGTGTTGCGTATTACGTGTTGCGTGTTGCGTGTTGCGTGATTCAGATTGCAGAAATTGTTGTTGTCGTAGCCGCGCGAGGCTCATCACTGCGCGCAGTTCGAGTGACTTGGCTTGCTGCTGCGGGGCGATGTGGATGGCTTTGTGAAAAGCCCTCTCCGCCTCCTCCATTACCTCCATTGGGACTAGGGGCTTGAGACTAGGGGTTTGTGGCGCAGACGACGACTGAGGATTGCAGGCTGAGGATCGACTATCAGAAATTTTTGCACTTTGCACTTTGACTTTTGCACTTTGACTTGCCTTCTGAAGCGTCAGCTCCCCCGCAAGCCGATACAACTCTGCCTCAAGGCTTTGCTGTCCGGATTGCTCAACTTGCGCTATTGCTGAAGCAATCGCTTGTAATCCCGCCTCAGGTTGTCCTAGATCTAGATATGCTTCGGCCAAAGCTGCTAGAGCTTCTGGTTCGACCAGTTTGAAGCCAAACGTGTGATAGAGCGAGAGTCCATGTTGTATCCGTGCAATCCCTTCTTTGGGCTGACCGTGTTGAACCGCAAGCCAGCCCTCTATAACGGCACCAAACGTTGTCCACAGGTCTAGGTCGTAGTCGGTTGCAATCTTCAACAACGCTTGTAGGTGCGTTTTGACGGTTTCAGGATCGCGAAGGCTTTTGTAGAGAGAAGCCGCCAGGCTGTGGACAATGGCTGTACTCTGTGGATGTCCAAGGGTTGACGCCCAATGTAACGCTTCGCCCATAGTAGAACGTGCTTGGTCGTAATGACCTAAATGCCACAACGTCAAAGCCAAATAGCCAAGACTCGCACCGATCGGATCTTCCCCATGAAGCGAAGCAAAGAGCCGTTGTTCTTCAAGGTCTCGGACATCTGAACACAGAACAAACTGTTGATGAGCAACCGTAAAATGCCCGCGCATGAGCGACACCATCGCTACGGTAAGTAGACTTCCCTGCGTAAGAGACGGGGAACTATATGGTTGCACTTGCTGCACGAGGCTAGCGCTAAACTTCTCGGCTAGATCGAACTCAGCTCGACAGAAATGGAAACGAAAGAGTCCAACAAATGCAACGACTAATTGCGGTTGTTCGCCGAGGCGTTGGCACAGTTCGCGGATTCTCTCGAAACAGTGCTCGGCTTCCGGTACCGCGTAGCCTTTGGAGTGGAGCAACGGTGCCGCCAGAGACACCTGAAGCATCAATTCATCTTGGTCACGCTCCGCGCTCTCAGGCAGGACGTTCAGCATCTCGATGACACGGAGAAAATGGTGTGCTGCTTCCCGATGCGCTGCGCGTTGTTGGGCATGGCGTGCAGCGTGTTCATGGTAGTGGCGAGCCCGGTGCGGGTCGTGCCCCTGTTCAAAGTGATAGGCAAGAACGGTCGCCACTTCCTGCGTTTTGTTGTTGTATGCCTGCTCGATGCGTTCGCCGATCCGCCGATGGAGGTGTAGTCGTTGCGTGGGCGACAGGCGTCGTAAGAGCACTTCTTGATACAACGTATGCCGAAAACTATAGCGTACGGTTATCGTCCGATCGGGCCAGGTGCTCACATCATGGGCCTGCACGAACTGGCGACGCCGCGAGAGGGCTTCACACTGTCTTTCAATCTCAGCAGGAGTTTTCTCTAGTGCCGCGGCAACAGCGGGAATGGGGAATTCCATCCCGACCACACTTGCGGCTTCCAGCACTGCTCGCTCTTCTGTTCCAACTCGCTCAAGCTGCTGCTCGATGAACTGCCGAAGCCCGACCGGCACTTCGCGGTTCTCTTCGTTGCCGACTATTTCCCATTGTTCTCCTCGTTGTACTATCACTCCTTGTTCTAGTATCTCATTTGCGACTGTCACAACAAACAGTGGATTCCCTTCCGTACGCCGATGTATCACCGCGCCCAACCGCGCCGGTAAAGATCCATCGGAGAATCGGCGAGCCACATACTCTTCAACCTGCGCTGGCGTGAGATATGGCAAACTGATTTCTTGGCAGTGATCATGCAACGCGAGTTCTTGTGTCACAGCGTATAAAGGGTGCTCTTGTCGCAAGACATCTCCTGGACGATACGAGCCGATGATCATCAGTCGCGCGGGTGACTGCCGACGTGCGATGAAGGAGAGCAAATCTAGCGTTGAGTAGTCACTCCAATGTAGATCTTCGAGCACTAAGAGGAGCGTAGAATCTGTAGTGAGAGCTTCGAGTGCCCCGGTCATCTCACGGAGCATGCGCTCACGCGTGGCCCCGACAACCCGTTTCTGCACGGCTTCCAGCTCTGCCTCGGTGAGAAACTCTGGCATTTGTACCAACCACGTCGGGGCATGGCGACTCAGAAGTTCCACCACTTGCTCTCCACCTTCGCCACGGCACAGGTGCCCAAGGGCATCGAGAATCGGCAGATACGCCTCTCCTGCACCGTAGTGCTCAATACACCGCCCCACCGCCACTTCCCACCTCGGGGCTAGGGGCTGGAGGCTAGGGGCTGGCTCAGAAGGTGAGGAAAGTGCGGAGTTCGGAGTTTGAGACTTTAGACTATCTTTAATGCGGAACAAAAATGTCTCAACCAATGTTGTCTTGCCGATCCCCGGCTCACCGGTGACAAAGACGAGTTGGCGTTGGCCATTGTTCGCTTTAACGAACAGGTTGTGAAGAGTAGCAATGTCGGTATCGCGGCCAACGATGGGTGCGGCTAGAGGCTTGAGACGAGAGGCTGGTGATGGGGAGGGGCTCGTCTCGAGCCTCCAGTCTCTCGTCTCTTTTTCGCTACTGACTACTTCCGCGACAAATCGATACCCCCGCTTGGTCACCGTCGTGATGTATCGCGACTTCTTGGGGCCATCCCCCAACGCTTTGCGTAACTCCGTCATGCATACGGTTAGCGTACTATCTGTTACGTACGTTCCTGCCCAAACGTTCTTGAGGAGTTCCTCTTTGCTTACCAGGTGTCCGGGCCGTTCAAGCAGATAACACAACACCGCGAACGTTTTGGCGCGCAACGCAATCGTTTGAGAGTTACGGCGTAAACTGCCTTCACGGGTATCGACGACAAAGGGGGGAAATTCGTAACGCTCTGACTTCATTCTGCGGACCTCATCATTGCTCAAAGAAAAATTAAAGAACAATTAAAGAAAGATTTAGCAACTTTGTAAGGACTTCCCTTCTCACACTTCGTAAACCTTATTGCATGAAGAAAGACAAGTCCGCAGGAGAGGGAAAACCTGCTCACCCAATCACTCGAGTACACAAGAAAGGAGGAGAGTACATGCATCACACACGGCAAGAGCGAACAGGGAGTTTGCGGCGCACGGAGAATCCCGCGACTTCCTGCACGCTTTTGCCGTCTTTTACGTACACGTTAGGTATTCGCACGCAATCAATTTTTACCAACCTTTTATAGAGGAGGAATAGTTATGGATTCTTTTTTCTCAGCGTTGTCTCTTCGTCGTATGCTACTCGGTGGGTTGTTCGCGACATGTATGTGGCCCCTCACGGCTGAGGCGGTCAATCGGTACGTATCCGACACTGGTACCGACGGCTTCAGTGGGACAAAGACCTGTACAAGTGCTACTTCGCCGTGCCTGACCATCAATCATGCGGTTAGAAAAGCTCTCGCAGGAGACACCATTTTTGTCACGTATTCATCCGTGACGTCTCCTACTGTAAACAACATCACGATTAACAGGAGCCTCAATATCACGGGAAATGGGCTCAAGCGCTCGATTCTCAACGCCAACGGCACAGGTCAGCATTTCAGTATCACCGGAGCGACTACCGTTGTCACACTAACGAACTTGGATTTGAGAAATGGGGCAGCCTCCACTGGAGGATCTATCTCCAACAGCGGACTTACCCTTACGCTGTCAAACACTGCTCTCAGAGCTAACACAGCGACAAGCAATGGTGGAGCCATTTACAACACAGGTACACTTATAGTGACCAACAGCGAAATTGAAACCAGTTCTACAACAGGAAACGGTGGCGCTATCTACAATTCAGGAACGGTTCGTGTGACCAGTGGCAGTACGGTCAGGAGTAGCACCGCACGGTATGGTGGAGGGATCTATACAACAGGTGGCAACGCAAACGTACAGATCAATCAAAACTCCACGGTTAAAGACAATCGCGCCAGCCAGGACGGTGGTGGTATCTATGTTGATGAGGGTGGGACGATGCAGATCTCGGACAGTACCTTCGACGACAATGACGCGGAGGGTGAAGGTGGTGCAGTATACGCGGGTGGTGGAGATGTAACAATTACGAAAAGTACCTTTGAAGATAACGCGGCAGATTTTGATGGTGGTGCCGTTTCTATTCATGAGGGTAGGGTTACAGTCACGACAAGCTTCTTTACTACCAACAGTGCAGAAGGCGCTGGTGGTGCCATTTTTGCTGGTGAAAACGGTAGGTATTCCATCAACCACAGTAGTTTTGCGGATAACTCTGCCAGTCTTGGCGGTGCGCTTTCAGACTACACCGATGGGGCCTTAGCATCACCTTCCCGCATCTCAGCCAGCACTTTCGCTTTTAACGACGCTACCTACGGGGGGGGGGAGCTATTTTCTACATTGGGTATGAAGAGCTGAATATCGTCAACAGTACGTTCTCAAGCAATCAGGCTAGTCAGGGTGGCGCCTTTGAGGCTGGTTTTACCACTGGGCCAATCACTATTGCGAACTCTACATTTTATGGTAATGCCGCCACTACCGGAGCCACACTCTCCACGCAACAACCGTTAACCTTAAACAACAACATCATTACTCATAGTGACGATCCTAGTACGGCGACCGTTTTCGGCGATGGCACGGCATGCGCGGGCACCATTCTACCCTTAGCAGGACGTAACAATCTTGTCGGTACTAGTATCAGTACCGCCGCTGGGTATACCACGTATACAGAGGGTAGTTGCGGGCCCTTTCCTTCTTTCACCCTTCCCAGTGTCACGTATTTCGATACCGTTTTAGGCGACAACGGTGGGCCAGACGTCGGTGTCGATAATGATCCTTTGGAGACTCATGCCCTTCTCACAGGCAGTAACGCTCTTGGCGCAGGCTGGAATAGTTGTCCAGACCCGACAACCGGAGCTCCACTCACGCTCGACCAGATCAGCCAACCTCGGCCTGGCGGCGCCGTCGCTGGCTGTGATGCCGGAGCTTTCGAGTTGCAATAGAAATGACGTAGGTGGGTGGGACGTGACCCACCCAACCTATCCTACCGCCTCTTCACTGCAGCAGCTGAAGAAAAATTAAAGAAGAATGTAGGAACTTTGTAAGGACTTCTCCGCTCACGATTCGTACAACTCATTACATAGCGCAAGACAAAAGCGCAGCAGAGGTAAACCTGCTCATCCACACAATCGAGCCGCGCAGAAAGGAGGTCGTATGCCGCACATCCCATAACTATCCCACAACTATCCCACAACTTTGTCGACGTTTTCCGCATCTTCTCTCCTCAAAGACTACACCCCTGCAGGGAACGTCAAATTTCACTTACTCGAACAGAGTACAATAGAAGGAGAGTCGATTATGGCAACAAAAGTGACTGAGCATTATCTCGAGTTTGGCGGCATGAAGTATTTTCGCGAAAACGCCCATAACGTAGAAATGTGCTCGTACGGTGAGAAAAAAGATCCGATCGGCCCCAGAGTGTATTTAGACGTACAAAACAAAATCAAGCCAGAGTACCTCGAAGGTCGCGTTAGGCATGGGCAAGAATTAAGTTACCGATTAAGAGCGAGGAAGAAGCGTATAGTTCCAATCGCCATGAAACTTACCGGGTTTGATATTGAGCGCTTGAAACTCATCGTCGGAGACCTGTAGG
>Ga0194132_10001421_pt1 | contig 48539 bp, 42 predicted proteins | sample TA2KigOf80mmetaG_FD_148612 | JGI IMG/M metagenome (GOLD analysis project Ga0194132, IMG submission 148612) | Freshwater microbial communities from Lake Tanganyika, Tanzania - TA2015054 Kigoma Offshore 80m | ecosystem: Environmental > Aquatic > Freshwater > Lake | place: Tanzania: Lake...
GACCTTTCTCATCCCCAATCTTCACTCGGTGAGCAGCCAAAACCCGAAGCGCAGGAGTCTCCCACCGGAATTCAACCGAAACCTCGGGCGAGAGGACTCAGTCCCTATCCGGCTAAGTCCACCGCCCATAAGCCAGCTGCAGACCACCCATGGAGACGAACCGTACTGACAAAATCACTGCACCCTAAACACTGACAGATTCACTGCCCCTTGACAGTTTAACGGCAGGGCTCAACCGGGAAGATTTTCCAGATCATCCAGGTCCTTGAATCTACCGGCTGCCCGCTTGTTGGCCCTCAGGCTTTCCAAGTCGATGATATTAGTGCGGACGCCGTCAAGTTCCGTCACAACTCGCTTCCCGTAGCACGCCCTGAACTCCACTCCGGAAATGCTTGTCAATACCTCAAGCCTGACCGGAGGGACTCCCATTCTGAGGATATGCGATTCACGAATCAGAAGACCAGGGGTTAACTGGGGCATGTCAAACCCAAAGGCACGGAGGGCTTCAACGGTCCGTTCCGCGTTGTCAGGGCTCGCAGCGACCCAGACGTCAAGGTCGGCAGTCGCCCTGGGATACCCGTGGTACGCGACCGCGTACCCGCCGACAATCAGATACTCAACCTTGTGGGTGTTCAACAACCTCAAGAACTCTTAGAAGTCTGGGGCCAGGCGGATGGTACCCATAGTTAATTTGTCGCAAGGTTTCGAGCGCGGTGAGGCGCTCCTCAGGGGTTATTGACCACCAGTATTCGCGGTCATCCGGCGGGTCGACCAGGCGGGCGACCTTCATAGACCGACGGTCCAGTCGCATAGTCTCAAGTTCTTCCATGTCCGTATGCTAACATATGGCCCATGTCTTCGCAGCAGGACTGGAACGTCCAGGTCAGAAATTGCCTATTGACGGCGGTTAGAGCGGTGGCTATAATAACGAAGCTGTCGCAAGATACGGCCACGGCAACCGCAGCGAAAGCTGCCTTACCAACGTAAAAACCCCCTGGTAGTTTGAGCGAAGTGGTCCCACCCGTTCCCATCCCGAACACGGAAGTGAAACGCTTCAGCGCCGACGATACTGCATGCGCAAGTATGTGGGAAAATAAGTCACCGCCAGGGGTTTTTTTGTTTTTATCCCACCGGCGTCCTTTTTCCCCTTCGTAACATGGCCGCTCGTTCCATTTCCCATTTCTCCACGATCGTCACCCGTCACCGCCTGGGTCAATGCCTTTGTCGGTTACGAATTCCGCAAGTCCACGCGCAGCTTGCAGCCAGAATCATTCGCCTTCCCCTTGGTACACCATAGGCACGCGAGGTAGCGCGCCCCATCTCTCGCGATTTATAGGTATAAACAGCTTTTTTTGGTACACCCCCTGTGTTACAATTAACTTGGCTTCGTAAGGGGCGCCAGCCCCGCTAACGTCCAGGCTACCGAAGCCGTTTCCCACTTCCTCTTTTGTTCCCGATAGCGTAAGCAGATACCGTACATTTCTAAACTTTACACCCTCGCATCTGCATACCTATAATTGAAAAAGCCAGGACTACATCTTTAAGGGCGGTAACGGAACGTGAGTTCAATTCAGCAGGATGCCGGCAGCACGCAGGACATGGGGGAACTGCTCGACTCCTTTGAGCCCATGAAGCCACTTCGCTGGGGCGAGGTGATCCAGGGAATCGTTATGCGCTCGGACGCCGACGGCGTGCTCGTAAACATCGGGCACAAGGCCGAAGGCATAGTCCCGGCCGCAGAGATGCGGACTCTCGACAGGGCCGCCCTCGAGAAGATCAAAGTAGGCGATGAAATCCTCGCGATGGTCATAAAGGGCGAGTCAGCAGAGGGTGCAGCTATCCTCTCGATCGACAAAGCCCTGGGCGAGCTCGGCTGGCGCACGCTTGAAAAGTCCGTTGACAGCGGCGTTGTCCTGAAAGGGAAAATCATTGGATTTAACCGGGGCGGCGCTATAGTAGAGGTGGAGGGCGTTCAGGGGTTTGTACCCATGTCCCAGATCATAAGCGTCTCGCGAGAGCACTTCAAGGACAAGCCTGAGGGCGCGCCGGATACCACGTCATCCGAGATCGGCAAAGACCTGTCCCTCAAAGTCCTCGAAGTGAACCGGAGCCGCAACCGAGCCATCCTTTCCGAGCGGCAGGCGGTCCAGGAGCGCAGGGAAGAGAAGAAGGCCAAGCTGATACAGGACCTGGCCGAGGGCCAGGTGAGGAAGGGGCGGGTCACCGGCATCAGCTCCTTCGGCGCTTTCGTTGATCTGGGCGGCGCGGACGGGCTCATCCATATCTCCGAGCTCTCATGGAATACGGTGAGCGCACCGGACCAGGTAGTAAAGGTAGGGCAGGAGCTTGAGGTGTACGTCTTGAGGGTGGACCCGGACAACAAGAAGATCGCCCTGAGCCTCAAGCGACTGCAGCCAGAGCCGTGGGAGACGATTACCCAGCGGTACAACGTCGGCGATGTTGTGGACGCGGTTATCACCAAACTGACTGACTTCGGCGCGTTTGCCAGGGTGGAGGGCTCTGTAGAGGGGCTTGTCCACATCTCCGAGTTGACGCAGAAGATGATCAGCCATCCGCGGGAGGTTGTGGGGGAGGGAGACAATGTGAGGCTGAAGATCCTTCGCATTGAGCCGGAGAGGCGCCGACTCGGGCTCAGCTTGAAGCAGGCGGTCGAGGAGCAGGGCCAGGTGTAAGGTCCCAGCCGCTTCGGCAGGAAATTCGCACACTCCGTGCAGGAGATCACCAAATGACAAGCAGGTTTGAAAAGTTTTCCGAGAGGGCTCGCCGGGTCCTGTCTCTGGCCCAGGAAGAAGCCCAGCGGTTCAACCATAACTATATTGGAACGGAGCACATCCTGCTCGGGCTGGTCCGGGAGTCAGACGGCGTTGCCGCCAAGGTCCTCTCCAACCTCGGAGTAGAGCTCAACAAGGTCCGGTCCGCCGTCGAATTCATCATCGGCAGGGGTGAGCGCAGCACTTCCGGCGAGATCGGCCTCACGCCGCGCGCAAAGAAGGTGATCGAGCTGGCAGTGGATGAAGCCCGCAGGCTCAACCACCACTACATCGGCACAGAGCACCTCCTGATCGGCCTCATGCGCGAGGGCGAAGGCGTCGCGGCAGGCGTCCTGGAAAGCCTCGGCATCAACCTGGACAAGGTCCGCGCCGAGACCAGCCGTATCCTCACGCAGACCTTCCAGCACTCCCAGGGCGGCACGGCATCAAAGCCCGCCACCCGCACCCCTACGCTCGACCAGCTCGGCATCGACCTTACGGCCGCCGCGCGCGCCGGCAAGCTTGACCCTACGGTCGGTCGCGAAAAGGAGATCCAGCGCGTCACGCAGATCCTCAGCCGCCGCACCAAGAACAACCCCGTCCTCGTCGGCGAGCCGGGCGTCGGCAAGACCGCCATCGTCGAAGCTCTGGCACAGCAGATAGCCTCCAACGAAGTCCCGTCCACTCTCCAGGGCAAGCGACTGGTGACTCTGGACATGGGCGCGCTCGTCGCCGGCACCAAGTACCGCGGCGAGTTCGAAGAGCGCCTCAAGAAGGTCATAGAAGAGATCAAGGCCTCCGAGAACTGCGTCCTCTTTATCGATGAGATCCATACCATGGTCGGCGCCGGCGCTGCTGAGGGCGCCGTGGACGCCGCCAATATCCTGAAGCCCTCCCTCGCCCGCGGCGAGCTGCAGTGCGTAGGCGCCACGACGCTCGACGATTACCGCAAGTATGTAGAGCGCGACCCGGCCCTGGAGCGCAGGTTCCAGCCGGTGACCGTCGAGGAGCCGACCGTCGACATGACGATTGAGATCCTCAAGGGCATTCGCTCCCGGTACGAGGAGCACCACCAACTTGAGATCACCGACGACGCTCTCCGCGCCGCCGCAACCCTGGCCGCCCGGTACATCCCGGACCGGTTCATGCCGGACAAGGCAATTGACCTGGTTGACGAGGCTGCATCGCGCGTCCGCATCAACTACAGCACCGCGCCGCTGACGCTCAAAGAGACTTCCAAGGCGCTGAACACGGTGCGGACGGAGAAGGACGAGGCGATCTCGTCCCGCCAGTACGAGTACGCCGCCGAGCTCCGCGACCGCGAGACACAGCTCGCCGAGAAGCTCATGGGCCTTGAGAAGGCATGGCAGGAGGAGCGCGGGAAGGACAAGCCGAAGGTCTCCGAGAAGGACATTGAAGAGGTTGTCTCGATGTGGACGGGCATCCCTGTGACCCGCCTGTCCGCCAGCGAGATGGAGCGCCTGAAGAATATGGAAGAGGAGCTCCACAGGCACGTCGTCGGCCAGGAGGAGGCGGTCACGATCGTCTCCAAGGCCACCCGCCGCGCTCGCGCCGGCCTCAAGAATCCCAAGCGCCCCACGGGTGTGTTCATCTTCGCCGGCCCTACAGGCGTGGGCAAGACGCACCTGGTGCAGAAGCTGGCGCAATTCCTCTTCGGCACCGAGGACGCCGTCATCCGCGTCGACATGTCGGAGTTCATGGAGCGCCACGCCGTCGCGAGGCTTGTCGGCGCGCCTCCGGGCTACGTTGGCTACGATGAGGGCGGCCAGCTCACAGAGGCCGTCCGCCGCAAGTCCTACTGCGTCATCCTGCTGGACGAGATCGAGAAGGCCCACCCTGAGGTCTTCAACATCCTGCTCCAGATATTCGATGACGGCCACCTGACCGATTCGCGTGGCCGGAAGGTGGACTTCCGCAACACGCTGATCGTCATGACGAGCAACATCGGCTCGGACCTGATCCGCCAGGACAAGTCGCTCGGCTTCAATACGAAGGTCGGCGACGAGGGCAAGAGCAAGGCCGATTACGAGCGCATGAAGGGCAACGTGCTGGATGAGATCAAGCGCTTCTTCCGCCCGGAGTTCCTGAACAGGATCGACGGCACGGTCGTATTCCACCCGCTGACCCGCGACCAGGTCCACAAGATCGTGGACATCGAGACGAAGAAGGTGGCCTTCAACCTGGTGGAGAAGGGCATCTCGCTGGAGATAACCGACGCCGCCAAGGCGTGGATCGCAAACAAGGGCTACGATCCCCTGTTCGGCGCGAGGCCGCTGCGCCGCGTCATCCAGGACGAGGTTGAGGACCGGCTGTCCGACGCTCTCCTGGACGGCAGGTTCAAGACCGGGGACACCGCGCTCATCGATATCGAGAACGAGGTCCTCACCGTCAAGGCGAAGGCCCGCACGGAGCCTGTTGCCTCCAACTGAGGTAACCGTAGATTGATGATGGGAGGGCCCGGGCCGTACGCAACGGCCCGGGCCCTCTGCTTTTGATAGAATGTGGCGGCAAATACGTTTTCCGCAGAGCAGGAGCAGGGCTATGGAGCAGGAACGGATAGTCTATCTGAACGGCAAGATGGTGCCTGACAGCCAGGCGCTTGTCTCAATTGAAGACCGCGGGTTCCTTCTGGGCGACGGCTGCTTTGACACAACCCGCACATTCAACCACAAGATATTCAAGCTGAGCGAGCACCTCGACAGGTGGTTCGACTCCCTCCAGTATCTCCGCATAGATATAGGAATGGACAAGGCGAAGGTCGCCGACCTGACGATGCAGGTGCTCGAGGCTAACCTGCCGATGATCGGCAAAGAGGACGACCTCTGGGTTACCCAGAAGGCCACCCGCGGTCTGCGCGGCGTGACGGAGAAGCCGAAGCCGACCGTGATCATAGAAACGCGCGCCATCCCCTTCAAGTCGCGCGGTCACTACTACAGCGAAGGCATCCCGCTGATCGTGGCCTCCGTGCGCCGAACGCCCCCGGAGTCGCTCAGCCCAAGGGTGAAGTCGCACAACTACCTCAACCTGATCATGGCAGACCTTGAGGTCAAGTCCCGCGATCCCAATGCGTGGGCAATTACGCTTGACGTCAACGGCAACCTCGCGGAGGGAGACGGCAGCAACATCTTCGTCGTCAAGAACGGAGCGGTCTTCACGCCGCGCACGAATTTCGTTCTGGGCGGCATCAGCAGGCAGACGACCATCGAGCTTGCCCACGAGATCGGCATAGAGATGGTGGAGAAGGACATCGACCTGTTCGATGCCTATACGGCGGACGAGATGTTCGTCACGGCGACCAGTATCTGCATCTGCCCGGTGTCCAGCATCAACGGCGCGAAGATCGCCTCCGGCAAGGTGCCTGGCCCCATCACGTCCCGCCTCCTGGAGGCGTACAGCGGACTCGTGGGCAAGGACATCGTCCGCCAGTTCACCCGCGAGCTCTAACAACGGAATCGAAGGAAGCGTAATGCCAACCGTAATGACCGTAAACGGCCCTGTAGACTCGTCGAAGCTCGGATTCACCCTCATCCACGAGCACATATTCCTCGACCTTCGGATCGACGTATGGCTCAGCGACAGGATGCTCAATGTGCCGGAAACCGCGTTCTCCGAGCTGATGCTCTTCAAGAACGCCGGCGGCGTTACGCTCGTGGACCAGACTCCCGGTGGGCTGCGCGGCAACAAAAACCGCATACTTCCTATCAAGCACCCGCTCGCCATCCGGGAGATGGCGCGCCGCACCGGGCTGAACATCGTCCTCGGCTGCGGCTGGTACCGCGAGCCGTATTACGAGCCGTACCTGCACCGCGCGAAGACCGACGAGATCGCCGAGGAGATTGTGCGCGACGTTACGGTCGGCATCGAGGGGACGGACGTGAAGGCCGGGATCATCGGGGAGATCGGCGCTCACAGCAACTTCGTGTCCGCGGTGGAGGAGCGCGTCCTTCGCGCAGCCGCCAGGGCGCAGAAGCAAACGGGAGTGTCGCTCTCAACGCACCAGTCGGAGGGCGACATCGCCTTCGACCAGCTGGATATCCTGGAGCACGAGGGCGTGGACCTGCGCCGCGTAATCTGTAGCCACATCGCCAGCGGCCCCAGCCACGAGTACGCCGTCGCGGTCGCAAAACGCGGCCCCTTCGTTTCTATTGAGGGCATCGGGAGCTTCCGACCGGCCTACCAGGAGAACGTCATCCGACGCATCCTGCACATAATCGAGAAGGGCTACATCGACCAGCTTCTCCTGTCGCACGATGTGTGCGTCCAGCCCATGTACACCGTCAACGGCGGCGGAGGCTATGCCTATATCTCAACGCAGTGGCTGCCGCTCCTGAAGCAGCGCGGCCTAAGCGACGAGCAGCTCCACAGGATAATGGTAGAGAACCCGCGCAGGGCGCTCACAGGGGAGCGGGTGTAGGAAGAGGGCAGGGACAGATGGCGAAACGGTCCGAAAAGACACAATTCATGTGTGAGAGCTGCGGCGCAGATAGCCCGAAGTGGTCGGGCCAGTGCCCGGGCTGCGGCCAGTGGAATACCATGGTGGAGTTTCGCCCGGGCGCCGCGCGGCCGTCTGGGCGCGGCGGCGCCAGGGCGTCCGCTTCCGCCGTGCCGGCGCAAGAGCTGTCTGAAGTCTCCGTTGAGCGCGTTCTCAGGATGGATGTCGCCTCGGACGAGGTGAACCGCGTCCTGGGCGGCGGCCTTGTGCCGGGCTCGCTTGTCGTCATAGCCGGCGACCCCGGCATCGGCAAGTCGACCCTCCTGCTCCGTATCGCCGCGGAGATCGCGTCACGGCAGGGCAAGGCGCTCTACGTCACCGGCGAGGAGTCGATGGCGCAGGTGAAAATGCGGGCCGACCGCCTGGGCATCAAGGGCAACGGCCTCATTCTCCTGCAGACGACGCTCCTGAACGACGTGATCTCCCATCTGGAGCAGGTCCGGCCCGCGGCGGCCGTCGTGGACTCCATCCAGACGATGTTCGACGATGGCCTCACATCGCCTGCGGGGAGCGTGGCGCAGATACGCGAGTGCACGCGTATCCTGATGGAGTGGGCGAAGGTGCACGACGTCCCGCTCATCCTCACCGGCCACGTAACCAAGGGCGGCGAGATCGCCGGACCCAAGGTCCTTGAGCACATGGTAGACGTGGTCCTTTACCTCGAAGGCGACCCGGTAAGCTCGTGGCGTTTGCTGCGTGCCGTGAAGAACCGCTTCGGCTCGACGAACGAGGTGGGCGTGTTTGAAATGGCCGAGCGCGGCCTGATAGAGGTCTCGGACCCATCCAGCGCGTTCCTTGCCGAGCACCGCGAGGGTGCCGTGGGCTCGGCCATCGTGCCCGTGATGGAGGGCAGCAGGCCGATGCTCGTCGAGGTGCAGGCCCTGACGAGTCCATCGGTGCAGCCGATACCCAGGCGTGTGGCGACGGGAATCGATCTCAACAGGCTGCTCCTCGTTTGCGCGGTCTTGAGCCGGCGCGTCGGCGTATCGCTCGCCACGCAGGACGTCATCGTGAACGTCGCGGGCGGCCTGCGGATTTCAGAGCCCGCGGCAGACCTGGCCGTCGCGCTGGCCATAGCGTCCAGCGTGAAGAATGTGCCGGTCTCGTCCGGTACCATAGCAATTGGAGAGATCGGCCTGAGCGGGGAGGTCCGCCGCGTGCCGCACCTGCAGCGTCGCATCTCTGAGGCCGCGCGCCTTGGACTCCGAAAGTGCATCGTCCCCGCAGGGGGAGAGATGGGCGCGGACAGGGCCGTAGTGGACGGCACGCCCGTCGAGACCCTCGTCCACGCTCTCTCCCTTGCCCTGCCCAGAGGCAGAGAATCGTAGCGCCGGGCGGTCCCAAGATTTCTCCCAGAGGTTACACAACTGCGAGTCGCATACCTTAACTGCACCGGCGGCGTAAGCGGCGACATGTTGCTGGGCGCGATCATCCACGCCGGCGTGCCTGTTGACGCGCTTGCATCCGAGCTCGCGAAGCTGAACGTGCCGGGCGTTGCGCTATCCGCCGCGCCGTCTGAACGCAACGGCGTTCACGGCATCCATGTCGTCGTGAAGCAGGACGCCTCTGTCCGCAAGGCACGCACAGTGGACGAGCTTGTCTCTATCATCGACTCCTCACCCCTCGCGGCCGCTGTGAAAGAGCGCAGCACGGCAGTCCTGCGCCGCCTGGATCAGGCGGAAGCCATTGCGCACGGTGTGGAGATCGGCCAGACGCACCTGCACGAGCTGGGCGAAATGGATACGCTCTACGACGTCGCAGGCGCCGTCATCGGCCTCGACATGCTCGGAGTGGAAAAGCTGTACTGCTCTCCGCTGCCGACCGGCTCAGGCACGGTGAAGACCGCGCACGGCGTGCTGCCCGTGCCGTCGCCCGCGACCGCGGCCCTTTTCGCTATCGCAGGCGCGCCCACAACTCCTCCGCCGGGCAATATCCCGGACTCCGGCGAGATGGTCACGCCGACAGGGGCGGCAATTGTCACGACGCTGGCGGAGCTACGCCAGCCGCGCATGAGCGTTGAGCGGGTAGGGTACGGCCTCGGCACACGCAATCCGAAAGGATACCCGAACGTCGTCGCCATCTGGCTGGGCGATAAGGCTGACGAAGCTGGGGACGCCGGGATGTCTCTGCTGGACACGAACCTGGACGACATTTCGGCAGAGGTCCTTGGATACACACAGGAGCGGCTTTTCGCGCTCGGGGCGCGGGACGTGTGGTTCACCCCCATACAGATGAAGAAAAACCGGCCGGCGACGATGCTAAGCGCTCTCGTCCCTTCGAACCTGGAGCAGGTCGCCGCGAATCTAATCCTGCGAGAGACAACCAGCCTCGGCGTCCGCGTGCGCCCGATAACCAGGTACGAAGCCGGCAGGGAATACGTCCGGTTTGTCTCGTCCCTGGGCGAGGTAGGCGTTAAGATAAAGAGTATCGACGGCGCGCCGGTTTCGGTCTCGGCCGAGTACGAAGACTGCCGGAGAATAGCCCTGGATACCGGCCGGCCGCTACAGGATGTGATAAGAGTGATAGAGGCGGAAGCATGGGCCCGGCGCCTCCTGGAAGGGACTCAGCCCAAATGACCAGCTCGAACAAGCTCATCTACATGGACCATGCGGCAACCACGGCGCTGCGGCCGGAAGCCCTGCAGAAGATGCTCCCGTACTTCACGCAGAGCTTCGGCAACCCGTCCAGCATCTACACCCTGGCGCAGGAGAGCCGCAAGGCCCTCGACGAGGCGCGCGACGTGGTGGCGAAGGTGCTCGGCGCACGGAGCACGGAGATCGTCTTCACCAGTGGCGGCACGGAATCGGACAACGCCGCCGTCAAGGGCGCGGCCCTCGCCCTGAAGAGCACCGGCAACCACGTTATCACATCATCCATTGAGCACCACGCCGTTCTCCACTCTGTCCACCAGCTTGAGCAGGCGGGCTACGAGGCGACGTACCTTACCGTGGACGAATTCGGCCGCGTCTCCCCGGAAGACGTGCGCCGGGCGATAACGGACAGGACGGCCGTTGTCAGCATCATGTATGCCAATAACGAGATAGGCACGGTGCAGCCTATTGCGGAGATTTCCCGGGTGGTGAAGGAAGAGGCGAAGCGACGGGGTCGGACGATCGTGTTCCACACGGACGCCGTGCAGGCCGCCGGACTGCTTGACCTGAATACCCGGACGCTCGGTGTGGACATGCTGAGCCTCTCCGGCCACAAGTTCCACGGCCCAAAGGGGACCGGCGTGCTGTTCGTGAGGCGCGGGACGCCCTTTGAGCCCCTGCAGGTCGGGGGCGGGCAAGAGAAGCAGCGCCGGTCCGGCACGGAGAACGTCCCGGGCATTATCGGGCTCGCTGAAGCGCTCCGTATCGCGGAAGAAGAGCGGGAGCACACCGTCGCCCAGTGCACCGTCCTGCGGGACCGGATAATCTCCACCGTTCTGGACAGCGTCTCCGGAGTCCGCCTGAATGGGCACCCCACCGAGCGACTGGCGAACAACGTCAACTTCTCGTTCGAGAATATCGAGGGCGAGCCGGTCTTGCTCGGCCTGGACTTCGCGGGCATCGCCGCCTCCAGCGGGAGCGCATGCTCCTCGGCGTCGCTCGAGCCTTCGCACGTCTTGACGGCCATTGGGCTACCGGCTAACATCGCGCAGGGCAGCCTGCGTATCACGCTCGGGGCGGAGAACACCGGGGAGGAAATTGATTACCTCCTTTCCATCTTGCCCGGCCTGATTACGAGGCTCCGGGGCATGCCGTCTCTGAGGAATTGAACCTCCACGACAGAGACGCGCATCTGAATTAGTGTAGTGTGACAATACGCAAAGTCCACGGCCCGCAAATGGGCCTAGCCTTAATCTTCGGGAGGATTTGATGGGGACCCCAAAGCACGTTAGCGACGCTTCGTTTGAGCAGGATGTACTGAAGTCCGACCTGCCTGTGCTGGTCGACTTCTGGGCCGAGTGGTGCGGGCCGTGCAAAATGATCGCGCCGGTAGTAGAAGAGCTTGCCAAAGAGTACGACGGCAAGGTTACTTTCGCAAAGCTGGACGTTGACAGCAACCCCCGCGCCGCGATGAAGTACGGCGTGCGCGGAATTCCGACCCTGCTCCTGTTCCGGGGCGGCGCGCCTATCGACCAGGTCGTCGGCGCAGTACCCAAGTCGCGGCTCAAAAACGTGCTCGACAAGGCCCTGGCCCGAACGGCCTGACAGCCTCCTTGGATAGTTAAAGGACACCTCCGGCCCTATGGAGGTGTCCTTTATTTTGCCCTGCAAGTAGTCAATGTTTACGTTGACCCAGACTAGTTGCGGTGGTAGGATGGTTCGTGTCTTCTAAGTAACTTTTCTGTCGCCAACCCGCTCAAATACCACAGTCCGGCTCGGTTATCACCGCACCATACCCAGAGAATTGCTAATTTGGCTTGCCGGCCTGTGCTATTATTGCGTGCGTTTCAGGCTTAACTCAAAGCTGACAGAAATAGGGACGTTGACGTTGTAGGTTCTGTCACATCGATAATGTCCTGTCGTGTTTGACGCAGATTAGGTACGCAGCGTATTTGCGCTATCAACATAAGGGACCTGAACTGCGGAGTCTTCGAACGTAAATGAAAATTCTGTACCGTGCCGCCGCGTACGGTTTCCGACATAAGCTCCTCATCACAGGCTCGTACGCCAGCACCTTTTCGGCTACCTTCCTCGGACTCCTGACGCCCCTCCTCCTTGGTTCGTCAATCGACTCCGTCATTGATAGCGGGGTAAGCAGCCGTCTCTGGCTTTACGGTGGGGCAGTGCTCCTCGTGGCCTTCCTGCGGAGCATGTCCACCTACGCCCAGTCGTTCCTTTCCGAGGCTGTGTCCCAACGGGCGGCGTTCGACATTCGCAACGACTTCTTCCGCAAGCTCCAGCACCTGAGCTTCGGGTTCTACGACAAGCACCAGACCGGAAACCTGATGTCCCGCGCCACGTCGGACATTGAGAACATCCGGGGCTGGGCCAGCGGCGGCTTGCTGCAGATCTTCACCATCACGTTCACGGTTATTTCCGTCTCGGCAATCCTGTTTACGACGAACTGGAAGCTGACGCTCGTCTCCCTCAGCGTGACTCCGATCGTCGGCAGGCTTTTCGGGAAGGGCATGCCGAAGCGGCTGAACGATATGTGGCACAAGGTCCAGGTAGAGACCGGCCACATGACCACAGTCCTGCAGGAAAACCTCACGGGCATGCGCGTCGTCAAGGCGTTCGGCGGCCGCCAGTTTGAGCAGGCGAAGTTCAAGGACAAGTCCGTGATTGTGGCGGACGAGACCTACCACGCGAACGCGCTCCAGATTTCCCGCGGCGCGATTATGACGTTCGTCTATACGGGCGTCACAGGCGCGCTGCTTCTCGTCGGCGGCATGGAAGTGGCGGACGGGCGACTGACGCCGGGCGAGTTGGCAACCTTCCTCCTGATGACGAACCAGATCCTGAACCCTGTGCGCCAGCTTTCCGGCGTGATCACCAACGTATCCCGCACCATGGCAGCCGGTAACCGCGTTTTCGAGATACTGGACGCCATATCCCCAGTGGAAGAGAAGAAGAACGCCATCGTTCTGCCGCGCGCAAAAGGGAAGGTCAAGTTCGATCACGTCTCCCTCAGCTACGACGGCAAGGCGGCGGCGCTGGACGACATCGACTTCGAGGTGGAGCCTGGCCAGCTTGTGGCGATCCTCGGCGGCCCGGGCGCAGGCAAGAGCAGCCTGGTGCACCTGATCCCGCGCTTCTACGACGCGACGAAGGGCCGCATTACGGTGGACGGCACTGACATCAGGGACGTGACGCTGAACTCCCTGCGGACCAACGTCGGCATCGTTCAGCAGGACGTATTCATGTTCGCCGCTACAATCAAGGAGAATATCGCCTACGGCCTCGAAGGCGCGTCGATGGACGACATTGAAAGGGCATCGAAGATCGCCCAACTCCACAACTACATCATGACGCTCCCGCACGACTACGATACGTGGGTGGGTGAGCGCGGCATAACGCTCTCCGGCGGCCAGCGCCAGCGCCTGGCGATCGCGCGCACGGTCCTCCTGGACCCTCCCATCCTTGTGCTGGACGACTCCACCGCCAGCGTGGACGCGCATACCGAGGCGCTCATCCAGCAGGCGCTGGGCGAAGTGGTCAATGGGCGCACAACGTTCGTAATCGCCCACAGGCTCTCCAGCATCCGCCGCGCGAACCTGGTCCTGGTCCTGGAGCATGGCAAAATCGTCGAGCGAGGCACGCACCAGGAGCTGATGGCTCTGGGCGGCTTCTATCGCAAGATCTACGACCTCCAGTTCCGGCCGCAAGAAGAGAAGGCCGCCCAAAACCCCGCGGTCCATTAAGAGGCATACTCACAGATGTTCATCAAAGGGCGGACCCCCGTCCGTCTCGAATCAAAGCGGGGCATCAGGATCGAGGACGATACGGTCGGCGCAAAGATCGTCGACCGCAAGATCATCCTTCGCATGGGCAAGTACTTCAAGCCCCATTCGAAGCAGGTCTTGCTCATCCTCATCGGCATGATCGTCTACACGGCGACCGTCGTGGCCATGCCGAAGCTGATCGAGATCGTCATCAACGACTACATCACCACGCAGGACATGTCCGGCCTCTACTGGGCAGTCGCCGCGTTCGTGGGAATTGCCGCGGTCCAGATGGTCTCCGAAATGTTCCACCGCCGGCTGATGAACCGCGTCGGCCAGGACATCCTGATGGAGATGCGGGTGGACCTGTTCAACCACCTGCAGAAGCTCTCGATGTCTTACTTCGACAGGAACGAGGTCGGCAAGGTGATGTCGCGCGTGCAGAACGACGTGCGGCAGCTCCAGGAGCTCCTTGCGATCGCCGTCGTGACCCTCGCTGACGTGTTCAGCCTTGCCGGCATCGTCGCGATCATGCTCTACACAAACGCGAAGTTGTCCGTTCTGACGTTCCTGGTCATCCCGCCGCTCGCGGCTCTCATGGTATCGTGGCAGCGATTCGCCCGCCGGGCATACATGCGCGTGCGGCTGGCCGCTGCGGACGTCAACTCCGACCTGCAAGAGAACATTTCGGGCATCCGTGTAGTGCAAAGCCTCAACCGAGAGTCCGCGAACTTCCGCAGGTTCGGCGAGGCCAACCGCGAGAACTTCCGCGCCAACATGTACGCGCAGATGTATGCCGCGATGATCTCTCCGGCAATCGAAATACTCGCAGCCATATCGCTTGCAACGGTTATCGTAATCGGCGGCAGCCTGGCGATCAGCGGGACGGTAGAGGTCGGCGTCATCGTCGCGTTCGCCCTGTACATCCAGCGCTTCTTCGGCCCGGTGCAGAGCCTGTCCGGCCAGTACGCATCACTCCAGCGCGCAATGGTGGCCGGGGAGCGCATCTTCGAGCTCCTGGACACGAAGCCGGACGTAATGGAAAAGCCGGGCGCCCTGGAGCTTCCCAAGGTTAGGGGCGAGATTGTCTACGATCACGTAGAGTTCCACTACACACCGGACAGGCCTGTGCTGCGTGGCATAAACCTGCATATTCCTGCCGGGTACACCGTTGCGCTGGTCGGTCCTACAGGGGCGGGAAAGACAAGTATTATGTCGCTCCTGATGCGCCTTTATGACGTAACGAAGGGCCGCATCACGATCGACGGGCATGACGTACGCGACGTTTCGCTGGACAGCCTGGCGCACCAGATGAGCGTGGTGCCCCAGGAGCCGTATCTCTTCTCCGGGTCCACTCTCAAGGAGAACATCAGGTACTGCAGGACGTATGTAACGGACGAGGATATTGTTCGCTCCGCAAAGGCGGTTGGGGCGCACGATTTCATAATGAAGTTGGAGAAGGGCTACGACACGCCTCTGCAGGAGCGCGGCGGCAACCTGAGCACGGGCCAGCGCCAGCTAATCAGCTTCGCCCGCGCAATCGCAGCCAATCCGCAGATCCTGCTGCTGGACGAAGCGACGGCGAATATAGACACGCAGTCTGAGGTAATGATCCAGAAGGCCCTGGACGAGATGCTCAAGGACCGCACGGCTGTTATCATTGCTCACCGCCTGTCGACGATTCGCCATGCAGACCTGATCCTGGTCCTGGAACGCGGTCAGATTGTGGAGCGCGGCAAGCACGATGAGCTTATTGCGAAAGGCGGCCTCTACGCGAAGCTCAGCTCATACAACATGATCGGCGACGAGATCGAGCCCTCTGCAGACGGCAGCGAGAACGGGAACAGGGGCCACACCTAGAGACGCGGCTCAGGGCCGCTGCAGCTTCTCCACGCCCAACTCTTCGCAGATCCTGTCGAACCACTCCACCACCTCAAGGTGCAACGGAATGCCATTTGCGCGACGCTCGAGCTCGGTCTCGAACTCCGGCAGGCCCGGATAGAACACACGGTCATGACCGGGGGCCGGCCTCGTCTCCCTGAGCGTCTTCAGCCTCCTGTCCATGTCTGTCTTGAACTTATCCACGTCCGTGAACGCTGCGATGTTGAACGCCGCGAAGAAGTGGCCGCCTGATGGGCTATCGGTGAACGGGAAGTTGAGAAAGCCCGCGAGCGTTTCCACCATCATGTTCAGCCCGTAACCCTTGTGGGACCCCATCTCCCTTGTGGAGCCCAGCAGCAGCTTGTAGTACTTGCCCGATGGCACCGGGACTTCTTTCATGATCGGGACACCGTTTTCGTCCGCTATCCACCCCGGCATCATTTTTGCGCCGAGCCTGCGCGCGATATTGATCTTGTTGCTCGGCACCTGCGATGTTGCTGCGTCGAACATCAGAGGCGCCTCGTTGCGGGCGGGAGCGGCGAAGGAGATGGGGTTCGTGCCAAGCCTCGGCTCTGCGCCGAAGGTAGGCAGAACGCCGCCTCCCCAGTTAGTGGCGGACATACCCACCATATCTTGCTTTGCGGCAAGCATTGCGTGGTAACCGACTCCCCCTGCGTGCCCGCAGTTAAAGACAGTGACCGCCGCGACGCCGGTGGTTCGGGCCTTCTCGATCGCCATCTCCATCGCCCGCGGCCCGACGACGCTGCCGTGTCCCTTATCGCCGTCGATGACGGCGGAGCCGGGGAATTCCCTTACGATTCTCACGTTCGGGCGCGGATTGATGTGGCCGGTTCGAAGGCTCTGTATGTAGCCGCGCAGCTCATTGGAGACGCCGTGGGACTCGTTTCCCCAGAGGTCCGTCGTGACGATCACGTCCGTGGCAAGAGCGGCGTCTTCCGGAGGCATTCCGGTCTTCAGATAGAGCGCGTTGATGGTCGCCCGAAACGACCGCTCCGGGATACGGACCTGGATTTCTTCAGGGACTTTGAAGCGCTCAAGCATTGGGACCGGACTCCTGGAGTACATCATTTTCGAGGAACCGCTCGATCATGGAGACCACCCGGGCGGGTACCTGGAGCTGGAGGAAGTGACCGGAGTCGAGCGTCTGCCCGGTTACGAGCCCTGGGCAAAGGCGGCTAAGACGGTCCAGGTCGGTCATGTGACCGCCGGCGGACGCGACGGCAAGGACTGGCACGCTTACGGGCGGCGTTGTGGCGGCGGAGGCGCTCCGGCTTAGTAGCATGTGTTCCATTGCCGAAGCGATAACATGCTGCGGCCGGGAGCTCATCCCTTCGACGATTCGCGCCTGCATATCGGCGTCGTCTGTCGGCAAGAACATCCCGCGCACGTGGTCTTTGACGAGCTCGCGGTACTCCGGCGCGTGGAACCGGCGGCGTAGTGGACGCATTGCGCGGACGCGTAAGTCGTCCATCGCAAGAGGAGAATCGAGCGCGACTATAGCCCGGGCCAGTCCTGGGTGGCGCGCGGCGGCTTCGTACGCGACAACGCCGCCCATGCTGTGGCCTATGATCACGGGCGAGCGAATGCCTAGCCGGTCGCACAGCCATGCCACATCGTCTGCGAAGCCGTCGATCGTGTAGTCCTGGGCGGGGCAGTCGCTCTCTCCGTGGCCACGGAGGTCGACCGACACGACCCTGTAGCGAGCGGCGAAGTGCCTGAACAGCGGGGCCATGTAGGTGTGGTCGCACGCCCAGCCGTGAACGAGCACGAGCGCCCCGATGGGCTCCGGGGCGCTCGATTCTTCGAATGCAAGGTCTACGTCGCGTAGCAGCTTGCGCATACGGCGCTCCGTCACGCCTTGGGCGTCGCCTTGATCTCGATCTTCTTGATCGTGGGCGCCGCGACGGGGCTGGACTTCTCGCCGCCCGGCCCGGCGGTCACGGGCGTGTTGGCAAGATCGTCGATGACCTTAGTGCCGTCCTTTGCCCGGCCGAAGATCGTGTAGTTCTTGGGAAGGCCGGCGTCCTTGGCGTGGACGATGAAGAACTGGCTGCCGTTCGTGTTCGGGCCGGCGTTTGCCATCGCGAGCGTGCCTGCAACGTAGTTGCGCTTGACGGGCTCGTCCTTGAACCGGTAGCCGGGTCCGCCGCGGCCGGACCCTTCGGGGTCGCCGCTCTGGACCATGAAGCCCTTGATTATGCGGTGAAAGATGACGCCGTTGTAGAATCCGTCCCTGGCAAGAAAGACGAAGTTATTTACCGTGACCGGCGCTTCGTCCGCGAACAGGTCGAAGGTAATTGTGCCCTTCGACGTCTCGATGACGGCGGTGTAGGTCTCCTTGGCGGGATCGATGACCATCGCTGGGGGGCCCTTGTAGATCTTGATGGCGGTAGCTCCTGAGAAGATGTTCGGGACTATGGTACATGGGGAATTGGGGAAGGTCAAAGCGGGAAATGGGAGAATGCGATAGGGTGAGCGATGTGTCAATGGCTTCGTAGGGGCGTTCTATGAACGCCCTGGTTGGTTACGAATACGGTTCCACTAACCATATTCCACGCCGTCGAGGGCGTTCATAGAACGCCCCTACGGCATGCGCAATCCGCGCTAGTTCGCGGACAGCGACGGCGCCTTTAGCTCGGGGCCGATCTCTTCCTGGGTGAGGGGGACCGCCTGCTTCTGGTATACCTGGATGCGGTACGACTCATGATCGGCCACGTACATGCGGCCCTTTTTGTCCAGGCGCACGGAGCGCGGACCCTGGAAGCGCTTCTCCGTCTCCATGTTCGCCATCTCGCGCAGGCGAAGGACGCGCTTCTGGTTCTTGATGAGCTGGATGGCAGACTTCGACAGGGTTGCGTCGCCGATGAACTTCTGGACGAACCGGCCGCCTTTGTTGTACAGGTTAACCCTGTTGTTACCCCAGTCGGCGACGTAGATATCGCCGTCGTCGTCTACTTCGATGCCTGCGGGCCTGGTTAGCTCCCCGTCGCCCGTCCCGGACTTCCCGAACTCGAATATGAAGCGGCCGTCGCAGGTGAACTTCTGGACACGGTCATTGCGCCAGTCGCTGACGTAGAGGTCTCCGAACTTGTCTTCTGCGATGCCCCAGGGGGTGTCGAATTCGCCGGGGCGGTTCCCCTGCGAGCCGAAGCTCATGATGAACCTTCCGTCTTTGGTGAACTTCTGCACCCGGTGGTTGAGAGCGTCGACGACGAACACGTCCTCTTTCGCATCGAACGCGATGCCGGCGGGCCGGTTAAGCTGGCCCTCCTTCGAGCCGTGCTGCCCCCAGTGGCCGAGGAACTGGCCTTCCTTCGAGTACATAGTGATCCTGTGACAGGCCTCGTCCGTGATGTAGAGGTTATCCTCTCCATCCAGGACGACCTGGATGGGCCACATCATCTCGTCTTCGCCGACGCCCTTCCGGTCGCGGCCCCACGCAAGCTTCCCGAATGTCCGCACGACCTGTTCGTCGAACGTGATCACTCGTATCGGCGCGGTGCACAGCACGTAGATCAGCCCGTCCTTGCCGATGGCGAGGTCCATGGGGAAGTCTGTGATCCTCTTGCAGGCGAGCGTTGTGAGGTACGGGAAGCCGACGCGGAGAAGGGCGTAGGGGAAGGTCATTCTGGCGCCTCCGTGTGCAGTGAAAAAAAGTAGTCGCTCGGTACATCGCTCCTCGCATTCGCCATCGCTGACCGTTGGCGAAGCAGGCGCGATGAATCCCGCGACTACAGAAGTCAGATCCGTTCAGTTTCTACTTGAAAATGGGTAGCTGCTCGAACTTGCCGTTCACTATGGGCACGGAGTCGAGGCCCATCACCTGTTCCAGGATCGACGCGTACATGCCGCGATAGTCGTAGGTGTGCTTCAAGTCCTCGCCATCGGCCAGGTCCGGCTGCTTGAGCGAGGGGTACTCGGCGTAGAAGCCGCCCTTGACGTTGTCGCCGATGATGAACGCGCCGCCGCCCGCGCCGTGGTCGGTGCCGCTGCCGTTGTCCGCAACGCGGCGGCCGAACTCTGTGAAGACGAGCATCGTGACGTTGTCCGCGGCATCATGGTCGCGCAGGTCGCGGAAGAAGTCGCTGATCGCACGGGTGAGGTCACTCAGCAGGATCTGGTGCATGGGGGCCTGGTTGGAGTGCGTGTCGTAGCCGCCGTGGTTGACGTAGAAGATGCGTGTGCCCAGGTCAGCCAGGTGAACGCGGGCGACGTCGCGCAGGCCACGCGCGATCTCGTTGCCGGCGTACTCAACTTTGGACTTGTACATCTCCGGGGCCTTCTTGATGATCTCAGCGCCCTGGAGCACGCTATTGCCGGTCTCGGACAGGTAGTCCATGACAGGGCCGGTGCCCATTGCGGGAGCGTACATCTCCTTGAAGCGGTCCAGCGCCTCCATGCGCTGCTCCTCAACGGTCAGGCCCGTCATCAGGCCGTAGTTGTCCAGGTCGCCTACGGAGGTTACCGGGACGCCCTTGGAGACAAGCGCCTGCGGGAGGCCGCGGCCGAAGTTGACGGAGGTGAGGACGTTCTCTTTCTTGGGGTCGAGCATCTTCGTCACGATGCCCAGCCACCCTTCGGTGGAGATTTTCACGGGCTCGCAGGTGTGCCAGATGTACATGCTGCGGAAGTGGGAGCGGCTGCCGCCGGGGTAGCCGATGCCCTGGACGATGGCCATTTTGCCGGAATCCCAGAACTGCTTCAGGGGCGCCGCCGCAGGATGGAAGCCCACCTGGTCGTTGATCTTGACGACCTTGTCCTCTTTGACGCCCATCGTGGGACGATAGTCGTAGTAAAGCGGGTTTGCGAAAGGCACTATAGTGTTCATAAAGTCGTTGCCGCCCGCGAGCTGCACGACCACGAGGACTGGGGGCTTCTTAACGCTTGTGACCATCTGTACACGCCTCCTGGGGGGTTAATAGAATTGATATTCCCTTGCCGACACCACTAGCTGTAACATCTTGCCGACCCGGGTTTCGCTCATTGCCCGATCGGCTGCGCTACGAAACTTAATAGGGCCGCCCGCGTGGGCGTGAGACAGCAGTCCCGCCCTTGTCTCCTTACTGACGGTTGACAGCCCCGCATGCTCCAGGCACAGGTCAACAAAGCGCTCCAGCGACACCGATTCCCCGTCTGTGCCAAGCCTGTCTATCAGGTCCTGGGTCCCGGGGACGCTCGTGTCCGCTATCTCGTTAACCGCGTAGTTGACCCTTTCGTTGAGGGTGCCGCCGTCTATCCATCCCTGGCCGGTTATCCAGCCCTCGACAGTCAGCGGGTTCATCAGCGTCTGCCCCATGGAGCCCATGGCGTTCAGGTGCTTGCCGATGCCGATCTCCGGCTCTTTGAAGGTGCCCATGATGCGGGCGAGGCCAGCGACCAGGTCGGTCGGGCTCTTTACCTTCTGGAACATTGCTTCCTTGAAGAAGTCAGATGTGAAAAGGGTGTGCATCAGGGGCCGCATCTCGCCGCGATGGCTGAAATAGGCCTCTGAGAGGGTTTCGATTGCTTCGATATTCCTGGGCGGGAGCTGGCTCCACGCTGAGACAGGCGGCTCGTCGGCCACGAAGAAGTTGTACAGGTGCCTGGCTACAAACCGTGCGGTCGCGGGCTGCCTGCAGATGATATCTATGATGTCCTCGCCGTTAAAGCGCCCGGTCTCTCCAAGGAACGTCTTCTCGGAGTCGTCGTGGTCTTCCGGGTGGTAGACGAATTTCGTCGGCCACTTCCCGTAAACGGTCCCGACCAGCGGCTGGTCGAACGTCCAGCCCGTGAACGCCTGTGTGGACGCCTTGACATCAGCCTCAGTGTAGTTGCCGGCGCCCATGGAGAAGAGCTCGAGGAGCTCCCGCCCGTAGTTTTCGTTCGGCTCGACTCGATGGTTCTCGTTGTTGTCCAGCCAGAAGATCATCGCGGGGTCTTTCGAGACCTCCACGAGGACTGTGCGAAGGTTCGTGAGGCCCACGCGCCTGAACGTCTCTATCTGGCGGCGGTTGGAGCGCGGGTGGCCCGCCTTGGAGCCGCCGCAGGCGAAGAGTTGGTGGCAGAACAGGGCCATCCGCTCTTTAAGAGGGTCGTGGCTGTTGAGCATCCGATAGAGCCACTTGGCGACGAAGCCGCCCTCGGCCCTGCTGATGTCAGGGTAGTAACGAAGGAGAAGGTCCTCGCCCGGGAAGCGGTGGTCGTCCGGCGGGAGGTTGCCCAGGTAGTAGCGCTGGAGGATATCGGGCTCGTCCAGGGCGCGAGGCGTGGGATAGACGAGCTCGCGCACGGTGGCGTCATAGCCCATGGCCGTGAACTCATCCAACTCTTCCTGAGTCGCACCGAATCCGGCGCGGCGGAGCAGGTGGGCGATTTGCGCCTTTTCAGTCTCAGGCATGGGCAGACTTCGTCCCAGGTTGTTCGGGCTTAGATACCGCTTTTTATCACGGCGGTTTCCGGCTGTCAAGGCCGCAAACGCTGCAACTATTTGCCGTGGCGAATATTATACGCTTCGATTATGATTTGTGCACTTCGAGGGAACACCAGCCGAATAGCGTAAGCCTCGGACCGGGGCTGAACGGAATAGTTCATACACTTTAATTATACGCTCGCCGTCGAAGTTTGGACTTTCACCTCGCGTCCGATGGCCCGGCGAGCGCGCACTGTGGTAAATTCACCGTTGAAGCGTCGGCGCGCCGTTCTGTCGTCGTGAGGCACTTTCGAGACAATATTAACCTGGAGTCATGACTGATGAAGAAGATAAGGGTGGGCATTATCGGCATTGGACAGGTAGCGCAGGCACGGCACATCCCGCGTCTCAAGCAGGACCCTGATGTGGAGCTCGTCTCCGCGTGGGCGCCGAAGGCCGAGAAGGCGCGCGCCGCTGCGGAGAAGGCCGGAATCAAGCACACGGCCGCATCGTGGGAGGAGATCGCCCGTTCCGGCGAAGTGGACGCGGTGGTCATTGCGACGCCGCCCGTTCTTCACCTCCCGGCAACGAAGCTCGCTCTGGAGTCCGGCAAGCACGTCCTCTCCCAGGCGCGCATGGCGCGGAACCTGAAAGAGTCGCACGAGATGTTGCGGCTTGCGAAGCAGCACAGCAAGCTCGTCACGGCGCTTTACCCCCCGCTACCCGGGTTGAAAGGCGACAGGGTTATGGAGAGGCTTATTAAGAAGGAAGGGTTCGTTGGAGAGATTCGGGAGGTAAGGGTAACGGGCCTGGCCTACAGCCCTGCGTCGGATGAGTACAACTGGCGCTACGACCCGGAGGCATCAGGCGTTAACGCGATGACTCTCGGCATGTGGGCGGAGGTGCTGCACCGTTGGGTTGGCCCTGCAAAAACTGTTGCGGCGATCGGGCGGACGTACTCAAAGACCCGCAAGGACCGCGACGGTAAGGCCGTGCCTGCCGGCGTGCCTGATTCCATTGGCATAACGGCGCAGCTTGAGAACGGGGCTATTGCCACCTACCACTTCGCCACCGGCGCGGCGGCCGCTCCCGACCAGGCGATAGAGATTTACGGGTCGAAGGGCGCGCTGGTCTACAAGCTCTTTGGGGACGAGATCCGCGCCGGCGCCGCGGGCGCAAAGGCGCTGGAGCCCATAGAGATTCCGGCCGCCGAGGTGCGAAATCAGACAACCGACCTGGAATGGATAAGGGCGATCCGTGACGGTACGCCGGTGAGGCCTGACTTTGATGAGGGCGTCCGCTACATGGAGTTCTCCGAGGCCGTTGCTCTGTCCATGAAGTCCGGGAAGACAGTGACGTTGCCGATGCAGCCCTCAATGGACTCCTGGGGCAAGCTGATAGGCTGACCCGTGCGCGATGCCGCGCCAGCGAGGTGCGATAATGTCGACCACTCCGTCCCCCGGCGAGGAGAATACGCAGGACCTGCCGCAACCGCAGCCGCGCGCGCCGGACAATTCGCTGGTCGCCTGGGAGCCATCGAAGCCAAAAAGCGGTAGCCTTCCAACGACCTGCCTCGGCGTCCTGGTCGCCCCTGTCCAGACGTTGCGGCGTGTCGTTGAGCACCGGCCTACCGGGTGGGCAATAAATATCATCGTGTTCCTGGGAGCGCTGGACGGCGTCATTGACTGGTCAACAGGCAACGCCTGGACACGCGCTTTCGGCGCCGAGGGGCCGGACAATGGCTTTTCGATAGGCGCAGCTATGGCCGGTGCGGTCATCAGCCCGGCCGTCCTCACCATCCTAATCGCGTTCTTCGCCGCCGTTGTCACGGCATCCAGCAGGGTGCTGGGCGGCAAGGGGCCGTACGCTGGGCTCTTCTCCGGGTTCGTTTTCGCGTACCTTCCCTCCTTGTTGTTTTCCCCATTTCAACTGGCGGCCATGGTGCTCGGGCTCTCGGAATCCGGCCTGCCGGGAGTTGTCGTGCTAGGCCTGTGGCTGTGGAGCCTGGTGCTGGCCGTGATCGCAGTTCGAGAGAATAACGGTTTCCGAACCCTTACAGCAATCGCAGCATTTGTCATTCCTACGGCGATGCTGATGGTATTCCTGTTCGCTCTCCTCGTATTTGCCGTCTTTTACCTTGCTCCCGCGCTCCAATAGCCAGGTGTCTCCACAGCATGTTCGTCTGCCCAATTGGGGTATTCCCCGGATAATAATTGATCCTGGGCGCGCTCATTTCAGCGCCGGGCTCGTACTGAACAATGCGCTTGTCAATAACGGTGCCGGCTCTATCTAGCGGCTGGCAATCCGCGGGTACATGACGGCGAACGCGATAAGACGCAGCGTTGTTGAGATCAGGAACAGGGACATGATCTGGTGCTCCAGAATTCTGGGCATGAAAGGCGCGATAATGCCGCCGAGCGCCAGTCCGAAGAAGCCGCCGGTTGAGACCATAGCCTTGAAGAGCCCTATCATCGAGGGCCGGTCGCCCTCGCCTGACTTCTGCACTATAAAGTTGTATCCCGCCAGCACCCAACCTGAGTACGTCGCGCCGGCCACCATGTGCACTGGGACCAGCCACCACACGTTCGGAGCGAGGATGAAGGCGGTGGGCCACACGCAGACAGGCGGGATTGTTAGCAGCACCACAAAAAGGCTGCCACGCGAGTCTACCAGGCGTCCCCAGAACGGCATCGCCACGGCCGTGGATAGGCTGGAGGCGAGGCCGAGCATGACGAAGGTCAGGTAGCTTACCTCCAGTATGCGAAGCAGGTAGACGGCGAAGAATGGCGAGGCGATGCCCATGAAAAAGTGGAACGTCGCCGCAAAGCGTATGAAGCGGCCCGTTGCGGTCCCCCTCAGGGCGGCATACTGTTTCCACGGCGCGACCGGCGGGGAGAGCCGGGCCTCCGGCCTCGGGTCAGGGACGCGCGTGAAGAAGGCCGCGGAGGTCAGCCGCGCCAGCAGCGCAAGTACGAACAGGCCGGCGAAGCCCCAGAGCACCGCGCCATCCAGCCGGTCCAGCACGGCCGCGCCGGTGATCGCCACGACGGTAGACGCCAGAGTCACCGTGGAGCCGCGCACGCCGAGGTACCGCCCTCGCCGGTGAGACGGCACCAGGTCCGCCATCCAGCTTCCCCAGATGGGCTCAATGAGGACGAGGAGGGCGTATGCAAGGGCGCCGCACGGGATGAGGACCCAGACCTGGTAGGCGGTTGGCAGCAGCGGGACCAGGCAGAGCAGCGCCCACGGGAGCGCGCCCAGCAGCGTGGCGAGCACGACCATTCGCTTGCGCCCGCCCAGCCAGCCCTGGAGTCTGGCGGCCATGAGCTGGGATATGGCGGAGAATAGCTCCGCAGCGGCGACGAGGAGGCCCATCTGCAGGTTCGTCGCCCCCATGCGGATCGCCATGGGACTCACGAAGTTGCTGTGGACTCCGAGGGCGACGGCGCCGACGCCCGATTCGCCCAGAAGCAGGCGAGAGCCGCGCTTGAGGGCCGCATCACTTGCGGTTGCCGCCTTTGTTGGAGAGGTCTCGGATGAGGTCATAAGTGCGGCTGGCCGCTACGCTTCGCCGCGGCCCTTCTTGTAGCGGGCAATGTGCTCCTTTACCGGAGTCCGCGCGACAAGCTCCGCAACCACTTCGAGCGGAAGGTCATCCAGCCTTTTGAAGCGTACGCAAGACTTTCCCATGTCCAGCTTCTTGCCTGAGGCCTCGTACCTGGATACAAACCACTCCTCTTCATGTTTGTCCATGTACACGGGGACGTAGAGGGACATGTAGTTCTTCTGGGAGGCCAGGGCAATGTATCCCAGCGGTTGGCCGTTATAGGTCTTCGGCAGCACGCTGAACGGGACGTACCAGCAAATCATGCCGTACGCCATGCCTTCCTCGTACCCCGGCGGCAGGTTGTCCCGGACCACTTTGCGGACCCTCACGATTGCTTCCTTCCGCTCCGGCGGGAGTGATGCTATGTAGTCTTCTACGGTGACGTCTCCGTATTTTTTCGGCATGCGGTTGGCTCCTTGGTCGGGCACGGGTTGGCGAAACAAGTCTACAGGATGAGACTGTGTAGCGGCCACCAGGCATTAATCGGTCATCTGACTTGAACGTTCAGTCGTTCACTCCTTCGCCGGTGCACGAAGATGGCTGTAGCGTAAGCGACTACCATTCCAACGGCCCAGATTTTAGCGATACTGAAGGATGGGATGGCGCCATTGCCCCAGAGGAAGAATGGGACTAGAAAGGGAGCTACCCCGAGCACGGATAAGATCACAGCCGTGGCAACGTGCCTGCTCCCGAAGGTCCTTCGGTCTTCCGGAAAGGACGCTGCAGCAATGAGGAATGCGACAAAGCCCGCAGCGACGGCAATCAGTATGGCTGGAAGGTACAGCAGACCCTTACTCGCGCCGTGCTGGCCGGCGGTAGGAATGACGCCTATTAGAGAAGCCGCCCACGGGATACTCGTGAATACTATTACGGCTGCACCCCATACTCCGGACCGAGTGACGTACCCGGCGAAGACGAGAAAAAGGACCATTGGCAAGGTGGCGGCGTGAAAGATAATAACCCATGTGAGGCTGAACACTTGCCTGGTGCCATACTTAACCGGATAGTATGGACCGACTGTCGACCAGGCGGTTGCCCCCGATGGCTCCATAACCACCACTCCGTCCTGGCCTATGGCGAACAGCACGTTTCCGCTTCGGTCGTCCCATATGCCATCCGTAGGCACTGCCCTCACAATGCGACCGTCGAAGTCCTCACCCACACTCGGCAACGTGGTCTCAATTTAGTACGCCCGCGCCTCCATCGTTAACGCAGCAGTGTCGACCAGCTTTGTCCAGGTCGCCCCGCCATCCGTAGAACGGTCGATTCCCGCGCCCCGAGCAAACCTGTACTGAATTCGGCTGTCGGGAATGCTGACGACACCGGCGTGTCGGCTGTCGTAGTCGCAGGCTGCATCTGCCCATGGCGCGACCCACGTCCAGGTCAGCCCTCCGTCGTCAGTTGAGTAAACCTCATCGAGTTCTGGACCGACGAGGGCATTTATGACGCCATCTTTTTCAACAAAGCAGTAGACTCCCAAAGTATAGTCTCCATAGCTCGTCGCCACGGTGGCAAGGGCGCAGAGGCTAGCCACGATCCAGCCGCGCGTCTCGAGCCATGGGCGCGGCTGGATCGGCCGCAGCCACACCCAGACGGAAACGGCGAGCCCGATGGGAATGGCGATCACGTCCGTCGCATCGCGGGCCATGAAGACTTCCCAGCCGGAGAGGACCGACAGCAGACGCAGCGTGGCGACGTGCGCCGGAGCCGAAAGGTTGTAGAGGGCGTACCACACCCCGACGGTGCCCAACGCGATGGCGGCTATCGTTCGCTCCGAGCCCCGGAATCGCCGGGGCGCGATGAGCGAGAGCGCCGCGGCGAAGATGAAAGGCGTGAAGACCACCCAGGCGACGTCGCTCAGCTTCCCGGTCCACCACGAGTCCCACAGCCGCTTGAAGACGTGGTCGTTTGCGAGCATCACCACCACGGCAAGGATGGTGGCGGGGTGAGATAGCGCCAGGATGGACCGTCTTAAACCGGGGTTGCCCATCGGTCACTCGGAGTGCGCAGTGTGCGGCTCGTCTGAATTCAAATACGAACGCGGCGCAATATCGGATTGGGCTATTCCAGGCTCTCGGCAGGGGTGGCCGGCGCCGGCGCGCCCACGGCGCGGTAGAACACCAAAGCCATTGCGAAGCTGGCGGCCGCAACCACCAGGAAAGGAGCGCCGGTCAGGGGGTCAATTCCATCGTCCTTTACGAACGGCGAGGCGATCCAGGTTGTTAGCGTTATCAACATAACAGCAGCGAAAGTAACGGTGACGGCGGCGAGGATATAGCCCCAGGGGGACCTCTTCATCACCAGGTAACCGGACGTTAGTGCCAGCGGCACAACCATCCCGAGGTCCAGTGCCTGCATCTCCAGTGTGGAAATGCCATCCATCGCGTCATCGAAAAGCCCGCTGGTAGTCACGCTGACGATCAGGCGAGACCAGAATGCAACGAGTATAGCGGCAATCAGTACCGTGTAACCAAAGTAAAGTCGCCGCGGGAATTTCGGGGAGATTCTTCCTGACAAGTCGCGGAAGTCCACGGCGCCGAGATTCAAGAATAGGCCGATTGCACTACAGCCAAGAATGGCAACGTACACAGGGAACATTGGGTTGAAAGCCAGCATTACCGCATACATGAGATAGACATAGAAGAAGTACGCCATCAGGCCCGCGACGATCAGCCTGCCGCGCAGAGAGCCGCGTGAAGTGAGGAAGAGGGACGCCACGATTGCCGGGACCCCGATCGTCAGATTGACGATATCCCAAACAAGCCCAGCACGCGCTACCTGCACGTCGTCGAAGCGGTACAGCCCGCTGCCCTGGATCGTCGAAAGCTGGCCCCGGGCCGTGACGAGGCTCCTGTGAGGCTCGTCAGTCTGATAAAGGACCGCCGAGGATGTGGCGATTAAGATAAGCCCTATTACAATGGCGGGAAACGCGAGGGTGGCCTTCATAGCGCGTATACCCCAGAGAAGTTGCAGGCGCTGCTGCGCAGCGACCCATAATCGCAGTCTATGGCACGACCGATTACGCGGTGTGAAAAGAGACGGCAGGGACATGCATAAAGCGTGAAGAAATCCAACAGGGTTGAGTGAATGACACGTGCGTTGCCAGTGGGCGTGGGCGCCTGGTCAAAATTGCGGAGTGGCGATGTTGTTGAAGAAATCGGTGGTGGAGCTGAGGGGATTCGAACCCCTGACCCCCGCCTTGCAAAGGCGATGCTCTCCCAGTTGAGCTACAGCCCCACGATGGACCGGACGGTTGGATGGTCGCTCCCCCGTGGCACCCGGGATGGTGCAGGGGAGAGGACCGAGGCAGTTCTATTGTAAATGGCGGTTGGAGGAATGGAAAGGGCCCCGGAGACCGGGGCCCTGGGCCTTAACCTCTGAATAGTGGAAGGAAACCAATGTGTTTGCTCTCAATGTTACTTGGAGCGTCGAAAATTCGGTGGGCTTTCTTGGAGCGCTCCATTGGCTGACCGAGGAGCTCCTCTTCCGATTGCTCGGATAGATCATGCTACTACTCGCGCTTAAGGTTTGGCGCTGCCCCACCGACCGACCTGGGCTCTGGTGAGACCAGAGACCCTACTCCCTAGAAAGGAGGTGATCCAGCCGCACCTTCCGGTACAGCTACCTTGTTACGACTTCGTCCCAGTCACCGACCCCACCCTCGGCGCCTGCCCCCCTTGCGGGTTGGCCCAGCGACTTCAAGTGTTGCCGACTTCCATGACGTGACGGGCGGTGTGTACAAGGCCCGGGAACGTATTCACCGCAGTATGCTGACCTGCGGTTACTAGCAGCTCCACGTTCATGCAGGCGGGTTGCAGCCTACAATTCCAACTGGGGCCAGCTTTTTGGGATTAGCTCCGGATTGCTCCTTGGCAACCCTCTGTACTGGCCATTGTAGCGTGTGTGTAGCCCAGGACGTAAGAGCCGTGCTGACTTGACGTCATCCCCACCTTCCTCCCTTTTCTTAAGGGCAGTCTCGCTAGACAAAGTAACTAGCAATAAGGGTTGCGCTCGTTGCGGGACTTAACCCAACATCTCACGACACGAGCTGACGACAGCCATGCAACATCTGTGAACGTGTCCCGAAGGAGGACCGACTTTCGCCGGCTTTCACGTACATTTCAAGCCCTGGTAAGGTTCTTCGTTTATCATCGAATTAAACCACACGCTCCGCTGCTTGTGCGGGCCCCCGTCAATTCCTTTGAGTTTTAGCCTTGCGGCCGTACTCCCCAGGCGGGATACTTATCGTGTGTACTGCGGCACGGAGGGGGTCGATACCCCCCATACCTAGTATCCATAGTTTAGGGCATGGACTACCCGGGTATCTAATCCGGTTTGCTCCCCATGCTTTCGCGCCTCAGCGTCAGATGTAACCCAGAAAGCCGCTTTCGCCTCTGGTGTTCCCCCCGGTATCTACGCATTTCACCGCTACTCCGGGAATTCCGCTTTCCTCTGTTACCCTCGAGCCTACCAGTATCCCATGACCCCTTCCAGTTGAGCCAGAAGATTTCACATGAGACTTGGCAGGCCGCCTACTCGCCCTTTACGCCCAGTAAATCCGGACAACGCTCGCCTCCTACGTATTACCGCGGCTGCTGGCACGTAGTTAGCCGAGGCTTATTCCTTGGGTACCGTCCTGTCTCTTCCCCAAGAAAAGAAGTTTACAATCCTAAGACCTTCTTCCTTCACGCGGTGTCGCTGCGTCAGGCTTTCGCCCATTGCGCAAGATTCCTCGCTGCTGCCTCCCGTAGGAGTGGGGGCCGTGTCTCAGTCCCCCTCTGTCCGATCGTGCTCTCACACCGGATACCCGTCTTCGGCTTGGTGAGCCATTACCTCGCCAACTACCTGATAGGCCGCAAGCCCCTCCCAAAGCGACCCTTGCGGGCCTTTCTTCACCAGACCGTAGCCTGATGAACGTATGATGTATTAGACCCGATTTCTCGGGCTTATCCATCTCTATGGGGCAGGTCACTTACGTGTTACTCAGCCGTTCGCCACTATCCTTGCGGACCGTTCGACTTGCATGCGTTAAGCGCACCGCCAGCGTTCGTCCTGAGCCAGGATCAAACTCTAGTTTATTAACGGTTTCCTTCCACTATTCAGTTGTTAAGGTGATTGCGCCTTAGACTCGCGATGGCCGCTTATCTCGGCGCAGTTTTAACATTCTATCAAATCTGCGGGACCCTGTCAACAGTGCATCTTAACTCACTTTGACCTACCCTTGACCGGTGTCTGCACACCACATCTTGAGCGTCCGCCCCACCGATTCGCTAGCTGTTGCGCCTGAAATTCATCAGAGCAACTTTCTAATTCTAGCACCGGTTTTGGGCCATGTCTATAGCCAGCCCGGCCTCATTCCGGTCACCGGCAGCCATCGGTCAAAACGGCCTGTCCGAAGACAGCCGGATGATTCTAGCGCGCGCGTCCGCAGAATTCAATACTTGTATGGGAACATTTGGCAACGTCCCAATGCCTTGACAAGAGACGAGCCAGTCTCTAGCGTAATCACGTTGCCGAGCCGGGCCGCACAGCTCCGGCCATACAGGAGACCAGCTTGTCAAACACCTTCGCCCACCCGATGACCACACGCCCTGTTGTAATGGGCGTTAACGGCATGGTGACCTCTGCCCACCCACTGTCATCCCTCGCGGGCGCGCAGGTACTTCAGGATGGCGGCAACGCCGTCGACGCCGCAATTGCGGTCGCGACTACCCTCGGTATTGTAGAGCCGTATATGTCCGGTGCCGGCGGCATCGGCATGGCGCTGGTCTACATGGCCCGCGAAGGCCGCGTGAGGGCGCTCAACTTCTCCGGCAGGGCGCCCAGGGCGGCAGATACGGCCCGCTTCACGGACGACACAAAGGAAACGGGAATTCTCGCCCCCCTCATTCCTGGCAACGTGGCGGGCTGGATGGAGCTCCACAGGACCTACGGCTCGCTCGATCGTGAGCGCCTGTTCCGTCCCGCCGTGGGCTACGCCCGCAACGGCTTCCCAATCACGCACATCAACAGTCTTGTTATTCATCAGAGCGCCGCGCGCCTCCGCCGCTTTCCGACCTCCGCCGCGTTCATGCTTGAGGCCGGGGGAAAGCCGCCTGCTGCGGGGGTGAAGTTCCGGATGCCCCAGGCCGCCGATACCCTTGAGAAGATCGCCAGGCACGGTCCGGACATCTTCTATAAAGGAGAGATAGCGGAGAAGCTGGCTAGGTTCAGCAAGGAAATGAACGGGCTGATCACAGCCCAGGACCTCGCAGATTACCGCGTGGAGTGGCAGGAGCCCATCGCCATCGACTACCGCGGCTACCGGGTCCACGTAACGCCCCCCAACTCAACGGGCTTCCAGATCCTCCAGACCCTCAAGGTAATAGAGGGCTTTTCCGGTGCCGACATCACGCACCACGGCATAGAGTCCGTTCACATTCTCATGGAAGCCGTGAAGCTCTGCGTCACGGACCGCATCAAGTGGGGCGGCGACCCTGACTACACAAAGATCCCCGTCAAGGCCGTGCTATCCGACGGGTACGCAGCCAGGCAGAGGCGGCGCATCGACCGTTCCGCCGCCGCCTCTGTGATGGGCGAGCGGTTCGCGCTCAACCGGCCCATGGGCGCGCTGACGCCGGGGAGCCCGGAAGAGTTCGACGGTGGCATGACCACCCACTTCGCGGTTGCGGACCGCGACGGCAACGTCGTCTCGGTCACCCAGACGCTGGGCGGATACTTTGGCTCGGGGGTTGTCGTTGGGGACACCGGCCTCTTCCTTAATAACATGTGCAGCTATTTCGACCTGGAAGAGGGCAGCTCTAACCGCATTGGGCCATGGAAGCGCGTAGACTTTGTGATCTCGCCAACACAGACCTTCAAGGACGGCAAGTTCTTTCTTAGCATGGGCACTCCCGGCGGGTGGGGAATCCCTCAGACCACGTCCCAGCTCCTGATGAACGTCCTTGACCATGGTATGAACGTGCAGCAGGCCGTGGAGGCCCCCCGTTTCCGGTACTATCGCGACCGTTACGTTGAAATGGAAGAGCGCTTCCCGCTGAACCTGAGGCAGTCGCTGGAGATGAAGGGCCACAAGGTTGGGATCGTTGAGGCATGGTCCCGCAGCGTCGGAGGGGCGCACGCCATCCAGGTGGACGCGGCCTCCGGAACGTTCCATGGCGGCGCAGACCCTCGACGCGATGGGGTGGCGATAGGGTTGTAGGGTATCCGTCGGTGTTTGCTTGAGGAGGCAGCTTGTCGAAACCGTCTGTCTTCATTACCCGTGCGCAAAACGAGCCGGCCGCAACCGTGCTGGAAAAGGAGTTCACGGTAGAGATCTGGCCGCTGAACTCACCACCGCCCCGGCATGTCATGGAAACGGCGGTGCAGTCCCACAGCGCGCTTCTGACCGAGGCCGGCGACAGGATAGACGCCGCTCTCATCGGCAAGGCGAAGGGGCTGAAGGTCATCGCCAACAAGGCAATCGGAACGGACAACGTTGACATCGCCGCTGCCAGCCGCAACGGCATTCGCGTCTCGAATACCCCAGGACTTCTCGAAGAGACGTGCGCGGATATGGCCTTCGCCCTGATGCTAAACGTCTCGTGCAAGGTATCGTTCGCGGACAGGATGGTGCGCGCGGGGCTCTGGACCTCTTTCGACATCACTCCTTACCTTGGGGTCGATGTCCACCACAAGACCATTGGCATCGTCGGCATGGGCGGGATAGCGAAGGGCGTCGCACGGCGCGCGCGAGGCTTCAGCATGCAGGTCCTTTACTGGTCGCGCACGCGACGGCCGGAAGCCGAGCGGGAGCTGGGCTTGGAATGGACGCCCACGCTGGACAGCCTGCTCGAGTGCTCGGACTTCGTGTCGCTTCACGTGCCGTTGACCGCCGAGACACGCGGGCTCATTGGCCTCCCGCAGTTCGAGAGAATGCGCAGCACGGCCGTGCTTGTGAACACCGCCAGGGGGGCCGTTGTCGACCACGCTGCTCTCTACAGCGCGCTCTCGGCGCGGATGATCGCAGGGGCTGGCATCGACGTGGTGGACCCCGAGCCACTGCCGAAAGACAGCCCTCTCCTGGAGTTGCCGAATATAGTCATAACGCCCCACATAGGCACCGCAAGCAGGGCCACTTTCGAAACGATGATAATGCTCGCGGCCGCCAACATCAGCGCCGCCCTCTCAGGAAAGCCGATGCCAAGCTGCGTTAACCCGGAGGCAAGATGAAGTCAGTCCTGATCATTGGATTCGACGGCCTACAACCGTCGCAGGTCACGCCGGAGCTAATGCCCAACCTTGCGAGATTCGCCGCGCGCGGCGTCTTCTTCGAGAATCACCACCCGGTCTACCCGTCGCTCACCCGCGTGAACGTAGCCTCGATCGCAACCGGCCGGTATCCCGGGAATCACGGGATTGCAGGTAACTCGTTTGTCGCCCGCGAATTCAACGAGTCCAGAGTTCTCCCGGCCCTTCTGCCCGAGCTGACGGAGCTTCTCAAAGAGACGGGCAGATTCTTGCTGTGTCCTAATCTTGCCCAGGCGGTAACGGGCGCCGGGAAGACGTTCGTTTCGCTCGGCATGGGTTCCAGCGGCAACGCCTTCATACATGGGTTCTCCCCGGACAGGCCCGGCGCGTACACCTCGCACCCTGAGTTCAGTATGCCGGACGCACTGAACGTGGGTGTTGAGCACAAGTACGGCAAATGGCCGGAGCGGCAATTTCCCGACCTTGCGCGTTTATCCTACGGCGCCCGGGTAATGGCCGAGCATCTCCTGCCCGAGTACAGCCCGGACGTTGCAGTCTTCTGGGCGGGCGAGCCGGATGTTTCGCAGCACAAGACCGGGGTCTCCTCCGCTATGGCCCGAAAGGGGCTGGCGGAGGCTGACCGGGCCTTCGCAACCCTGATGGCCTACCTGGAGAAGTCAGGCAAGGCCTCGGACACTGACGTAATTGTTGTATCCGACCACGGGTACTCCCAGGTGACGGACTTCGTTGACGTGAAGCGGCTTGCCGCGGATGCTGGCTTTGGCCCGGAGCCGAGCAAGGGAGGTGTGGTAATCGCACCCAACAACGGCTCTGTCTCCTTCTATGTAATTGGCCGAAGTAGGGACGTTGCCGACAGGCTGGCGGCGTGGCTCATGGCCCAGCCGTGGTGCGGCGCGTTGATTGCGGACGACTCCCTGAGGATCGAAGGGGCCATAGCGGCGTCACGGGTCGCCGTTCATGGAGAGCGCGTGCCGGACATCATGATGTCGTTCGCGTGGGACTCAAAGCCCAATAGCGCGGGCGTGCCGGGCCACGCCTATAGCTGCGACCACGTAATCGGCGAGGGCGACCACGGGTCAATGAGCGGCCACGAGATGCGGAATACGCTCATTGCGGCAGGTCCGAGCTTCAAGTCTCGAATGCGGATAGCCATGCCTACAGGTAACGTGGACGTTGCGCCGACGGTTCTTCACCTGCTCGGCCTCGCCGGAGGTGAGGCCATGGACGGGCGTGTCGTCCGGGAGGCGATCGCAGGCGGGCCTTCGCCCGAAAGTATCGAATGCAACACGGAAGTAGTTGAGGCGGGCCGGAAACAGAATGGTCTTGCCTTTTCCCAGTATGTGAAGGTAACTACGGTCGGCAAGACGGTATACGTGGACGAAGGGAACAGAGCAGGGGCGCCTGCATGAACGCGGCTGGTTGTCCCGGTCCTCTCGTAGAGACGCCCCGCTGGGGCGTCTCTACGGTAACCACCGCCACCTTACACACCGACGTACGGTTCTTGCGCGGCGTCCATACGTGACGGGCTCTCGCAACGCCTGAGACGCCCCAGCGGGGCGTCTCTACTGAGGGGACAGTTCCGGCGTAATGGAGAGAGGGCGGCGCAAATGATGGCGCCGCCCTCTCTATTTAGCCTGAATTCGACCTGGTGTTACTGCGTCGCGGGGCGGCCCGCACCGGCCTCTCTGGGCTTGGCTTCGTTCACTGTGAGGACGCGGCCGCGAAACTCCTTGCTGTTGAGCTCATCGATTGCCTTCTGGCCATCGGCGGCGCTGGACATTTCCACAAAGCCGAAGCCGCGAGACCTGCCTGTATACCGGTCCACGATCACCCTGGCGGACGTCACTTCGCCGAACGATGAGAAGTGTTGCTGCAGCGCCGCGTCGTTGACTTCAAAGTTCAGGTTACCGATATAGATATTCATGCCGCAAACCTGCTCCATTTCGAAATTGCGCCATTATAGCACCACAATTTCCAGTGCGCCATCCTGCGAAAACACGCCGTAAACCGCTATGTTGGCGCTAAAGTGCGGCGAAATAATGAAGAAGTAATCATGATTCCCGCCGCAGTCCGTTCCGTGGTGCCCGGTAGATCTTAACGCCCGGCCGCGAGCGCCTTTCGCACTTCGTCTATCGGAATGCCGTGACGGGTGTTGCCATCCCGGCCCACAAGCGTCTCGGCGCGAAGGACAGAATTGATGACGGCCTCTTCTGTAGCCTCAACGGCGGCCCTGAAGAGCGGGTTGAGCTCGGCGTCGTCGATGCCGTGCGTGGCCCTGGCGTTCGAGAATGCAATCACGAAGTCGCCGCTGCCGTGGTCGGCGATGCCGCCTGCGCGGGCGAGGCCGAGCGCGGTGCGACGTGCGATGCGGCCCATCTGGCGCGCGTCCACCGGCGCGTCCGTACCGACGACAATGATGATGGAGCCGCCGGGCTTCGAAGGATCGAAGTCGCTCTTCGGCGGCAGCAGCCTCCGGCCGATGCGAACACCGTCCATCCGCAGTTCCCGAGGGTCACCCGTGTTCGTGAGGGTCGTGACGCCGAGAGTGTAGCGCGCCTTCCCCATTTCGCAGAGCCGGGACGCCGTGCCGATGCCGCCCTTCCAGCCGAAGCCGGTCATGCCGGTGCCCGCGCCGACGTTGCCTTCATCGGAGTTGGCCGTGCGCGCTTCCCGTATTGCCTGGAGCACGTGCTCAGAGCGGACGTGGCGGCCAATGATGTCATTGAGAAAAGAGTCGTTGCACTCTCCCACGAGAGCGTTGAAGGAGAAGACGCCCTTCATTTGACCCGTCGCCCAGTCCACAAGCGCGTCGGCTGCGCGCCAAATGCTGAGGGTGCTGGTCAGGGGGATGGGGCTCTCGATCACGCCGAGCTCCGCCACCTGGAGGAACCCGAGCGCCTTGCCGAAGCCGTTGATCACGTGCACCGCCCCGGTAACCTTGCGCTGGAACACATTCTCCCCGTGCGGCATGATTACGGTGACGCCCGTGCGAACGGGACCTTTGCCGATGGCCAGTGGGCCGTTGCCATCGATCAATGTGACGTGGCCGACAGTCACCTCCGGCACATCCGTTATGGAGTTGTGTGGGCCGCGCGGCATGATGCCGATCTCGAGGCCGAGGTCCTGCGCGCGGGGCCTGGTGTTTGTCATTAGATTTCTCCTGCTTATTCAACGGTATTTGCTCGCAGGGAAGGATATGCCAACCTGCGTGCGTGGGCAACATCAGCCGGTGCCCTATGTTAAGATCCCGTCCAGAATTCATAGCTGTGAGGTAAGTCCGAATGGCCGGCCTGAAGCAACTGACTGCGGAAGATGTTCTGAGATTCAAGGGCGTTGGAGACGCCAATGTCTCGCCGGATGGGGAGATGGTCGCGTTCGTAGTCGGAGACTCCTTCGTACTGGATACGAAGCTGTCCCGGAGCAACATCTGGGTCGTGCCCACTTCCGGTGGGTCGGCGCGCCAGCTTACGACGGGCCCGCGCTCGGACTCCAATCCGCGGTGGTCGCCGGACGGCCGGTTGCTGGCCTTTCTGTCGGACCGTGAGAAGGACGGGCAGCGCCAGGTGTTCGTGATGGCGCGGGAGGGCGGTGAAGCCGTGCGGATCACGGACATCGAAGGGGCTATCCCGTCCCCGCGCAGCCTGGACCCGCTGGCGTGGTCGCCGGACGGCTCACGCATCGCGTTCCTCCTTGTTGATGCGGACACTGAAGAGGAGAAACGCAAGAAGAAGGAGAAATTCGACCAGATCGAGTTCGAGCAGGACCCAAAGTTCGCGCGGCTGTACGTGATAGACGTTCCGGACATCTCGCGCGGGCCTGTGGCCGTGCCGCCGGCCCGGTGCGTGTCGCCCGCCGGACTCCAGATCTGGGAGTTCGGATGGTCATCCGACGGCGCGCAGTTCGCCGCGGTAGTCTCGGGCGAGCCTTTCGAGCAGTCCTGGTACCACTGCCGGCTGGTCGCGTTCCCGGCGGCCGGCGGCGGCGCAGCCAGGACGCTCCACAAGACCGCGCGGCAGGTCTCCAAGCCGGCGTGGTCGCCGGACGGTGAGCAGATAGCGTTCCTTACCTCTAACTGGAGCGACCGCGGGATCACCGGTGGCTCGGTCTATGTCGTCCCGGCTGATGGCGGCGAGGCTCGCGACCTGAGCAAAGGGCATGTTGCCAGCGCCGACTACGTCCGGTGGCTGGGCAACGACCGCGTCGTCACCACCGCGCAGGAGACCGGCGGATTCGGCGTGGCGGACATCGATGTGGTGTCCGGGAAGCGGCGCTCGCTATGGCGCGGCGACGCGGCTCTCGCCCAGGCGAGCACGACGTTCAGCATGGACCGCGAAGGGAATGTCGCCGTCGTGAGGGAAGACCCCACGAGCCCGCAGGACGTGTGGCTTATGCGGCGCAAGGGGCGCGAGGTCGCATGGACTAAGCTGACGGACCTGCACCCGCAGGCGGCGCAGTTCGCCCTGCCGACAGTCCAGGCGCTCAAGTGGAAGGCGCCGGATGGGCTGGAGATTCAGGGAATCGTCATATTCCCGCCGGGTGACAGGAAGGGCCCATTGCCGACCGTCGTCATTCCGCACGGCGGCCCCACGGGCATGACGGCGTGCCGCTTCCCAAACTCCACGCGCTTCTTCGGGATGCTTGCCGCGGCGGGCATGGCGGTCTTCATGCCCAATCCTCGCGGCAGCACTGGCTGGGGTCTGGAGTTCGCGGAGGCGAACATCGGCGACATGGGCGGGAAGGACTGGGAAGACATCGTTGCCGGCATCGACTACTGCGTTGCGAAGGGTATCGCACACCCGGACAGGCTGGGAGTCGGCGGCGGCAGCTACGGCGGGTTCATGACAGGGTGGGCGATCACGCAGACGGACCGCTTCAAGGCGGCGGTGGGCATCGCGGGCGTGTACGACTGGCGGAGCCAGCACGGAAAGTCTTTCTTGAGCGACTGGGACTCCATTCACTACGGCGGAGCGGACCCCTGGGACCCGGACGGCGTGTACAGGAAGTTCTCGCCGATCACGTTCATCAAGCGCGCCAGGACGCCGACGCTGCTGCTGCACGGGGAGATGGACGGAGACGTGCCCGTCGAGCAGTCGTACGAGTTCTACCGCGCTCTGAAGGACCACGACGTACAGACGTCCCTTGTCGTCTACCCCCGCGAGCACCACGGCTTCTCCGAGCGCGCCCACCTGATAGACATGTACCGGCGGACGGTGGTCTGGTTCCGCGAGAGACTGGTGGTCGGTAGGTAGCTACACCACGGTAAGGCACCCCGGCGACGGCACGGATACCACCTGGCCGGAGGGCTCCAGCTTGCCGGTGGCCACGTCTATCCGGAAGACGGTGACGCTGTCGCTCGCCAGGTTGGCGGAGAGCAGGAAGCGGCCCGTGGGGTCGATGCCGAAGGCGCGCGGGGTCTTGCCGCCGCTGGTCATATAGCTGGGCGACGATAGGCGGCCGCTCTTCTGGTCTATGGCGTACGCAACGATGCTGTCGTGGCCGCGGTTGGAGCCGTAGACGAAGCGGCCGGACGGGCCGATGTGGATATCCGCGCAGTAGTTCGGCGCGGTGAAGGCGGCTGGGACGGTCGGCACAGACTGCAGCTCAGTCAGCACGCCAACGGCGTTGTCGAACTCGTATGCGACCATCGTCGAGTTTAGCTCGTGGATGACGTACATGTAGCGGCCGCCGGGATGAAACGCGATGTGTCGCGGGCCTGAGCCGGCCTTCGACCGCGCCCAAGGCGTCGGGGCCGCCGGGATGCGGCCCCGGTCCTCGGCCAGCTCATAGACCATCAGCTTGTCGATTCCCAGGTCTGCGGCAATCGCCCACTTGCCCGAAGGGTCAATGGCGATGGCGTGGGCATAGGCCTTCGTCTGCCGCTTCGGGTCGATGCTCGAACCCTCATGCTGGTGGAAGTCTGACGGCGCCCCGAGCGACCGGTCGAACACGATTGGCAGCGCCGTGACGCTCCCGCCGTCGTAGTTCGCGACGAGGGCCACCTGGCCGGTAACATCCACGCTGACGTAGCACGGGCTCTGGCCCCTGGAAGGCTGAGTGTTAAGGAGCGTCATCGCGCCGCTGGTGCGGTTGAAGCTGAGGGCGCTTACGGCGCCGTCCGGCCTGCCTTCCACCTTCACCTCCCGGCCGCTGACCGCCCCGTGCACGGCGTAGATGGCGTCGCGCTGCGGGTGGACGGCTATGTACAGGGGTTGCGGGGTTTCCACGTTGTGGCCGATCTGCTCCAGCCTGCCGCTCTGGACGTCAAACCTGTACGCGTAGATGCCGTCGCTAGCCTTGTAAGAGCCCACATATACAAGGGTCTCGCCCGACTTCTGGGTCATCGTCTGCCTCTTGGAAAGATTGGTCCCCACGCCGCGCGGAGCATCTTCGTTTCTGCCGGTGGACGTGGTAGCCTACATATTAGTTGCACTTCCGCCCAATAGGAAGGTGAAATGTCCCATTCCGAGCTCGATATTGACCGGTTGAAAAGTTCCCTTGCCGGCGGCCTCATTGGCCGCCGCATCGTGTACGAGCACACGCTGGGCTCCACAATGGACGAAGCGCGGCGGCTTGCCGAAGGCGTCGCCGAGGAGGGGACGGTTGTAATAGCCGAGGAGCAGACGAAGGGCAGGGGGCGGTTCGACCGCACATGGCACTCGCCGGTGGGGGAAAACCTGATATTCTCGGTAGTGCTGCGCCCTACGCAGTGGCAACTCAATTACGTTAATATGGCCGCCACTCTCGCAGTAGCCCAGACTTCAACCGACGCGACGGGCACACCCGCCTCCATCAAGTGGCCGAACGACGTGCGCATTGGCGGTCGTAAGGTCTGCGGAATCCTCATAGAGACTTCCATCGTCAACGCTGACATAAAATATGCCGTTGTGGGAATCGGGTTCAATGTCAATTTCGACATATCGAGTATCCCCGAAATAGCAAATACCGCCACCAGCCTCTACCGGGAGACCGGCAGGCGATGGGACAGGACGGACGTGCTCGGCCGCCTCCTGGGCTATATGGACGGCTATTACGCCTTCGTCCGCTCAGGCAAGTCGATAACGAGCGACTGGTCGAGTCGCATGGATACTCTGGGCCAGGACATCAGGGTGAAGTGGGGGGAGCAGGTAATGGAGGGCAAGGCGGTGGAGGTGGACGATACCGGGAACCTGGTGCTGGAGCGCCATGATGGCTCCAGGTTCACAGTCTACGCCGGAGAGGTCACGCTCAGGACGTGACGCAAGGTGGATAATCTAACTATATGATGAGCGTCTCGTGCTCCTGGTGTGGATACGGCAACCGGCCTGCCTCCCGCTATTGCGGCGATTGCGGCCGCTCCCTCACGTTTACGGCGGTGTGCGCGGCGTGCGCCGCGGCTAACCCGCCCGGCGCGCGGTTCTGCGACGCGTGCGGCGCCGGCATGGCGGGCGCCCAGGCCGGGGCCGCGCTGACGGGTCCCGCGCCTCAGACGGCTGTGGCCTTGACCGGCGGCGCGCCGCAGCTTGTGGGTACGGCGCCCGTGCCCGCGCTTGCGGGGCACGGTGTGACCAACGGGCAGCACGTTGTCCACGCCGCCCCGTCGCAGTCATCGGGCTTACCCGCGGCCGCCCTGCCGGCCCCGCCCGCAGGCGGCGTCGCCAGGCTTTCCAACGCGGTTACGCGGCGGCTGGCGGGGACAGGGCTGCTCACCGCGGCCTCCGCCGCGCTCGCGACGGTTGTCATCCTGTCGCTCCTGCTCAGGCTCGCTTCCCTCGGCGGCACGCCCTCGAACGTCACGGCGGACGAGGCCGATAATCTACAGACGGTCTACCACATCCAGGCCGGCACGGGTCCCGGCTTCTTCGGGCTCGACTGGAAGCCTTCGCCGGCAATGAGCATGTACCTGGTTACCGGCTTTCTCAATCTCTTCGGCAATAGCATCTTTGCCATGCGACTGCCGAGCGCCGTGCTGAGCGTTGTGGCGATTCTTGTCTTCTACCACGTCGTCAGGCCCACGGTCTCTCGCCCTGCGGCCATTGCCGCCACAGTGCTACTGAGCACTAGCCTGTGGTACCTGCACTTCTCCCGGAGCGGGTGGGAGAACATCCACATTGGGCTCTATGGTCTCCTGGCGCTGTTGTGCCTGACGATGGCCCTGCGAGGTCGGAGCCTGCTGCTGTTCGCCGCTTCCGGCTTTTTCGCGGCCGCTGGGCTGTATGGGTACATAAGCGGCAGCGTTATCATCCTCGGCCTGATCGCCACCCTTCCGGTGGGCCTGTTTCTTTACAGAAAGCGTCTGGGCAGGGTGGCAGCCGGCTATGCCCTCCTCCTCGCCGTGTGTTCGGTGCTGTACTACCCACAGATGCAGGAATCATTCGACGAATGGGAGCACTTCACGAACCGCCAGCGCGCCGTCTCCATCATGGGGCAGCAGGATGGTTACATGGGGGACGTCGGCCTTCCCTCCATCGTTGCCTCTCAGGTGGTGCGCAACGTCAAGGGCTTCATCCTGATGGACAGCGGAGTCCACGGCGTGGGACTGAACGCGAGGTACATCGCCCCGGGGCGCGGGGCGCTGGACCTCGGCACAGCCATTATCTTCTGGGTGGGGATGATCGTCTCGTTCCGGAGGCTCCGCGAGACGGCAATATGGTGGATTATGTTCCTCTTCATGGTGTTACCGATCCAGGTGCTCTCCACCGGCACGCCTGACCTTGCGCGCGGCGTGGGATCCGCGCCCTTCTTCTTCCTGTTCGTCGCGCTCGGCCTAGACTGGGTCTTCAAGCTGATGCAAGCAAAGGCCATCCAGGACTTCCGGCCCCTCATGCAGGCCGGGGTGGCAATCAGTCTTGCGCTCATCGTTCTGTGCAACGTAACCGGCTACTTTGGGTGGGTGAACAGCGAGGCCTCGCGCGGCGCACGCCAGCCGGCCGTCGAGAATGCTGAGTTTGCCATCTGGCAGTCGCTGCAGATGCAGGACGCCGAGGCGGGCCGGTTTGGTTTCAACGTGAACCAGTGGCATGAGATGCGACAGCAGTACATTCGATAGCACCGGAGCCTGGCCCTGCCCATTTCATGTCCCTCCTGCAGCTACGATAACCGGTTATCCGCCACGTTTTGTGGCGGGTGCGGCTCCGCATTGCCCGCAATGGCGCAGTGCCTGACGTGCGGGTCAGCAAACCCGGTGCGACAGCGCCACTGCAACGCGTGCGGGGCGCTCCAGCCTGGGCTGGTGGCTGCCGCCGTCGGGGGGCATCCCCCCGCGCCTGCACTCCCGGCTGATGTCCCTGCGCTCCCTACGCCAGAGGCGATACCGCTCCCTGCCGTTCAACGCGTCCCCGCGCCTGTTCAGCAGAGGGTCTGGGCGATCTCCCGTACGCACCTCCTTTTCGCACTGGCGGGGGCCACTTTCCTTGCAGCGGCGCTTCGGCTCATGGCCCCGGGCAGCCCGCCTGAGGGCGCGCAGCCGATAGAGTCCGGCATCATCGCCGCGGCGAAGGCGATGGGGGACGCAGGGCTGTGGTCAGACTCGGCGGGTGGCCAGCCGACTGGCTTCATCTACCTGGTGGGTACGTGGCTCGCGCTTCTCCCGGACAGCACTGCCGCTGCCCGCGCGCTGTCCGCCGTCGCCGGAATCGCATCTGTCGCTGTCTTCTTCCTGTTCGCCCGGCGTGCATGGGGCCAGGGCGTCGCCGTTGCGGGCGCCTTTCTGATGGCCCTTAGCACATGGCACGTCGCGTTCAGTCGACTGAGCACACCTACAGCGGCCCTGCTGCTGGTGGAGTGCGCCGCCATCTATCTGCTCTCCCGGGCGCTGTCCTACAGGGACGATGACGCCAGGCAACGCAACTTGCTCATTCTGGCGGGTCTCTCCTTTGGCCTGGGCATCTACATTGCCAATACGTTCTTCATCTTCGCAGCCTCAATTGTGGTGTTTTGGCTGCGGGAGCTTCTGGCCGCAGAGGTCCCGCTGGCGGTCGGCTACCGCCGCCTGGCGGCTTTCGCCGTCCCGGCACTGATCGTTGCCCTGCCTTACCTCTCGTTCATGGCCCTAAAGGCTGACATGTACGTCGAAGAGACGCGCTCCGTCCTGGTGACGAGCTCTCCTCTGTACACGGAAAAGGCAGGCCGATCCGAGCAGGTACGCTACGTGCTGGCAAAGACCGGGAACACCGCGAAGGCGCTGGTCTGGGGCGACGTGGAAGAGCGCAGCGTAAGGAACAGGCGGGTGCTGGACCCGCTCACGGGCTTGCTCCTCGTGACGGGTATCTTCGTTGCCGCGGCGAGATGGCGTGACCGGTGGTGCTTCTTCGCGCTGGCGCTTCTGGCTGCGGGCGTGATATCCGGCGGGCTCACCCAGGATGCGGGAACGTACGCGCGCCTGGCAGTAACCATGCCGGCGGTTTTCGCGCTGGCCGGCGTGGCGGCCCAATGGCTCGCATCGTGGTCGGAAGGGCGCCTCACCCGCAACGCCTTGATCGGGACCGCCGTGGCCGCTGGGGCGCTGATCGCCGTCGTCAACATCGTCTTCTACTTCAGCGGGCCGCTCGACCCCGCGCCTGACCTCTGGGCGCAAAGTGCAACTTACTCCGAATCCGGGCGATGGTCCGGTTGACACCCGGCCGGCACCGTAATAAGGTTGCGTTCAAGCTGCGTTCCTGATTGGGCGCAAGCCACACCGCACGGGAACATGGGCGCCACCAGATGTTCTATTCCGAAGTCCCACGACCCGGCCCAGACGAGATGTACTGCACCAGTTGCGGCAACGTCGTCAAGCGGCGCGCGGTCATCTGCGTAAAGTGTGGAGTGGCGGTGCAGCAGGCCCTCGGCGCGCCGAAAGGGTAACTGTCTCTCCCAAATCGCGCGTCGCCGCAGGCATCCTGGGCATACTGCTGGGCTGGATAGGCGTCCATCGCTTCTACCTGGGCAGTATTGGGATCGGTATCTGCCAGATCGTCGTGACGCTGGTAACCTTTGGGCTCGGCGGGCTGTGGGGATTCGTGGAAGGCATAGTCATCCTCGCCGGAGGCGAGTGGAAAGACGGCAAGGACCGGGAGCTCGCCAGGTACACTTAGGGCCTTTGCGGAGCGGGGAGGTCGACCATGGCGATGACCGAGGCGCCGTACCCGGCCCGTGACGAGTTTTACTGCTATAGCTGCGGGTCCATCGTCAAACGGCTGGCGGAGATCTGCATGCGCTGCGGCGTGAGGGTGCGCGGCGTAGTGGGGGAAGGGGTGGATGCTGGGCCGCGGCCTGAGGCGCCACCGGGGCCTCTGTAAGCCGCCCTTGAGCCTCCCACGAATCGGCCGCTCTGGATGGTGGCGTCCCGCTGGTAGCCCTGCTGGGCGGCGTGCTCGGCATGCTCGGGGCATTCTTCAGCGAGATTACCGGAGGAGTCCTCTCCGCGTTCGTGGCAGCGCCTGTGGGCGAAGAGATCTTCAAGCCCCTGGGCGTGTACTTCCTCTTTGGGCTGCGTCCGTGGGCGGTGCGCAACCGCTTTCAAACGGCGGCGCTGGCGGCCCTCGGCGGGCTTAGCTTCGCCCTGGTTGAGAGCCTGATATATGTTACTGTGTACTTTCCAAACGAAGGGCCGGAGTATTTGGCCTTCCGTTTCACAGTCCCCGTCGCGATGCACGTGACATGCAGCCTTATCTTCGGGCTGGGAATAACCAGGCAGGTCTTTTGGAACCTCACGCATGGCAAGGGTCTGCCGGGCCGTAGCTGGCCGTTCTTCGTGACCGCAATGGCAATTCACGCAGCCTACAACATAACCGTCACCGTCACGGAGATTGCGGATGCAGAGTAACCGGGGCGGCCAGGCCAAGCCTTCAGCCCTCGTTGAAGTGCGGGTGCAACCGAAAGCGAGCCGAAACGAGGTGCTTGTCGACGCGCAGGGCAGGGTGAAGGTCTACACAACGATTGCCCCCGAGGGCGGGAAGGCCAACGAAGCGGTGGTGGAGGTGCTAGCGGAGCGGCTCGGGCTATCGAAGAGCGCGGTGGGAATAGTGCGGGGGCAGACCACGCGGAACAAGCTGGTAAGCATCAAGGGAATGGACGCGACCACGGCTATCGAGAAGATCAGGGCAAGCGCCCGCCGGTCGGGGCGCTAGTACGCCAGGCTGCGCACGATCGGCAGCAGGACCATCTGCATGAGCAGCAGCGCGATCATCGGCGTCAAGTCGAACATTCCGAAACGCGGGACTACCTTGCGGATGGGCATCAGGACCGGCTCGGTTATCTGGTTCAGGATAACGCTCAGCGGGTCGGTGCCGCGCGGGGATATCCACGACATGATCACACGGCCGAATATCGCCAGCGTGAGGATGTTAATCAGGATCTCGAAGAACCTTACCGTGAACTCCATTATTTCTGGCCCCCGAGCGCCCGCGATTTCTGGTATGCCGCAACAATTGCTTCCAGAATTGTACCCCGAAACGCGTTCTGTTCGAAAACTTTCAGCGCCTCCGCCGTCGTCCCGCCGGGTGACGTGACCATATCCCGCAGCTCCGCCGGGTGCTTGCCGGACTCCTTTACCATGCGCGTCGTGCCCAGCACGGTCTGCAGCACGAGCTTTCGCGCCATGTCCCGCTGCATCCCCATGTATACGCCCGCGTCGATCATCGCCTCAATGAACAGGTACACGTACGCCGGCCCGCTGGCGCTCAGCGCGGTGGACATGTCGATGAACTTCTCATCGGCCACGTACACCTCTTCACCCAGCGTGGCCAGGATGGACCGGCAGACATCCAGCTTCGACTGCTGCACCTGCGGCGTCGCTGTCCACACGCTCATCCCCGCGCCGATCTGCGATGGCGTGTTGGGCATGACACGCACGACGGCCTGGTGCCCGAGGCCGGAGGTGAGAGTCTCCATCTTGGCACCCGCGATAATAGAGAGAACGACCTGCTCCTTCTCGAGGTTGGGCTTGAGCTCGGCCATCACGTCGGCAAGCTGCTGCGGCTTGATCGACAGGACGACGAGATCCGCGCCACTCGCAGCGCCTGCGTTGTCGGCCCGCGCCTCGATGCCGTACCTGCTGGCCAGGTACGCGCGGCGGTCGGCGAACGGCTCCCCGGCGACCAAGTCCTGCTTGCCGGCAATCCCGGCCTTGAGTATGCCGCCGATCATCGCCTCCGCCATCATCCCGCCACCGACGAACGCTATGCGCATGGTAGAGATGTCCTCGCTAAATTTCGTCTTCTCACGGCGCGTCGACTGTTTGACTCCCTCCTCTCCATGAGGGAGAGGCCTACGGGGCCTTATCCGTAGAGCCTGCCCTGAGGCTTTGCGAAGGGGTGAGGGCTATCGGCTCTTTTGCCTTCGCTCTTTTCGGATCGTACGGGCAGGTCCCCGTGCCTGCCCTGGGCGGGGTCCGGCCCTGCAGCCATCGCCATCCATCCAACAGCCTTAGCCCTCACCCTTTGCCCGGAGCGGCAAAGGCCTCTCCCTCGGGGAGAGGAGGAAAACCGCCCCTCTGCCTCCCCCCCCCCCGACACCCCCTAGTCGCCCAAAGCGGCGACGTCTCCCCCCGACCCTACCTCAGCTTGCTCTCGCTGGCCAGGTCCACGGCGACCACTATCGCCTCCAGCATGCTCTGGTGGTCCGCCACGCCCTTGCCGGCGATGTCGAACGCCGTGCCGTGGTCCACAGACGTGCGGATGAACGGCAGCCCCAGGTTCACGCTGACGCTCTTTGCCCAGTTGTGCACCTTGATCGCGATGTGCCCCTGGTCGTGGTACATTGCCAGCGCTACGTCGTACTTCCCGTTAATCGCCTGGTTGAACACAGTGTCGGCCGGGACCGGGCCAATGGCGTTGATGCCGGCGGCGCGGGCAGCCTCAACGGCGGGTGCGATGTGCTCGCCCTCCTCGGAGCCGATGAGGCCGCCGTCGCTCGCGTGCGGGTTCAGCGCGGCGACTCCGATGCGCGGGGAAGGGAAGCCCCAGCGCTTGAAGTTGTCGTGCGTGAGCCTGATCTTGGAGAGAACGTTGTCCTTGGTGACGTAATCGCATGCCTTTCGGAGCGATTTGTGGGTGGTCATGTGGACGACGCGGAGGGTGTCCGCCATCAGCATCGTGGCGACCTCTGTCGCGCCGGTCTGCCGCTGGAAGATCTCCATGTGGCCGATGTCCTTGTACCCGGCCATCTTGCAGGACTCTTTGTTGATCGGCGCAGTGACGATGGCCGCGATCTTGGTCCCGGTGGCCATCTCGCCCGCGCGGAGCACCCACGCCACAGAGGCCTTCCCAGCCTCAGGCGAGTTCTTTCCAATCGCAATCGCCGCCGTGGACACCCCGTCGACTTCCATGACATCGATCGTCCCGTACGATCCGCGTGCGTCCTCCGCGATCTGTATCTTGCGGACGGCGGCCTTCGACTCGGCTAGCCTCACGGCCGCCTGCATGGTGGCGACGCTTCCGACGACAACCGGCCGGCACTTCTCATAAATGTACCGCTCCGCCAGCGCCTTTGCGGTAACCTCTGCGCCTATGCCGGCGGGGTCGCCCATGGTGATTGCGAGCACGGGTCTGGTGGCCAAGCTATGCGTCCTGGATAGAGTAGCGTCAATTATACGGGCTACGCGCGGGCGGGTACAGGGCTTGTCAGCGTGCCCGTGGACGCTTGGAGACTTCTGCCATCTCGCAGCAGTCCCTTACGCTTCTCGGACCATCTTGCCCCAAAGTCAGCCCTCATAACCAAACGGGCCGTTTTTTATACATGAATTTTGGGTCAAATTTGTTGAATATCAGTATTGACAA
>Ga0194132_10001423_pt1 | contig 48458 bp, 43 predicted proteins | sample TA2KigOf80mmetaG_FD_148612 | JGI IMG/M metagenome (GOLD analysis project Ga0194132, IMG submission 148612) | Freshwater microbial communities from Lake Tanganyika, Tanzania - TA2015054 Kigoma Offshore 80m | ecosystem: Environmental > Aquatic > Freshwater > Lake | place: Tanzania: Lake...
ACGGCGCCAAGGCGCTGACCAAGGCGATCCGCGCGACCTTCGGCCGACATACGCCGATCCAGCGCTGTCAGGTTCACAAGGCCCGCAACGTCATCGAGCGCCTGCCCAAGCCGCTGCATGCCTCGGTGCGCAAGACGCTGCGACAAGCCTGGGAACTCGACGATGCCGACAAGGCCGAGCGGCTGGTGCGCAATCTCGCCCGCAGGCTCGAACCGCAGGCACGCGGGGGGGCGGCCAGCATCCGCGAAGGGCTCGACGAGATGCTGACCGTCAACCGCCTCGGCCTTCCTGCCCAGCTCAGGCGTTCGCTCGCCTGCACCAACTCAATCGAGAACATGATGGGCACGGTGCGCCGCGTCTGTCGCAACGTGAAGCGGTGGCGAAATACCGATATGGCGCTGCGCTGGACCGCCGCCGGCATGATGGAAGCCGCCAAGGGATTCCGACGCCTCAAGGCGCACAAGCACCTGCCGACGCTCAGAGCTGCCCTGGCTGCCCATCAGGCCAAGCAAACGATCCGAAACAGGCTTGAGGAACACCGGCAAGCAGCATAGCATCGTCAATCGGCAACGCCCGTCCCGCAAACTTCAACAAAGCGCGGGACATCCCCCCTTTCCTGTCCAGCGTTTGACACTTCATCTACCTCATGCAAAGAAAACTTGGGGAGTGCCAAAACAAGGGTCGAACCTATGACCGATGGTACGCAATCCAGGAAAGTTCCCCATGGCGAGTTGCTGCGGATGACGACGAATGTCGTCGCAGCCTACCTGAGCCAGAACCGCCTCGGCGCCGTCGACGTCCCGCAAGTGATCGGCACCGTCTATGCCTCGCTCTCCGGGCTGAACGGGCACAGCCGCCTCGCCGCCCGGGAAGCTCCGCGGCCGGCGGTCTCGATCAAGCGCTCCGTAATGCCGGATCACATCGTCTGCCTCGAGGACGGCAAGAAGCTGAAGATGCTGAAACGCCACCTCCGAACCGCCTATGGGCTCACGCCGGAAGAGTACCGGGCGAGGTGGGGTCTGCCCCCGGACTATCCGATGGTGGCGCCGAACTACGCCGCCCAGCGCTCGGATTTTGCGAAGAAGATCGGCCTCGGTCGCAGCCGTCGGCGGCGCTAGCCGAAACGAAAACGGCCCGGCGAAGAGCCGGGCCGTTTCCTCGGAGAGAGGTCCCGTTCGGGGATCACATCTCGTTGTACTTGCCATCCTTAAAGACGTACCAGACATAGGCTGCGTCTTTGACGTCGCCCTTGGCATCCCAGGCGAGCTTGCCGAGCACGGTGTCGACGCTCATGCCCTTAAGCGCCGCCGAGACCTTCGCGGTGTCGGTCGAGCCGGCCTTCGCCACCGCCGCCGCCCACGCCTGGAACGCGGCGTAGGTGTACAGCGTGTAGCCTTCCGGGTCGTAGTTGGCGGCCTTGAACTTCTTGACCACGTCCTCGGCGGTCTTGAGCTTGCGCGGATCCGGGGCGAAGGTCATCAGCGTGCCCTGGCCGGCGGGGCCGGTGATCTTCCAGAACTCGTCGGTGACCAGCGCGTCGCCCGAGACCAGCAGCGCGTTCAGGCCCTGCTCGCGCGACTGGCGGACCAGCAGGCCGGCTTCGGTGTGGTAACCGCCGAGATACATGGCATCCACGCCTGCCGCCTTCATCTTGGAGACCAGCGCGGTGAAGTCCTTGTCGCCCTGGGCGATGGCTTCGTACATGACCTCGTTGAGACCGGCGGCATTCATCGCCTTCTTGGTCTCGTCGGCGAGGCCCTTACCGTAGGCCGACTTGTCGTGGATGATCGCGACCTTCTTGCCCTTGTACTGGCTGGCGAGGAACTTGCCGGCAACCAGGCCCTGAGCGTCGTCGCGGCCGCAGGTGCGGAACACGTTGTTCCACTTCTTGTTGGCGGCTTCCTCGGTCAGTGCCGGGTTGGTCGAGGCCGGCGTCATCTGCAGGATGCCGCTCTCGTTGTAGATCGCCGAAGCCGGGATCGAGGACGACGAGCAGAAATGGCCCGCCATGAACACGATCTTCTTGCCGACCATCTGGTTGGCGACGGCGACCGCCTGCTTCGGATCGCAGGCATCGTCGCCGATTTCGAGCTTCAGCTTCTTGCCGAGCACGCCGCCCTTGGCGTTGATGTCGGCGATCGCCATCTCGGCGCCCCGCTTCATCTGCTCGCCGAAGGCCGCGTACTGTCCGGTGATCGGACCGGCGGTCGCGACCACGAGGTCCTGCGCCGACGCCGGTACCGCGGAGAAGGCCGCGAGGGCGACGGCTGCGAGGAGCGTAGACGTCAGTTTGCGCATGTTAGTTCGGCTCCCTGTCGTTGAAATGTGCCTGCCTCGGCAGGCCGACCAAGCGTCCGGCCGCGGAATGCGGCCGGTGATGCAGGAAATGTTAGCCTAAGCCCCGGGGGGTTGCCAGCACGCGGTGAGATGTCAGGGATGTTCACCGCCGGACCTCTCGCGCCAGCCCAGAAGCCCGTTTCGCTGGTAGATCCAGGGGTACTGGCCAACCATCTTGCGCGCCCGGGTCAGGCGGTAGGCGAAGCTGCCGAGCCCGATCAGGACGAGCGCGGCGACGAGAAACGGAACGACCGCCAGCAGCTTGCCGCCGAAGAGCAGCACCAGCAGCAGCCGATCGGCCGCGGCGAGCATCAAGCCGTAGGCGATCATATGCCCGTAGGGGCGCCATGTCTGGGCGAGGGCTTGCCCGGTCTTCCAGGCTGCACCGCCGAACATCACGACGGTAACCAGCGCGAACAGGCCGAGGGTGGTGCCGAGCAGCTCGTTCACGCCATCCTCCTCAGTGGCCGCCTTCGAGATAGGCGGCTCGCACCTCGCGGTTGGCAAGGAGCTCTGCGCCCGTCCCCTGCAGGACGACGCGCCCGTTGGCGAGCACATAGCCGCGATGAGCGAGCTTCAGCGCATGGAAGGCGTTCTGCTCGACCAGGAAGACGGTCATGCCCTCGCGCTCGTTGATGTCGCGGATCACTGAGAAGATCTGCTTCACGATCATCGGAGCCAGACCCAGAGATGGCTCGTCGAGGAGCAGCAGGCGGGGGCGGCTCATCAGCGCGCGCCCGATCGACAGCATCTGCTGCTCGCCGCCCGAGAGCGTGCCGGCGCGCTGGGCCTTGCGCTCGTCCAGGATCGGGAACAGCTTGAAGACGCGCGTACAGTCCTCGTCGAAATGAGCGGGGTCGGCGACCGTCGCTCCCATCTGCAGGTTTTCGAGCACCGTCATGCGCGGGAAGATGCGGCGTCCTTCCGGCGCCTGGGCGATACCCATGCGGACGATCTCGAAGGTCGGCGCCTGCGAGATGTCGCGATCCTCGAACAGGATGCGCCCGCCGGTCGCACGCGGATTGCCGCAGATGGTCATCAGCAAGGTCGTCTTGCCGGCGCCGTTGGCGCCGATCAGCGTCACGATCTCGCCCTTGCGGACCTCGATGTCGACGCCGTGCAGCGCCTGGATATGGCCATAAGAGGTGGAGACGCCGCGGATCGTCAGCATCAGGCCCGGCCCTCCTGGCGAAGGTCGCGGGCGACCTCGGGCGGGATCTGGTCGGTCTCCTCCTCGCCGAGATACGCCCGGATCACCGCCGGGTCGCTGCGGACTTCCGCCGGCGTGCCGTCGGCGATCAGCCGGCCGTAGTCGAGCACGACGATATGGTCGGAGATGCCCATGACCACGCTCATGTCGTGCTCGATCAGGAGCACGCCGATGCGATGCCGGTCGCGGATCTCGGTCAGCAGCTCGCGCAGCTCCGCCGACTCCCGTGGGTTGAGGCCGGCAGCTGGCTCGTCGAGACAGAGCAGCACGGGCTTGGTGCACATCGCGCGCGCGATCTCGAGACGGCGTTGCGAGCCATAGGGCAGATTGCCCGCCTCCCAATCGGCCTGCGCCGTGAGCCCGAGGCGGTCGAGCCAGGAGCGTGCGAGATCGATGGCTTCCCGCTCCGCCTCGCGATAGCTGCGGAGACCGAACAAGCCGGCGACCGTGTAGCCCGACGCCGCCATCAGCTTGTTGTGTTGGGCGACGATCAGGTTCTCGAGCACCGTCATGCGTGGGAAGAGGCGGATGTTCTGGAAGGTGCGGGCGACACCCGCCTTCTGTGCGATGCGAAAGCCATCCATGCGCTCGAGCAGGAATTCGCCGCGCGCGCCGGTCAGCCGGAGACGCCCGACCGGAGCGTTGTAGAAGCCGGTCAGGCAGTTGAAGACCGTGGTCTTGCCGGCTCCGTTCGGGCCGATGATCGCGGTGATCTCCCGGTCATAGGCGGTGAAGGAGATGTCGTTGACGGCGATCAGGCCGCCGAAGCGCATTGTCAGATGATCGACCTCGAGGAGCGGCGTCCGCGTCACCGGCCCGCTCCGGCTGAGTCGGCCAGGCGGATCGACGGATCGCGATGCGCAAGCAGCCCGCGCGGCCGCCAGATCATGATGCCGACCATCGCCGCGCCGAAGGCAAGCATGCGGAACTGCGCGAGCTCGCGGAAGAACTCAGGAATGCCGATCAGGAGGATAGCGGCAAGCACGACGCCGATCTGGCTGCCCATGCCGCCGAGAACGACGATGGCGAGGATCACCGCGGACTCGATGAAGCTGAAGCTCTCGGGGCTGATGAAGCCCTGGCGGGTGGCGAAGAAGGCGCCGGCGAAGCCGGCGAACATCGCGCCGATGGCGAAGGCGGTCAGCTTGGTGTTGGTCGGGTTGATACCGAGCGCGCGGCAGGCGATCTCGTCCTCGCGCAGCGCTTCCCAGGCACGGCCGATCGGCAGCCTGCGGATCCTGAGCGTGAAGAAATTGGTGACGAGCGCGAGGACCAGGATCAGGTAGTAGAGGAAGACGATCCGATGCTCGGCCGAGAAGTCGATGTTGAAGAATTGATGGAACGACGTCGTACCCTCGGGCGGGTTCGGATGGAACGGCATGCCGAGGAAGGACGGTCGCGGCACGCCGCTGATTCCGTTCGGGCCGCCGGAGAAGGAGGTCCAGTTGAGCAGGACGATGCGGATGATCTCGCCGAAGCCGAGCGTGACGATGGCGAGGTAGTCGCCGCGGAGCCGCAGCACCGGGAAGCCCAGGATCACGCCGAAGAAGGCGGCGAAGAGGCCAGCTAGTGGGAGACAGGCCCAGAATGTCAGTCCGAAGTCGCGCGCGATGATCGCGTAGGAGTAGGCGCCGACCGCGTAGAAAGCGACATAGCCGAGGTCAAGCAGCCCGGCGAGGCCGACCACAACGTTTAGGCCCCAGCCGAGCATGACATAGGTGAGGACGAGGATGCCGAGATCGAGCACGTAGCGCGAGGTCGTCGGCAGGAACGGAAAGATGAGCGCGAAAACGACGAAGACGGGGCCGAACCAGCGGCCGACGAAGGCCGCGGCATCGCCCATGCGGTTGCTTTCGTCACGGCCGACGACGCCCGACACGTCGAAGGTGAGCCACGCCGCGCGGATCGCGATCACTGCCGAGGCGATCACCGTGAGCCAGGTGATGACCGGATAATGTGCCTGCGTCTTCAGGAGCGGCAACCCGAGCGCGATGCCGGCCGAAAGCGCCAGGAGGGGCAGGCGCCAGTTCGACTGCTGAAGAAGGCTGAGCGCCAGCCGGCCGAAGAAGACCAGGACGACCGAGATCGCCACGTCGCCGAAGCGCGTGACAACGGTGATACCGACGCCGCCCGAGACGTCGACGGTCTGGAAGCCGATCATCGGCAGCGCCAGCATGAAGGTGACGAAGGCAGCGAGGCCGGCGTCCTTGAGAAGGGCGCGGACGTCCATCAGACCTTCTCGATGTCGGGCTTGCCGAGCAGTCCGGTCGGCTTGAAGATCAGCGTGAGCACGAGGATGACGAAGACGGCGACGTCCTTGTACTCGACGCTGAAATAGGCCGACCAGAAGGCCTCGATCAGGCCGATCAAGAGCCCACCCAGCATGGCCCCTGGAAGCGAGCCGATGCCGCCGAGAACGGCCGCGGTAAAGGCCTTCACGCCGGCGAGGAAGCCGATGAAGAAATCGATCACGCCGTAGTAGAGCGTCACCATCATGCCGGCGACCGCGGCCAGCATGGCGCCCATGACGAAGGTCAGCGAGATCGTGCGGTTGACGTCGACGCCGACGAGCGCCGCCATGCCCATATCCTGCTCGCATGCCCTCTGGGCACGACCCAGCGCGGTACGCTGGATCAGCATCGTGAACCCGATCATCAGCGCCGTCGTCAGGAGCACGATGATGATCTGGATATAGCTGAGCCGAACGGTGAAGCCCCCGCCCTGGAAGAACTCGAACCCGCCGGTGATCACCGGCTGCATGGGCTTGACCCGGGCGCCCTGCACAAGCTGCACATAGTTCTGCAGGAACAGCGACATGCCGATCGCCGAGATTAGCGGCGCCAGCCGGAACGAGCCGCGGAGCGGGCCATACGCCACACGCTCGACCGTCCAGCCATAGGCGGCGGTGAACACCATCGCCGAGAGGAGCACGACCATGAGCGCCAGCGGAATGAAGGTGACGCCGATAAGGCCGAGCACGATGAAGGTGATGATCGATATGAAGGCACCGATCATGTAGACCTCGCCATGGGCGAAGTTGATCATGCCGATGATGCCGTAGACCATGGTGTAGCCGATCGCGATCAGGCCGTAGATCGCGCCCAGCGTCACCCCATTGATCAGCTGCTGGAGAAAGTACTCCAACGCCTCTACCCCCCCCAGGACCGTCGCCTCCGATCGGTCCTCTGCCTGCTGTGCGAGGCCGGTTGTATTCCCCGACCGTTCCGCGCCGCGGAACCTATCCCTTAACAAACAACGTAAGCAAGCGCGAAGTAGCCAGCGGCCGCCGCCGGCACTCGCCTTGTTTCCGATGCGCATACGACACTTCCTGCTCCGGCCGTGGTCAGGTTTTTCCTTCGGCCTTGCGCTTGAGGACGAACATCAAGCGGTTCACGGCCTGACGCTTCAGCACCTCGGGCGGCGCCGTCGCCGGGCCGACGATGGAGATCTCGGTCCCGGTCTCGGCATCGACGGCGACGACCTTCACATAGGCGCCGACCCGGGACATCTCGAACAGCACCTCCCGACCGCTCATCGGCAAACCTCAAGGGCTTTGAGCCGCGACACCGGCAGCCTATAAAGGACATCAATCCAAAGACAAGGAGCCTTCCATGACCGCGCTCCGCGCCAAGACCGCCGCGAGCAAGCCCGCCTTCGACTGGGCCGACCCATTCCTGCTTGACGGCCAGCTCACAGAGGCCGAGCGGCTGGTGCGGGACGCCGCTCGCGACTATTGCCAGGACAAGCTGATGCCGCGGGTGGTCGAAGCGAACCGCCACGAGAAGTTCGACCGCGAGATCCTCAACGAGATGGGCGCGCTCGGCTTCTTGGGCTCGACCATCGACGGCTACGGTTGCGCCGGGGTCAACTACGTCTCATACGGGCTGATCGCCCGCGAGGTCGAGCGCGTCGACTCGGGCTATCGCTCGACCATGAGCGTCCAGTCGAGCCTCGTGATGCATCCGATCCATGCCTACGGCACCGAGGCGCAGCGCCAGAAGTACCTGCCGAAGCTGGCAACCGGCGAATGGGTCGGCTGCTTCGGGCTGACCGAGCCCGACCACGGCTCGGACCCCGGCGGCATGAAGACACGCGCGAAGCGCACGAATGACGGCTATCTGCTGACCGGCAGCAAGATGTGGATCTCGAACGCACCCATCGCCGACGTCTTCGTCGTTTGGGCGAAGACCGAGGATGGCATCATCCGCGGCTTCATCCTCGAGCGCGGCATGAAGGGCCTCTCGACGCCGAAGATCGAGGGCAAGTTCGCCCTCCGCGCTTCGATCACCGGCGAGGTCGTCATGGACAACGTGCCGGTGCCGGAAGAGAACCTGCTGCCGAACATCTCCGGGCTCGGCGGCCCCTTCGGCTGCCTCAATAATGCGCGCTACGGCATCTCATGGGGCGCGCTCGGCGCTGCCGAGTTCTGCTGGCACGCCGCGCGAACCTACACGCTCGAGCGCAAGCAGTTCGGCCGACCGCTCGCCGCCAACCAACTCATTCAGAAGAAGCTCGCCGACATGCAGACCGAGATCTCGATCGGCCTCCAATCCTGCCTTCGGGTCGGCCACCTAAAGGACGAAGGCCGCGCCGCGCCGGAGCTGATCTCGCTGATCAAGCGCAACTCCTGCGGCAAGGCGCTCGACATCGCCCGCCAGGCGCGCGACATGCACGGCGGCAACGGCGTCTCGGACGAGTTCCACGTCATCCGTCATGTGATGAACCTGGAGGCGGTCAACACCTACGAAGGCACCCACGATATTCATGCGCTGATCCTCGGCCGCGCCCAGACCGGTATCCAGGCCTTTACCGGCGCCTGACTCGGCGCGAGTCCAGCGCCGCATCGATCGTGTGTCCTTAAGACGGCGCCCTCTCGGGCCGCGACGGCCAGTAGCTACTGCCGCTTCTTCATCATTTCAGCGCAGGCTTGCGCAATCGCACGCTGGTCACGGTCGCCGAGCTGCTGATCGCCGTAGTAGACGCGGCCGTCCTTGACCCTGAGCTGAAGGATGTTCGCTTCGGCCTTGAACGAGCTGATAGAGGAGTTCTGGCTCGCGAGCTGCCGGGTCACGTCGATCGTGAACTCCTTCGGCGGCTGGATCCGCTGGCGGTTGCCTAGATCGGCCGGCGCGACCGCCCGGCCCTGGGCATCGACGCCCGGCCGGTACTTCACGTCCGGGGATGGCGTGTGGATCGTCAGATTCCGGCATTCGGACTCGGCGATCGTGATCTGCGGCGACTGGGCGAAAGCCGGCGCCGTCAGAAGCAGCCCGGCAAGGGCGGCGATGATGCGCATAGGATTAAGTCTAGAACGCCGGGCGCCCCCTGGCGAGATCCCTCGGAAGCGGCGAGAATGCCGGCGTGGATATGCTCTCCGATCTGAAGGTGCTTCGCCACGAGTCGGCCGGCTGCGCTTGGGAGCTGGTCCAGGGCGATCCCGATCGACGGCTCCGGGGTTATGTCCACGGCTCCTACAACGGCTGGACCGAGCGCACCTCGACGATCATGCGCCGCCGCGAGGTCGCGAAGGTCTTCATTCCCTTGATCATCAACTTCGGACCGCGCTTCAACGTCCTCTCCCCAGGCAACCCGACGCAGACGATGGAGCCGTTCGGCAGCTTCGTTGCCGGCCTCCATGACTGCGCGGCGATCACCGAGGCGGCACTGAGCTCGTATTGCCTCCAGATCAACCTCACCCCGCTCGGCGCCCATCGGCTGCTCGGGCTCGACATGAGCTCGATCGCCAATCGAGTGGTAGAGCTCGATGCCGTCATCGGTGCGGACGCCGGCCGACTGATCGCCCGGCTCTACGAGGCGCCGACCTGGGATGCACGCTTCGCGCTACTCGATGCCACGCTGCTCGACCGAATTGGCCGTGGCCCAGCCGCCGACGACCGCGTGATGGCGGCGATGCAGCGGCTTGGCCGGGCTGGCGGCCGGATCTCGATCGGTGCCGTCGCCCGAGAGCTTGAGCTGAGCCGCAAGCGCCTGATCGCGCTCTTCCATCGCCAGATCGGCTTCGGCCCCAAGACGGTTGCCGAGATGATCCGTTTCGATCGCGCGCTCCGGCGCATCGAGAATGACGGTGCATCCCTGTCGTCAGTGGCGCTCGATTGCGGCTACTACGATCAGCCGCATTTCAATCGCGAGTTCCGCCGCTTCGCCGGCGTTACACCCCGCGAGTTTCTCGACGCTCGGATGCCCGGGGGCGGCGGGGTTCGGGATGCCTGACGGGAAATCCGTCCAAGACCCTCCTTACGGCACCGCCTAGCTTGCCTCCGCCACACATTGGAGGATTCGATGGCCGACAATTACCCACCAAACATTTATCCCTGTCTGCGCTACAAGGATGCGCATGCCGCGATCGACTGGCTCGAAAGGGCATTCGGCTTCAAACGGCACGCCGTTCACGAGGCACCTGATGGCAGCATCTTCCATACGCAGATGTTCTATGGCGCCGGCATGATCATGCTGGGCGCGACGCAGGACGATTTCATCAAGCAGGCGGGAGTCGGCCCGCAATCCATCTATGTCGCGGTCACCGATCCCGACACGCATCACGCACAAGCGAAGGCGGCGGGCGCCAGGGTCGTGCGCGCACTCAACGACACCGACTACGGCTCACGCGAATACTGCGCGCTCGATCTCGAAGGCCACTTCTGGAGCTTCGGCACTTACTGGCCGAAGGCGAGCGACCCTGCATGAGGGCGCAATGAGCCGGATCCTTCTCATCCGGCACTGCCAGTCCTCCGGTCAGGCACCGGATGCGCCGCTGACGCCCGACGGGGTTCGCGCGGCGCTCGGCTTGGCCGACCGCCTGGCCATGCTCGGCGCCGACGCCGCCTATTCCAGCCCGTTCACCCGCGCTCGGCAGACGCTTTCCCCCTTCGCCGACCGGAACGGCCTGCCCCTCGCGCTCGACGACCGCCTGGCCGAGCGCCGCCTGTCGCCTTCGCCACACGAGGACTGGCTCGATCTGATCCGAAAGTCGTTCGACGACCTCGATCACGCGGTTCCCGGCGGCGAGTCCCTGCGCGAGGCTCAACGCCGCGGGCTCGCGGCGCTCGCCGACATCGCGGCCGGGGGCCACCGCCTGCCTGCGGTCGCGACGCATGGCAATCTGCTGTCGTCGATTCTTCGCCACGCCGATGCGTCCTTCGGCTTTGACTCTTGGAAAGACCTGAGGAACCCGGATCTCTTTCTGGTGTCCATGGCCGAGGGCCGACCGCATGCCTTCGAAAGGCTGGCAGGATAGCGGGCGCTCGCCGATATCCGAATAGCCTCAGCAGGTCACGACAGCGCCTCGGTCCAGAAATCGACCAAAGCCGACTCCTGCGCGGCGGCCCCGTACTTGGCGACGGTCGCCCGCCCTGCCGCAACAACGTCCTCGCCCCGTCCGCTGTCGCCCGCCTCGACGGCGCGCGCGAGGGCATCGACACATCCCTCGAAATCGCCGGTCGGGCACCAGAAGCCGTTCGCGGGCGTCGCATAGTCGAGGCCGCCGCCGCCATGGAAGCCCGCTACGATGGCGTCCGCGGCCATCGCCTCAAGCGGCGGCAGGCCGAAACCTTCATAATAGGTGAGGCTCAGGAACCATCGCGCCTCACCGAGGCGCGCAGCCACCTCCCCGATCGGCATCCGGTCGATTGGAACCCACGCGATACCGGCGTAAGCGGGATAGCGGCTACGAAAGATTCCGCGGATGAACTCCGCCAGCTCCATCCCCACCTTGCGCGGCATGAAGGCGATCTGGCGGCGCTTGGCAAGCGGACGGAACACTCCGGTGTCGATCACGCAGGGAACGACGCGCACGTCGGTAGCGCCGCAGTCACGCTCAAGAAACTCGGCGATCGTCCGGCTTACCGCGAAAACGCGCTCGATACCCATCGAGCGATAGCTGGGAGCGTCGCCGAGGCCGCTGAATACCAGGTAGTGATTCTGGCAGAAGACGAACTTGCGCACCGGGAGCGCCAGGATTTCGGGCAGGTGCACCGGCCAGGGTTCGGGCAAGACGAAGATGTCGTCCGGCCGGACCTCCAACCTTCCTCGCCCATCGACGACAGGAACAGTGTGCCTGACGAAGACGTCGTCCTCGCCCGGCAGCAGGTAGACATGCGCATCGAAGCCGCGCTTCACCAGGATCTCGACATGCCGGAAGATCATGGCGACCCCGCCCATCGGCACGCCGAAGGACTTCGCGACGTAGAAGATTCTCGCTCGGGTCATGTCACGGCGCCTTATCCGCCTCGGGCCTAGGCCCGTAGCGCCTTCTCAAGATAGGGCAGGCTCACATCCATCCGGTAGTCGATCGAGGAGTGGTTGTCCGGAAACTCCTCATAGACATGCGGCACGCGATGTGCGTCGAGCAGACGATGCATGCGCCGCGCGCCGTAATGAAGCGCGTACTGGTCCTCGCTGCCGCAGTCGATAAAGAGCCCTTTGAGCTTCTTGAGCTCGGCGGTGCGGGTCTCGGCGAGCACCAGCGGGTCCCATCTCGTCCACAGCGTCCAGCGCTCGGGGATGATCTCGCAGGTCTCCAGATCGACTGGCAGGCGGATCGACAGGAACTGTCGCGGATCGGGATCGTAAGTCGCCGCCATCGCCAGGATCATCAACGCGTGGGTTTCCTTGTCAGAGGGCTTCTTCTGCGCTTCGAAGTGCCGAATGAAGGCCTCGACCGAACGGCCATGCTTGGCCAGCACGTTCAGCGCCGCCGCCATGTCGTGGAGATAGACCAGCTCGAAAGCCATGTCGGCGGAATGGGCGGCGACCGCGCTCCAGAATTCCGCATGCAGCATGCCGTGAACGATCGCGCCATAGCCGCCGGAGGACTTTCCGAAAACCCCTCGCCTCCCCTGCCCGCCACAGCCGAAGGTCGATTCCACCTGCGGCACCACCTCCTGGATCAGGAAGTCGGCATAGGCGCCCGTGCCGGCCGAGTTGATGTACTGATTGCCGCCGAGCCGCGTATAGCAGTCGGGAAAGGCGACGACGGCCGGGCCCATGGCGCCGCTCGCGATCAGGCGATCGAGCCGCTCGGGCACATTCTCGGTGAAGGGCCGCCAATTCGTGTGACCGAGTCCGGAGCCGGTGAAGCCGGCGAGGTCGACCAGCAGCGGCACGCGCGTCCACGGCTTGTAGCCGGGCGGCAGGTAGACATCGACGGAGCGCTCATGCGGATCGCCGAGCGGATTGCCGTCGAGCGCCTTCGAGACGACGGAGAGGCGCCGGACCTCGCCCTTCGGATGATCCCAGCCGCGCCGCGTCATTGCCTGCGCGCGAAGTCGATGACGGCATCGAGCAGCGTGCCGAGATCCCGTTGGAGCTTGTCGAAACCGGGCCCCCGAAGAATCTTCGCCTCGTCCATATAGAGGCCGCGGTTGATCTCGATCTGCAGGGCGTGGCGGCCGGCGCCCGGATCGGAATAGCGCATGATCAGCTCGAGCCCTTTGTAGGGATCGTTGATCGCGACCGAGTAGCCGAGACCGGCCAGCACGTCATGGACGAGCTTCATGAAGGCGTGATCGCAGGTCCTGCCGTCGCGATCGCCGAGCACGATGTCCGGACGCCTGGCGCCGACATCGGTCGACATGGCGTTGCCGACCGACTTCATCGAATGGCAGTTGATGTGCCAGACCTTGCCGAAGCGCCGGGACAGCTCGTCATAGGCACCGCCGATCGCCGTATGATACGGCACATAGAAACGGTCGATGCGCGCTTTCACCTCGGCAACCGAGAGGCGTTTGCCGTGCACCGGAACGCCCGGCACCGCAAGGCGCCTGATCAGTCCGAGGCCGAGCCGGCTCTTCTCTGTCGGGCTCAACGGCCCGGGCCAAGCCTCCGATAAGAGATCGGGATCGATGTCGGTCGCCGCCCGGTTGGGGTCGATGTAGACGCGCGGGAAGTGCGCCTCGATCAGGATCGCGCCCTTGGCCGGGCCATCGCGGAACAGCTCATGGACGAAGGCATCCTCTCCGGTCCTGAGCAGCTCCATCGGCGCGATCGGCCGGAAGTCGTCAGGATAGACGACACCGCTGTGGGGCGAGTCGAGCAGCACCGGCGCCGCGGCGCCGGTCGGATCGTGTCGGGTGAGGACGCCCGGAACGTGCATGGCTCAGCCGTCGTTGAGATGGCAGGCGGAATGCCGCCCCGGCGCGATCTCCTTAAGCGCAGGGATCTCGCGCCGGCATCGTTCCATCGCATGCGGGCAGCGCGGATGGAAGTGACAGCCTGTGGGCGGGTTGAGCGGCGACGGGATCTCGCCCGTGACCGGAGCGAAGTCGCGCTTGCGCGACTCGATCCGCGGCACGCCGCCCAGCAGCGCCTGGGTATAGGGATGGTTCGGCGAGCGGAACAGCTCGGTCGTCGGTCCGCTCTCGACGATGCGTCCGAGGTACATGATGACGACACGGTCGCTCAGATGCTCGACCACGCCGAGATCGTGGCTGATGAAGAGATAGGTGGGGTTGAGGTCGCGGCGCAGCTCCATGAACAGGTTCAGGACCTGCGCCTGGATCGAGACATCGAGCGCGGCGACCGCCTCGTCGCAGATCAGGAACTCGGGCTTGACCGCAAGCGCGCGGGCGATGCCGATGCGCTGGCGCTGGCCGCCGGAGAACTGGTGTGGATAGCGCCGGCGGAAGGCAGGGTCGAGCCCGACCCGGCGCATGACGGCGTCGACATAGGTGCCGAACTCGACGCGATCGACGAGGCCATGCACGCGCGGCGCCTCGCCGATGATGTCCTCGACCCGCTTCCGCGGGTTGAGCGAGGCGAAGGGATCCTGGAAGATCATCTGCGTGCCGAGCTGGGCTTTGCCGCCACGCAGCTTGTCGCCGGTCACGTCCGTGCCGCGATAGAATATCTTGCCCTCGCTTGGCGGCAGGATGCCGGCGGCGATGCGGCCGATTGTCGACTTGCCGCAGCCGGACTCGCCGACCAGGCCGACGACCTCGCCGGGGCGGATCGCGAGATCGAAGCGATCGACGGCGTGCACCACCTCCTCGCGCATGCCGGCACCGATCGCATTCGCGATCTTCGCCGCGACATCCAGCGGCTTGACGAAGCGCTTGCTGACGCCCCGGAGCTCGATCAGCGCCTCGCTCACGCTTGGTCCTCCAGGTGCGGTCGGATGCAGCGCGCAAGGCGGCCGGGCAGGATCTCGGCCATCGGCGGCACCGCTTGGCGGCAATCGCCCTGCGCTCGCGGGCAACGGTCGGCGAAGGCGCAGCCATCCGGCAAGCTCATGAGCGACGGCGTCATGCCCGGGATCTGCGCGAGCGGGCTGCCGCGCCGGTTGCGGCTGGGCACGCTGCCGAGGAGCCCCTTCGTGTAGGGATGCAGCGGGCGATCGAGGACGTCGTCGACTGGACCGGACTCGGCGAGCTTGCCGGCGTACATGACGCATATCCGGTCGGCGAGGCCGGCGACGACCGAGAGGTCGTGCGTGATCCAGATCAGCGATGTGCCGGTCTCGCGGCAGAGCTTCTGCACCTCGTAGAGGATCTGACCCTGGATGGTGACGTCGAGCGCCGTCGTCGGCTCATCGGCGATGATCAGCTCGGGGTTGTTGAGGAGCGCGATCGCGATCGCCACGCGCTGGCGCATGCCGCCGGAGAATTGGTGCGGATAGGCCTTGAGCCTTTCGTCCGGCGAGGGGATGCCGACGCGGCCGAGCGCATCGCGGGCGCGCTGGCGCGCGTCGTCGGCACTGACTGAATGGTGCGCCTGCACCGCCTCGATCATCTGCGTGTCGATGCGAAGGACCGGATTGAGCGTCATCATCGGGTCCTGGAAGATCATCGCGATGCGGTTGCCGCGGATCGCGCGCAGCCGCTCCTCCGGCTGATCGACCAGGTTCTCGCCCTTGAAGCGGATCTCGCCCTCGACGACGCGGCCCGGCGGGTCGACCAGGCCCAGGATCGAGAAGCCGGTGATCGACTTGCCGGAGCCCGACTCGCCGACGAGGCCGAGTATCCGGCCCTTGCCGATCTCGAAGGAGACGCCGTCGACCGCTTTCACCACGCCGCCGCGCGTGAAGAAGTGGGTCTTGAGGTCGCGGACCTCGAGCGTCGGCCCGGCGAAGCCCGTCATCGCTTGAGCCTCGGATTGAGCACGTCGCGAAGCTGGTCGCCGACGAGGTTGATCGAGATGATCGTGATCAGCAGCGCGATGCCCGGAAAGAAGCTGATCCAGTACTTGCCGGAGAGCAGATACTCGAAGCCGTTGGCGATCAGGAGACCGAGCGAAGGCTCAGTGATCGGAAGCCCGATGCCGAGGAAGGAGAGCGTCGCTTCGAGCGCGATCGCGCCCGCCACCTGCACCGTGCCGATCACGATCATCGGCGGCATGCAGTTCGGCAGGATATGCCCGAAGATGATGCGCGGCTTTGAAAGCCCGAGGCAGATCGCCGCCTCGACATATTCTCGCCGGCGCTCGACCAGCGCCGTGCCGCGGATGGTGCGGGCGTAGTAGGCCCACTGCACGATGACCAGCGCGAGGATGATCTTGCCGACGCCCTGCCCGAGCACAGCGAGCAGGATCAGCGCGATCAGGATCGTCGGGAAGCTAAGCTGCAGGTCGACCAGCCGCATGATCAACGTCTCGGTGCGCCCGCCGGCATAGGCGGCCGTGAGGCCGAGCGCCATGCCGACCACCATCGCCAGAATGCCGGAGAAGACGCCGACCGCGAGGCTGGTGCGAAGCCCGTAGAAGATGCCCGACAGCATGTCGCGCCCCTGCCCGTCGGTGCCGAGCCAGAAGGTGATGCCGTCCATGCTCTTCGAGCCCGGCGGCAACCGGCTGTCGAGGATGTCGAGCTTGGAAAGATCGTAGGGGTTCTGCGGCGAGATCAGCGGCGCGAAAAGAGCGACCAGCAGAATGACGGCCAGCACCACGGCGCCGAGAACGGCAAGCCTGTCCTCGACGAACTCGGAAACGAGGCGCCGGAACGGCGTCTCGATCTTGCCAGGTGCGGTCGCGGACGGCGCGCTCATCCTTTGACGTCCTGAAGGCGCACGCGCGGATCGATCACCGAGTAGAGGACATCGACGATCAGGTTGATGACGATGAACAGCAGCACGATCATCATCAGGTAGGCAACCATCACCGGGCGGTCGAGCTGGTTGATCGAGTCTATGATCAGCTTGCCCATGCCCGGCCAGGCGAAGATCGACTCCGTCACGACGGCGAAGGCGATGAGGCCGGCGATCTCGAGACCGACGACGGTGACGAGCGGGATCAGGATGTTCCGCAGCACATGCACGCCGACGACACGGCGATGCGAGAGCCCCTTGGCGCGGGCGAACTTGATGTAGTCCTGCAGCAGCGTCTCGCGCACGCCGGCGCGCGTAAGGCGGATGATCAAAGCGGCATTGCCGAGCGCGAGGTTGACAGCGGGCAGGATCACATGGGCGAGGCCATCCAGCGTGAACAGGCTCGACCTGATGCCGAGGAAGGTGCCGATCTGGCCGCGCCCGGTGGAGGGCAGCCAGCCCAGCATCACGGCGAAGACCATGATGAACATCAGCCCCTGCCAGAAGGTCGGCAGGCTGAACCCCACGATCGATCCGGCCATGATCCCCTTCGAGGTCGCCGCCTGCGGCTTGAGCCCGGCATAGAGGCCGAGCGGGATGCCGACGACGAGCGAGAGCACGACCGCAGTCCCGGCGAGTTCGAGCGTCGCCGGCATGCGCTCGAAGATCAGCCGGAGCGCGGGCTCGTTGAAGACGAAGGAGCGGCCGAGATCGCCTTTCGCCGCATTGGCGAGGAAGACGAAATACTGCTCCCAGAGCGGCCGGTCGAGGCCGAGCGCCCGGATGGCGCGCTCGCGCTCGAGCTGATCGGCATCGGGCGAGATCAGGATGTCCACGGGATTGCCGATGGCGAAGACGCCGAGGAACACGATCACCGACATGACCAGCAGGACAACGACGCTCTGCATCAGGCGTCGAACCATGAAGACGGTCATACGGCCCCTGTTCCCCCTTCCCGGCACTGACGGCCGGGTTCGCGGACTTTAGTCACCGGCCCCCACTCCGTCGAGGGGCGGGGGCCGGAGCGACGTTCTACTTCGCCGTCGTCACTTCCATCGCCAGTGTGCCCTGATCGGCGCGGGCGACGTATTTGAGGCCCTTCTTGAGCCCCCAGGTCGACACCTCGTAGTGCAGCGGGATGACGCCGACATCGCGGATTCCGATCTCGCTCGCCTGTGCAAGCAGCTCGGCGCGCTTGGCGCTGTTGACCGTCTTGAGAGCCTCGCCCAGCACCTTGTCCAGCTCGGGGTTGCTGTAGCGGCCGCGATTGGCCTGGCCCATGCCGGTATCCCTGTTGAAGGTCGCCAGCAGCGAGCGCAGGGTCGAGGAGGTTTCGCCCGTGCCCGAGCCCCAACCGACCAGGAAGATCGAGTACTCCTGGTTCGTAGCCTTGGCGGCATAGGTGGCCCAGGGTAGCGCCTCGACCTTGGCGTCGACGCCGACGCGGCTCCACATCTGCGCCACCGTCTGGATGACGCGCGCGTCGTTGATGTAGCGGTCGTTCGGACCGTGGAGGGTGATGGCGAAGCCGTTCGGATAGCCGGCCTCGGCCAGCAGCTTCTTGGCGCCGTCCGGATCGTACTTCTCGGGCTTGAGATTCTTGCTGGTGCCGAAGAAGCTCTCGGCCAGGAGCTGCCCCGCAGGCACGCCGACGCCTTCCATGACGCGCTCGACGATGCCGTCGCGATTGATCGCCTTCGACAGCGCCTGGCGGACGCGGAGATCCTTGAGCGGATTCTTGGCCAGCGCCTTGCCTTGCTTGTCGGCGATGAATGGCGTCGCGTCGCGCTGATGATCCATGTGCAGATAGATCAGCCGGTTCGAGGCTGCCTGCGCCAGCGTGAGATTGGCATTCTGCTTCAGCTTCTCGATATCGGCGGTCGGCACCGCTTCGATCATCTGCACGTCTCCGGCGAGCAGCGCGGCAACGCGGGCGGCCGGGTTGGTGATCAGCCGGAAGGTGACCTTCTTCCACTCGGGTTTCTGGTCCCAGTAACCCTCATTGCGCTCGAGCACGATGCGGTCGCCACGGGCATAGTCCGCGAACTTGTAGGCGCCGGTGCCGACAGCGGCCGTCATGCGGTTGAAGTCCTCGGTCGGCGCCTGGACGAACTTCTTGCTGACGATGAAGAAGTTGCTGAGGTCGTTCGGCATCAGCGGATAGGGTCCGTCGGTCCTGAGTTCGATCGTGAGCGGATCGACGATGACGGCCTCCTTGATCGCCTTGGTGTAGATCGTGAAGGGCGACGGGCTGTTGGGTACCCAGGCGACACGCTTGATGCTGGCGATCACGTCCTCGGCGGTGAAGTCCGAGCCGTCGCTGAACTGGACGCCGGGGCGCAGCTTGATGATCCACTTGTCGTCGCCGCGGGCCGACCAGGAGACCGCAAGGCCCTGGATCAGCTTCTGGTTCTCGTCCTGCTCGATCAGCGAGTTGAAGACGTGCTGAGCGATGTTGTTATTCGGCGCCAGCGCGTGGAAATGCGGATCCAGCGAGGTGACGGAGGCGCCGAGCCCGATCGCGAGGTCCTGGGCACGGCCTTCGGCGGCGGCGAAGCCGATCGCCGCGGCCACCGCGACGCCAATCGTTCGTTTAGCTAAGGTCATGGAAACAACTCCCTGTTCCGTGGCACCCTCACGGGCGCCCTTGCCTCTTTTCTATCGGCTATTAGGGTGCGCCGCCACGGTCAACCGGAAAGACGAGCCGATCGACCTCGATGACTGAGTCCCGCGAGCCCGCCCTCCTCAACCGCCGCCCGACCGATGAGCCGCTCGGCGAGCGCTCCACCGGCGTCGTGCCATCGCAATTCCTCCGGCACATGATCGAGGCCAAGGAGATCACCGCGCTCGAGGAGATCGATCCCGGCCAGGTCCAGCCGGCGAGCCTCGACCTTCGCCTCGGCGCCGAGGCCTATCGCGTCGTCGCCAGCTTCCTTCCCGGCCCGAACGCCACGGTCGCGGAGCGCCTCGAGCGCGTCACCATGCACACGCTCGACCTCACACGGGGAGCGGTGCTCGAGAAGGACTGCGTCTACATCATCCCGCTGCTCGAGGGGGTCTCCTTCAAGAAGCGCGTCTCAGCCCTGGCCAACCCCAAGAGCTCGACCGGCCGCCTCGACGTCTTCGCCCGCGTCATCGTCGACCGCGGCACCGAGTTCGACCGCATCCCCGAGCGCTACAGCGGCCCGCTCTATGTCGAGGTCTGCCCGCGCGCCTTCAGCGTCAAGGTGCGCAAGGGAAGCCGCCTCGTGCAGATGCGGGTCAAGCGCGGCTCGCCTTCGCTCAGCGACAAGGCCCTGCGCGAGCTCCAGCGCGAGGTCGGCATCATCGGCATCGGCATGCGCGACGGCGAGGTTGCCGATCCGCAGATCGAGATGTTCGAGGACCAGCTTCTCGCCAAGCCGGAAAATGTCCGCAGCGGCATTGCCTTCACCGTCGACGTCAAGGGCGACGGTCCGGGATCGGTCATCGCCTACCGCGCCCGACGCAACACCGGCGTCATCGACATCGACCGGGTTCGCGGATACGCCGCCAGCGACTACTGGGAAGAGGTCCATGCGCCGGCCAACGGCCATGGCATCGTGCTCGACCCGCACGATTTCTACATCCTCGCCTCGAAGGAGACAGTCCGAATTCCGGCCGGCTACGCCGCCGAGATGCTGGCCTATGACACCCTGGTCGGCGAGTTTCGTGTGCACTATGCGGGGTTCTTCGATCCGGGCTTCGGCGATCCCGATCTCGGCGCCGCCGGAACCCGCGCCGTTCTCGAGGTCCGGGTCCACGAAGTTCCCTTCATGATCGAGGACGGCCAGGTGGTCGGGCGCCTCGTCTACGAACCCCTGATCGCCCGCCCGGATAAGCTTTACGGCCAGGGCATCGGCTCCTCCTATCAGCGCCAGGGCCTGGTTCTGGGCAAGCACTTCCGCCGCTGACCGGACGTCCTTTAGGATAGGAAAAATCCTCTCCAGCCGCGATGAGGGCGCCTTCCGTGGACACCGAAGCCTATCCGGTGGAACTGACCGCGCCATCGATCGAGCACTATAAGCGCGGCAATACCGGCATCGATTATGTGACCACCTTCGACTCCGGCCATCCGGGGCCGCATGTGATGGTCAACGCGCTCACCCACGGCAACGAGATCTGCGGCGCCATCGCGATCGACTTCCTGTTCCGCGAAGGCGCGCGGCCGGTCCGCGGCAGGCTGACCCTCGCTTTCGCCAATGTCGCTGCCTACCGCGCCTTCGACCCGCAGAAGCCGAGCGCGTCGCGCTTCGTCGACGAAGACTTCAACCGCGTCTGGGCGGAGCCGGTGCTCGACGGTCCGCGCAGGTCTGTCGAGCTGGCGCGGGCGCGCGAGCTGCGGCCGCTCATCGACACCGTCGACTACCTGCTCGACATCCATTCGATGCAGCACAAGACGCCGCCGCTCGGGCTCGCCGGGCCGCTGAGGAAAGGCCAGGATTTCGCGCTCGGCATCGGCGCACCCGAGATCGTCGTCGCCGACCACGGCCATGCCGCCGGCAAACGCATGCGCGACTACAGCTTCTTCGGCGAGGAATCCGATCCGCGCAACGCCTATCTCATCGAATGCGGCCAGCACTGGGAGAAGTCTTCGGCCGATGTCGCGATCGACTGCACGCTCCGCTTCCTGAAGCATACCGATGTCGTCGCGCCGAGCTTCCTCGCCCGATATCTCAAGACTCCAGCCAAGAAGCAGCGCGTCATCCAGGTGACCGAAGCGGTGACGGTCGCCTCCGACGATTTCCGCTTCGCCGGCCCCTATCTCGGCATGGAGGAATTCGAGCGGAAGGGAACGGAGATCGCGCGCGACGGCGGCAAGCCGGTGCTCACGCCCTATGACGGCTGCGTCCTGATCATGCCGTCGCGCCGCTTGCGGAAAGGCCTGACCGCGGTCCGCCTCGGCCGCTATATCGCCTAGCGTCCGGCGGCGCCCGGTGTCCTCACCGCCGCCGTTCCAGCTTTCGCAGATCCGCGCTTACGCGCTGTCTCTCGGCATCGGTATCGTCGGCGGTGCGATCTTCGCCTATTTCCGGCTGCCGCTCGCCTGGATGATCGGCGCCATGTGCGCCAACACCGCCGCCTCGATGCTGGGCTGGGACGTCAAGGTCCCCCGTCAACTCCGCGCCCTGATGATCGTCGTCCTCGGCGTGCTGCTCGGCGCCAGCTTCACCCCTGACCTGCCCGGCCGCGTCGCCACCTGGTGGCCGACCATGCTGGCGCTGTTTGCCTATGTCGGCCTCGGCACCGCGCTTCTCTTCGTCTATTTCACGCGCCTTTGCGGCTACGACACCGCGACTGCTTATTTCGCCTCCTCGCCCGGCGGCCTCAACGAGATGGTGATGGTCGGCGGCGCCATGGGCGGCGATGAGCGCCTGATCGCGCTGACCCATGCCTGCCGCGTGCTGCTGGTCGTGATGGTCATCCCGTTCTACTTCCGCTTCTTCGGCGGCTACACGCCGCCCGCCTCGATGCTGCCGGCGATCGGCGGCGGCGAGATCTCGCTCGACGATGCGGGGATCTTGATCGTCTGCGGCGTCGTCGGCGTGGTCGCCGGGCGCCTGCTCCGGCTTCCTGCCTATGCCATGCTGGGACCGATGGTCCTGAGCGCGGCGGCGCATATGAGCGGCCTCTCCGAAGCCAAGCCGCCGGCGCTGCTGGTCGCGGTCGCGCAAGTCGTGCTCGGCTGCGCCATCGGCGCGCGGTTCGCCGGAACCTCGGTGCGCCTGGTGCGCGATGCGATGCTGATGTCGGTCGGCGCGACGCTCGTCCTGATGGCGATCACCGTCGCCTTCAGCCTGACGCTCGCGCCGCTGGCGCAGCTGAGCCAGGACGATGTGCTGCTGGCCTTCTCGCCGGGAGGGCTTGCCGAGATGAGCCTAGTTGCGATCGCTTTGCACTCCGATGCCGCCTTCGTCGCCGCCCATCACATCGCGCGCATCCTGATCGTGATTACCTGCGCACCGATCGTCTTCAAGCTCTCGCGACCGCGGCCCCCGCCCCATTGAACGAAACGATGGTGCGGCGCCCGGCCGCACCATCTCGGCCGTTTCCCTTACCTGCCATGTAATCGACCGGCGACATCGTCGCGGCCATCTTCCGGCCATGCACCGGATGGTGCGCCCAAAGATGGAGCCATTCATGACCATTACCCCATCCCTGTTCCTTCGCCGTGCCCTCCTCGCCGACGCTGTCGCCAGCGCCGGAAGTGGCCTGCTGATGGTCTTTGGCTCGAATTTTCTGACGGGCTCGCTCGGTTTGCCGACGGCGCTGCTAGCCGCGGCGGGAACGTTCTGCCTGCCCTACGCGGCCGTCGTTGGTTGGATGGGCACGCGCGGTCGCCTGCCTGAGACGCTCGTATGGCTGGTGATTCTCGGCAACGCCGCCTGGGCGCTGGCCAGCCTCGGGATTCTGGCCTGGCTGGCGCCAACGGCGTTGGGATATGCCTTCGTCATCGGCCAGGCGCTGGTCGTGGGACTTTTCGCCGAGTTGCAGTACATCGGCCTCAGGCGGCCGCTCGCGGCTCCGGCGTAGCGCCGTCGCCTTCCTCCCGTGGGGCGAAGCCGGGCTTCGCCCCATCGGCCTTTCCTGTCACACTCCGCGCCGGCAGGAAAAGGCATCGAGGCTGGCTGCGGATGGCGCGCAAAGAGTTGGATTTCGCTCAGATCCTGAAGCAGGCCTCCGCCGCCTATCAACGAGGGGATCTGAACGAGGCCGAGCGCTGTTGCGCCGCCATCCTCAAGATCAAGCGCGGGCATTTCGAGGCGCTGCATCTTGCCGGCATCGTCGCCGGCCGCCGCGGGCGCTACGCGGAAGCTGAGCGCCTGATCGCGGACGCGATCAAGATCAATGGCCGCTCGGCCCTCGCCCATACCGACCGCGGCACCGCGCTCCTCGGCCTCGGTCGCGTGCAGGACGCGCTCGACAGCTATGACCGCGCACTCGCGATCAAGCCGGACCATGTTGACGCGCACTACAACCGCGGCAATGCGCTGCTTGCGCTCAAGCGCTTCGGGGAGGCGGTCGCGAGCTACGACCTGGCAGTCGCGCACCAGCCGAAAGCCATCTCGGCGATGGTCAACCGCGGCAATGCGCTTCGCGAGCTCAAACGTTTCAGCGAGGCGCTGGCGAGCTACGACCAGGCGCTGGCGATCCAGCCGGCCCACGTCAACGCACTCAATAACCGTGGCAATGTCCTTGCCGAGCTCAAGCGCCCGCTCGATGCCCTGGCCGACTACGACAAGGCGCTTTCCTTCCGGGCGAACGATGCCAAGGCCCTGGCCAATCGCGGCAATGTGCTGAAGGAGCTGCAACGCTACGGCGAGGCGCTGAGGAGCTACGACCAGTCGCTCGCCATCGAGCCGAACGATCCGGAGACGCTTTGCAACCGTGGCGTCGCCCTGATGGATGCGCGCCAGTACGAGCGTGCTGCCGCCGACTTCCAGGCGAGCCTCCGCATCGACCCCGAGCGGCCCTACCTCCTCGGCCAGCTCACCCACTGCCTGCGCCATTGCTGCGACTGGCGCGCAAGCGCCGAAGTCGCCGAGCGCCTGGTCCGCGCCGTGCGCAGCGGCAAGCGTGCCGACTTCCCCTTCTCCTTCCTGTCGATCTCGGACTCGGCTGTCGACCAGCGCATCTGCGCCGAAGTCTATGTGCGCGACAAGTTCCCCGACGCGTTGCCGGCGACACCCCGCGCGGCGACGCATGACCGTCTTCGCCTTGCCTATATGTCTTCAGACTTCCGCGATCACCCGATCGCCTACCTCACCGCCGGCCTGTTCGAGGCGCATGACCGCCAGCGCTTCGAGACCATCGCGATCGCGCTTGGGCCCGACGATCCCGGCGAGGTGCGCGCGCGCCTCAAGCGCGGCTTCGACCGCTTCATCGAGGCCGGCGACAAGAGCGACGCCGAAGTCGTCCGGATGATCGGCGAGGTCGAGGCCGATATCCTCATCGACCTCAACGGGCACACCGAAGGCGCCCGCACCGCGATCCTCGCGGCGCGGCCGGCGCCGATCCAGGTGAGCTATATCGGGCTTGCCGGAACCATGGGTGCGCCCTTCATCGATTATGTGATCGCCGATCCGATCCTCGTCGGCGCCGGCGACGAGCGGGATTACGCGGAGAAGGTCGTCCGCCTGCCCGAGGCCTATCTGGTCAACGACGACAAGCGTGCGATCGCCGAGGCGACGCCGAGCCGCACCGAAGCCGGGTTGCCGGACGCCGGCTTCGTTTTCTGTTCCTTCAACAACACCTACAAGATCACCCCCGAGATCTTCGCGATCTGGATGCGGCTCCTGGCCAAGGTCGAGGGCAGCGTGCTCTGGCTGCTGGCCGGCAACGAAACGGGCATCCGCAACCTGAAGCGCGAGGCCGAGGCCGCCGGCATCGATCCATCGAGGCTTGTGTTCGCGCCGAGGGCGAAGCCTGCGGATCATCTCGCCCGCCACCGCCTCGCCGATCTGTTCCTCGATACGCTTCCTTACAATGCGCACACCACCGCCTGCGATGCGCTGTGGACCGGGCTGCCGCTCGTCACCTGCAAGGGCACGACCTTTGCCGGCCGCGTCGCCACCAGCCTCCTGCATGCCGTCGGCCTGCCGGAACTCGCGACCGACACGCTTGCTGACTACGAGGCGCTGACGTTGCGTCTGGCGACGGTGCCTGAATCTCTCGCCTCGATCCGGGCAAAGCTTGCGCGCAATCGAACAGCCAATCCGCTGTTCGATACGGCGCGGTCGACGCGCCATATCGAGAGTGCCTACGCCAGGATGTGGGAGCGGCATGCACGCGGCGAACTGCCGGCAGGTTTTGACGTGGTGCCCTTGCTGTCGACCGATCCGACCGAGGCCCCCGCATGACCATCGACGCGCGCCCGACGCTCGCTCAGCCCGACGACGACCCTTACGTCTGGCTCGAAGAGATCGACGGCACGCGTGCCACGGCCTGGGCCGACGCCGAGAGCGCGCTGACCATGTCGCGCTATGGCAGCGCAACCTTCGCCGCCGATCGCGACACGCTGACGGCGATCCTCGACCGGCCGGACAACGTTCCCTATCCCGCTCGACGCGGCGACCGCCTGTTCAATCTCTGGAAAGACGCCAGGAACCCGCGCGGGCTCTGGCGGACGACGGATCTTGCGAGCTTCCGCACTGAAAAGCCGGACTGGGACATCCTGCTCGATCTCGACTCGCTGGCAGCGAAGGAGGGGGAGGACTGGATCTGGAAAGGCAGCATCACGCTTCCCGACGATCATGACCGCGCCCTGATCGCCCTCTCGCGCGGCGGCGGCGACGCCGTGGTCATCCGCGAGTTCGATCTCGGCGCGCGCGACTTCGTCCAAAGCGGCTTCCACCTGCCGGAGTCGAAGCATTCGGTTGCCTGGCTCGATCGCGACACGGTTCTCCTCTCCTCGCCCTATGGCGGCGAAGGCATGGCAACGAAATCGGGTTACGCCCGCACGGTGCGCCTGTGGACGCGCGGCGCGGATCCGCTTGTCGCTCCGGTCATCTTCGAGACCAAACTCGAGAACATGTCCGTCTGGGCAGGCCCCGACCGCGACGCCCGGACCAAGCGGATCGTCTTCGCCGACAAGACCGGCTTCTTCGACACAGTGCGGTGGATCGGCGATCGCAGCGGCCCGAAGCGGAAGATCGAGACACCCAGCGACGCTTGGGTCAGCTGGCATCGCGGCTGGTTCGTGATCAAGCCGCGCACGCCCTGGACCGTCGGTGGCGAGACGCACGCACCCGACACGCTGCTCGGCATCGGCTTCGACGCCTTCCTCGACGGCGACCGCCGCTTCACGCGGCTGTTCGAGCCCGAGCCGCGCCGGAGCCTTCAGGGCTTCTTCTGGTCGGGCGAGACGCTCGTGCTCTCGATCCTCGACAATCTTCGTCCGGTCTTCGAGGTGCTGACTCCGTCCGCCGGCTGGTCGCGCACGTGCATCGCCGATATGCCCGAGATCGGCGTCGCCTCGGTCTGGTCGTTCGATGTCGAGGAGCACCAGTCGAACGGCGACCTGCTCGCCGCGATCCAGACGCCGACCAGGCCCGCCTCGCTGTTTCTCGTGAAACAAGGCGGCGCCCCGGAGATCCTCAAGCGCGCGCCGGAGACCTTCAATGCTGCCGGTCTCGTTGTGTCCCGCCACGAGGCGGAGTCGGTCGACGGCACGCGCATCCCCTATGTACAGGTCGGCCCGGCCGGCGAAACCGGCGACGCCCCCGTCCACATGACCGGCTACGGCGGCTTCAATATCTCGTTGCTGCCGCACTACAACTCGGCGATCGGCAAGCTCTGGCTCGAGCGCGGCGGCACCTCGGTCACCGCCAATATCCGCGGCGGCGGCGAGTTCGGCACCGCCTGGCACAAGGCGGGCATGCGCGAAGGCAAGCGTCTCTCGCATGATGATTTCGCCGCCATCGCCGCCGACCTCGTCCGCCGCGGCGTGACGCGACCTGAGCGGATCGCCGCCGAAGGCGGCTCGAACGGCGGCATTCTGATCTCCAACATGCTGACGCGGTATCCGGAGCGCTTCGGCGCGTTGTTCTGCACGATCCCGCTAATCGATATGCGCCGCTACTCGAAGCTGCTGGCCGGCGCGAGCTGGATGGCCGAATACGGCGACCCTGACAAGCCCGAAGACTGGACGTTCCTCGGGCCGATGTCGGCCTATCATACGGCCGAGCCGGTCAAGCCCTATCCGCCAATCCTTATCGCGACCACGCGGCGCGACGACCGGGTGCATCCCGGCCATGCGCGCAAGATGACGGCCAAGCTGAAGACGATGGGCTACCGCAACGTTTGGTTCTACGAGCCCGCCGCCGGCGGCCATGGCTACGGCAAGGACAACAAGGAGCGCGCCGCCTTCACCGCTCTCGGTTACGCCTTCCTGCGCGGCGCGGTCGGCTGGATCTCCTAAACGGCAGATTAGGTGTGGCTGCGCTTGCCGGCGGCCCGCCGCGACGCCAATCTAGGCCTCAGCCAATGGGAGGACGTTCGTGATCGGACACATCGCCGCCGCGCTGATTGCCGGCCTCTTCGCTGCCTCATCCGCGCTCGCGCAGGCGCCGACCGGCAAGGTGACGGTCGTCACCTCCTTCGCCAAGGACGTGACCGACCCGTTCAAGAGGGCGTTCGAGAAGGCCTATCCCGGCGCCACGCTCGAGGTGCAGAACCGCAATACCAATGCCGCGGTGAAGTTCATCGAGGAGACCAAGGCCAACAACCAGATCGATCTGATGTGGGCCTCGGCTCCCGATGCCTTCGAGGTACTCAAGGGCAAGGGCCTCCTTCAGAAGTTCCAGCCGAAGGCGACCGGCATCCCCGCCAAGGTCGGCTCCTACCCGATCAACGATCCGAGCGGCGCCTATTTCGGCTTCGCCGCCTCGGGCTACGGCATCATGTGGAACGAGCGCTACGCACGCGCCAACAGGCTGCCCGACCCGGCTGAGTGGCAGGACCTCGCCAAGCCGGTCTATTTCGACCATGTGGCGATTGCATCGCCGGCACGCTCCGGCACCACGCATCTGACGATCGAGACGATTCTGCAGGGCGAAGGCTGGGAGAAGGGCTGGCGTACGATCAAGGAGCTCGCCGGCAATTTCCGCCAGGTAACCGACCGCTCCTTCGACGTGCCGGAGCAGGTCAATTCCGGACAGGTCGGCGTCGGCATCGTCATCGACTTCTTCGCCTTCTCGGCCCAGGCTGCCGGCTTCCCGGTCAAGTTCGTCTACCCGAGCGTGACGACCGTCGTGCCCGCCAATATCGGTATCGTCGCCAACGCGCCGAACAAGGCCGGTGCGGAGGCCTTCGTCGAGTTCCTGCTGTCACCGACCGGCCAGGAGGTGCTGCTCGAGCCCAGCATCCGCCGCCTGCCGATCAATCCCGCCGTCTACGTTAAGGCGCCCGCCGACTACCCGAACCCGTTCAAGGATGCGCGCTTCCAGAAGATGATCACCTTCAGCGCCGACACCTCCGAGTCCAGGACCGCGGTGGTCGACACGCTGTTCGACCAGCTCATCTCCTTCCAGCTCGCCGCGCTCAAGGATGTGACCAAGATTCTGCACGATGTCGATGCGGCGCTCGCCAGGAAGGACAACGCCCAGGCGCGCGCGCTGGCCAAGGAGGCACGCGACCTGATCGCGGCGATGCCGCTGACGGCGCAACAGGCCTCGTCCAAGGACGTCACGGGAGCCTTCACCGGCGCCAAGGAGAAAGGCGCGCGGCAGGCGGAACTCGAGCAGCAATGGGCCGCCTTCGCCAAGGAGCGCTACGCCCAAGCGAAGACCAAGGCCGCCGACGCGCTGAAACTCGTCCGCTGAGTCCGCGCCATCTCAACGCGGCGGGGCTGCCATGACGGTCGCCCTCGCCGCCCGATCCGCCCCGGCCGCAACCCGCGGACAGCTCGCGCTGGCCGCCGGCATCGGCCTCTTCCTCTTCCTGTTCCTCGCGCTGCCGACGGCGATGGTGGTCTTCGTCGCCTTCACCGAGAAGGGGACGGGGCAGTTTACCCTGGTCAACTTCGTCGACTTCGCGCGAACCGACCTCTTCGTCCGCTCGTTCTGGAATTCGGTCTACGTCTCGGCCATGTCCGTCGTCTGGGCCTCGGCCCTGGCCCTGCCGCTGGCGGTCCTTACCACGCGCTTCACCTTCCGCGGCGCGGTCTTGATCCAGACGCTCGGATTCGTGCCGCTGGTCATGCCTCCTTTCGTCGGCGCCGTGGCCATGCAGCTCCTGTTCGGCCGCAACGGCACCGTCAATCTCCTTCTCGACGACGCCTTCGGCTTCAAGATCCCGTTCATGGAGGGGCTGAACGGCGTGATCTTCGTCCAGTCGCTCCACTACTTTCCGTTCATCCTGGTGAACCTCTCCGCGAGCCTTCGCAACATCGACCGAGCGATGGAGGAGGCGGCGCAGAATCTCGGTTCCTCCGGTTTCCGGCTCATCCGGCGTATCGTCGTCCCGCTCGCCATGCCGGGGTTCGTCGCCGGCGCCTCGCTGGTCTTCGTCAAGGTCTTCGACGACCTGGCGACACCGCTGCTGCTCAACGTCAAGGACATGCTGGCGCCGCAGGCCTATCTCCGGGTCAGCTCGATCGGCATCGCCGATCCGATGGGCTACGTGATCTCGGTCGTACTGATCGTCGTTTCGGTGGCAGCGATGTGGATCTCGACACTGGCACTCAAGGGCAAGGACTACGCCACCATACAGCGCGGCGGCGGGGGGCTCGGCCGGCGTACGCTCAAGGGGTGGGAGAACCTCGCCGGCCATGCCGTTGTGATCGCGATCCTGCTCCTGGTCCTGTCACCGCACATCGCGCTGTTCCTGCTGTCGATCGCGACGATCTGGTCCTTCAGCCCTCTCCCCGACGCCTACACCTTGGCGCATTACAACCGCGTCTTCGCCGAGAGCTCGCTCTACATCAAGAACACTCTGGTCTACGCCTCCCTCGCCGGGCTGATCGACGTGATCGTCGGCACCGCCATCGCCTATCTTGTGCTGCGCACGCGCCTTGTCGGCCGGCAATGGCTCGACTGGGCGGCGATGGCGGCGCTCGCGGTTCCCGGCGTGGTGCTCGGCATCGGCTACCTGAGAACCTTCTACGGCGTCACGCTCCCCGACGGAACGCCGCTCGCGGCGCTCTGGATCGTCATCGTCCTGGCCCTCGCCGTCCGCCGCCTCCCCTACGCCTTGCGCGCCTGCATGGCCGCGCTCCAGCAGATCTCCTTGGCGCTCGAGGAGGCAGCCGAGAATCTTGGCGCCACCAAGGCGCGCACCGTGCGCCGCATCGTGGTGCCGCTGATGACCGGAGGGTTGCTGGCGGGATTCGTCACCAGCTTCTCGACGGCGGCGGTCGAGCTGTCGGCAACGCTGATGCTCGTGCAGTCGAACTCGGATGCGCCGCTCGCCTATGGCCTCTACGTCTTCATGCAGTCCTCGAACGGCCGCGGGCCCGGAGCGGCGCTCGGCATCATCGCGGTGCTTCTCGTCACGATCTGCACTCTTGCCTCGCACTACATCGTCGAGCGCCGCCACATCGGAGCCGGCGGCCGATGACCGGCGCAGAGAGACGGCCGCCGGCGGTCGCCGTTCAGATCCGCGGCGTGAACCTCTCCTACGGCGCGACGCATGTGCTGAAGGATGTCAGCCTCGACATCCGGCCAGGCGAGCTGTTCGCGTTCCTAGGCCCTTCCGGTTGCGGCAAGACGACCCTGTTGCGCCTGATCGCCGGGTTCAACACCGCCGACACCGGCGAGGTGCTGATCGACGGCCGCGACGTCGCTCCCCTTCCGCCGTGGAAGCGCGACGTCGGGATGGTCTTCCAATCCTATGCGCTATGGCCGCATCTGACGGTCCGCCGGAACGTCGCCTTCGGGCTGGAGGAGCGCCGCTTGCCGCGCGCCGAGATCGATCGCCGCGTTGCGGCGGCGCTCGATCTGGTCGGGCTCGGCCACCTTGCCGAGCGACGCCCCTCGCAACTCTCCGGCGGCCAGCAGCAGCGAGTCGCGCTCGCCCGCACCATCGCGGTCGAACCGAAAGTCCTGCTGCTCGACGAGCCGCTGTCGAATCTGGATGCCAAGATGCGGGCGGAGGTCCGCCGCGAGCTGCGCGAGCTGCAGCAGCGACTCGGCATCACCGCGATCTTCGTGACCCACGATCAGGAGGAGGCCAACACCATCTCGGATCGCATCGCCGTCATCAATGACGGCCGGGTCCTGCAGGTGGGAACCCCGATGGAGCTGTACCAGCGACCGTCAAACCTGTTCGTCGCCGGCTTCCTGGGAACCGCCAACATCCTGGCGGGCAGGCTGGTCGGCACCGGCGCCGATCGTGCGTTCGAGATCGGTCCCGACCTCCGTTTTCCCGTCGCGTCGGACGTCGCCGTCACGGACGGAGCCAAGCTGGTCTTCCGTCCGCAGTCGGCCGCCATCGGCGAGGCGAAGGCCGGACAGGCGGGCCTTCCCGGCACGATCCTCGACCTCGAATTTCTCGGCGCGACCATTCGCTACGGCATCCGCGTCGGCGGCACCCGGCTCGTCGTCGATGTTCCCTTTCGATCCGGCGAGCCGCTCTTCGCACCCGGAAATGCCGTGACGGTAAGCCTCTCTCCGGCCGCCGCGCTGTGGCTCACGGACTGAGCCGGAAGACCTCGACCGTCTCCCACTCCTCGATCGGCACCTCGTCGCCCGAGCGCACGATCTCGACCCGCTCGAAGCGGACGCGACGGTCCGTGAGCCGCACGCGGAGCGGCACCGCGGCCTCAGCCTTGGCACGCGGCGCGACCGGGCCGTAGAGCAGCGACACATGCGGCATGAACTCGTCCACCTCGGCGCCAAGCACGGCAAGGTCGATCCGGCGCTTGAGCTCGCGCAGCGGGCCCTCCGCCGGGAACAACGCGTAGAAAGATCGGAAGAAGGAGTCGCCGATGGCGATGCCGAGGACCGGCGCCTCGATCGCCGCCATGCCGGCGGCGACCGGCGCCACGCGGCGCGCAAGATCGGCGCTGTCGAAAGGACGTCCGCCGATGATCGTCAGGTGCGGGGTGAAGCGCGGCGTCGAGAATCGTTCCGCGAGATCGTCGACGATTGCCGTGAACTCGCGCTCCCAGGCCAGCTCCGGCATCAGCCAGATTGAGTAGACATCCGCCTTCATTCAGGCAGCATACACCGGACTTCCCCGGGGGGAGCCTGCTATGTCGCTAGATGCCTTCCTTGCCGCGCGCGGCCTCCTCTTCCGCACGCGCGAGGACTACGAGACCGCCTATCGCGACTTCCGCTGGCCGACGCTCGACCGCTTCAACTGGGCGCTCGACTATTTCGACGCCATGGCCAAGGGCAACGACCGCCCGGCGCTGTGGCTGGTGAACGAGTCCGGAGAGGAGACCAAGCTATCCTTCGCCGAGATGGCGGCCCGATCGAACCGGGTCGCCAATCACTTCCGTTCGATCGGGGTCCGCCGCGGCGATCGCATCCTGCTGATGCTGGGCAATGTCGCGCCGCTCTGGGAGTGCATGCTGGCGGCGATGAAGCTGGGTGCCGTGATCGTGCCGGCGACGACGCTGCTGACGCGCGAGGACCTCAAGGACCGTTTCGAGCGCGGCCGCGTCCGTCATGTTGTCGCCGGCACCGCCAACGCCGCGACCTTCGACGATGTTCCCGGCGACTATACGCGTATTCTGGTCGGCGGCGAGAAGCCGGGCTGGCACAGCTATGCCGCCGCCGATGCCGCCGCGGCAAGCTTCACGCCGGATGGCGAAACTAAGGCCACCGACCCGCTGCTGCTCTATTTCACCTCCGGCACCACCAGCAAGCCGAAGCTGGTGCTGCACAGCCATCAGAGCTATCCGGTCGGGCATCTCTCGACCATGTACTGGCTGGGCCTGAGGCCGGGCGATGTCCATCTGAACATCTCCTCGCCCGGCTGGGCCAAGCATGCCTGGAGCTGCATCTTCGCGCCGTGGAATGCCGGCGCCACCGTCTTCCTGTTCAACCAGCAGCGCTTCTCGGCCAAGCCTCTGCTCGACACGCTCGTGCGCTGCGGCGTGACCACCTTCTGCGCGCCGCCGACGGTCTGGCGCATATTGATCCAAGAGGATCTCGCATCCTGGAAGGTGAAGTTGACCGAGGTTATCGGCGCCGGCGAGCCGCTGAACCCCGAGGTGATCGAGCGCGTGCGCGCGGCCTGGGGCCTGACCATCCGCGACGGCTACGGCCAGACCGAGACTTCCGCCCAGGTCGGCAACAGCCCAGGACAGAAGGTGAAGGCCGGATCGATGGGGCGACCGCTGCCGGGATACGCCGTGCGTCTCGTCGACCCCGACGGCCATGAGCAGACAGAGGCCGAGATCTGCCTGCCGCTGGCGAACCGCCCGCTCGGGCTGATGCAGGGCTATCAGGACGACGACGGACGCATCACGCCGCTCGAGGGCCAGGTCTATCGCACCGGCGATGTCGCGAACCGCGACGCCGACGGATATCTCACCTATGTCGGCCGCGCCGACGACGTGTTCAAAGCGTCCGACTACCGCATCAGCCCGTTCGAACTGGAAAGCGCGATGATCGAGCATGCCGCGGTGGTCGAGGCGGCGGTCGTGCCCTCGCCCGATTCGCTCCGCCTCGCCGTGCCCAAGGCGTTCATCGTCCTGGCCGCCGGGTACAAGCCGGATCGCGACACCGCGCTCGCGCTCTTCCGCCACGCGCGCGCGCATCTCTCGCCCTTCAAGCGCGTGCGGCGGATCGAGTTCTCCGACCTGCCCAAGACTATCTCCGGCAAGATCCGCCGCGTCGAGCTGCGCCGGAACGAAGCGGAGCAACGCAAGGCCGGAGCGCGCGGCGCCGCCGAATTCTGGGAAGAGGACTTCCCTGATCTGAAGTAGCGCCGCGCTATTTCGAGCAGGCGTCTACCTTCTCGCCGGTCTCGATGAATCGGATCAAGCAGGTGCTATAGCGGTTAGTAAAGATCGTGCTGCTTGCGGCGCCGTGGCCGTTCCGTCTCCCGCCGCTGAGCGGAACCACGTCCTCTCCAGCCTCGTAGATGATGACGTTCTTGATCCCTTTCGCCGAGAGCTCCTCGCGCGCGAAGGCGGATTGCTGCTCGGCCTGCGGCACGTAGTCGTCCCAACCGAAGAAGACGTTGGCGATGACGAAGGTGCCCGGCCTTATGCCCTTCATCACGATGCGCCAGTCGTCCGGTGCCCGCAGATTCGCCTGCTGGGTGCTTTCGCCATGCCGCGCCGCAGAGATCCCGAGCACGCCATCGACCAAGTCTGCGAACTGGCCTTTGGCCATGAACTCGTAAGACTGCCAAGCGCCGCGTGACTGACCGGCGAGCACGATCTTCTTGTATCCCGCCTCACGCAGCTTCGGCACGGACGCGACTAGCCGCGATTGAACCCAGGCAAGATCGCCATCATAGCAGGCATCGCGATCGAAATGGACGACATCCCAGCCAGCGAGGTTGAACCGCGCGACGATCGACCAGGCCGAGGACGCGCTCGACTGGTTGCAGCGGCCCCCATAGCCGTGCTGCCAGACCATGACGCCCTTCGCCCGATCCGGTCCCTGAAAGAAATACTGGTTGCGGAAGGTGAAGGCGCCGAAGCCGATCCCGAGCGCCGGAAGCTCGAACTCCTGACCCGGCCAGACGATCCGGTTGTTCACCGCATAGAGCTTGCAGGCGTCGCTGGCATTCGTCTGCTTCACGCGATCGGAGCAGACGCGCATTGCCGCGTCGACTGCTCCTTGCTCGGTGCCATAGCCCCATGACGTGCCGCGATGGCCTTTCTCGGTCATCGCTACCGCGCGGTTGAAGCGATTGCCGAGGAAGGAGTCGCGCCAGGCGTTCGCCGCCTCGGTCCCGCCCGGCCCGCGATACTGCCGGAACCTGGCGACGTCCTCGGCGCTGTGGACCGGTCCTCGATACTGAGCTGCGGCAGTACCGATCGGCAACGCCATCGCGAGGAGCGATACAAGACAGATGAGCTCACTCCGCACTTCATTCCCCCAAAAGATCCGCTCGCGAGGGCAATACTGCCGGGGCGAGAAGGTTGCAACCGCGGCTGCCTTGCTCCGTTGAGCTTGGCGGTGATCCCCCGTTCGCCACCAGCTCCGCCTCAATCACAGACTTCGCCTCGCCGGACTCCAGCTGCAGCGCAGCCGCGCAGCTATTGACCTTGCTATCATGGCAGGCTGTAGTCGTATGGGACCGTTCATAAGGTGCGAAATCAGTTGGATCCTAAGCGGCTATCGACTGACGCGAGCCAAAACTCATCAGGGGAAGCTGCTGAGACTGTCGATCGGAGGGTTACCGAGGCGCACCTACTGGCTGTCGTACGCGAGCTCGCAAAGGAGTTACACCCGCGCCGAGGCCCGAGGCTTGACGTCCGGCTGGACAGCGACTTCGATCGCGATTTGGGGTTGGACAGCTTAGGCCGCGCCGAGCTCTTGCATCGGCTCGATCACGCATTCAACGTCCGCCTGCCGGAGCAGCTCATCGGCGATGCCGAAACGCCCGGCGACCTTCTCAATGCGGTACTTAAGGCTGGACCGGCCAAGTCACCCCTCGGTCCCCGCATCGAGCCAGCTTCCCTGGAGCTGCCCGAAACCGATGAGCCGGTGAAGGCCGGCACCCTCCTCGAGGTATTGGCCACGCACGTCGCCGCGCACGCCTCGCGACCGCACATCTACCTCGAGCCTAGCGATGAGGCGGAGCAGACCATCACGTATGGCGGTCTCGACCATGCCGCTCGCGAGGTGGCCGCCGGACTGCTGGATCGTGGCGTTCAGCGTGATGATCGCGTCGCCATCATGCTGCCGACAGGCAATGACTTCTTCATTGCCTTCTTCGCCATACTGATGTCCGGAGCGACTCCGGTTCCGATCTATCCGCCGTTTCGTCGCGCGCAGATAGAAGATCACCTGAGGCGTCAAGCCGGCATTCTACGCAACGCGCAAGCGACTCTGCTCATCACCGATGGCGAGATTCGGCCTTTGGGCACGCTCCTGATGGGCTTGGCCGAGGATCTGCGAGCGGTGACCACGATAGCGGAGTTGAAGCGGTCCTCTGGGCTCGTCGAACCCATGCCCGCGGCGCCAGAGACGACAGCGCTGATCCAGTATACCTCCGGCAGCACCGGCGATCCGAAAGGCGTCGTGTTGGTGCATGCCAATCTTCTTTCGAATATCCGTGCCATGGGTGAGGTGATGCAGGCGAGCTCGCGCGATGTGTTTGCAAGTTGGCTGCCGCTCTATCATGACATGGGCTTGATCGGCGCCTGGCTGGGTAGCCTCTACTATGGGGCGCCAGTCGTCATAATGCCGCCGCTCGCTTTCCTCGCCCATCCCGCGCGCTGGCTCTGGAGCATTCATCGCCACCGGGCGACGCTATCGGCGGCTCCGAATTTCGCGTTCGAGCTGTGCCTTAAGAACATACGGGATGAGGACATCAGAGGCCTCGACCTCAGTTCCCTGCGCATGATTGTCAACGGGGCCGAGCCCGTGAGTCCCGGCACGATTAGGCGCTTCACCGAGCGGTTTCAGGCCTACGGCTTCCATCCCGAGGCAATGGCGCCGGTTTACGGACTTGCCGAGTCCTCGGTCGGCCTCGCATTTCCGCCAGTCGGTCGGGCGCCGTTGGTCGACCGCGTCCACCGAACGGCCCTCGCACGGGATGGCAACGCCATTCCCGCCGCGCAAGACGACTCAACCGCTCTGGAGTTCGTCGCCTGCGGTCGTCCCTTGCCAGGGCACCAGATTCGGATCGTTGACGAGACCGGAAGAGAACTTCCGGATCGCCGACAAGGACGGCTGGAGTTCAAGGGGCCATCGGCGACAAAGGGCTATTTCCGCAATGCGGAGAAAACGCAGAACCTCTTCGATGGCGATTGGCTCGACAGCGGCGATCTCGCCTACATAGCCGATGGCGACGTCTACCTGACCGGACGCATTAAGGACATGATCATCCGGGCAGGCCGCAACATCTATCCCCATGAGGTCGAAGAGGCGATTGGCAAGATCGAAGGGATTCGCAAGGGCTGCGTCGCGGCCTTCGCGAGCCGCGACACCCGCACCGGCACCGAACGGCTCGTGGTCATGGCGGAGACGCGCGTCACGTCGGATCGAGAGAGAGAGAAGTTGAAAGCGGCGATTTCCGAGTCGTCGCTTGCGCTGATCGAAACACCTCCCGAAGAGATCGTGCTTGTGCCTCCGCGCGTCGTGCCGAAGACCTCGAGCGGCAAGATCCGCCGCTCGGCCGCTCGAACACTCTACGAGGGCGGCGGCGTCGTCGAGGGTAGCCGTGCGCTCTGGCTGCAACTGACCCGCCTGGCGCTTGAAGCTGTGCTGCATCGCGTCCGCCGCACTGTGCGACGCGCGGCGGACCTCGCCTATGCCGGACATTGGTGGGCGACGCTCCTCTTCCTCGGCCTTCTTGTCTGGCCGCTCGTCGTTCTGCTGCCGAGGCCAAGCTGGCGGCACAAGCTGGTCGGCGCCGCTGGGCGTGCATTCCTGAGGCTCGTGGGGATTCCGCTTGAAGTCCACGGCGTAGCATCGCTGCCGCACGGCGCCATCATGATCGTCGCCAATCACGCCAGCTATCTTGACGGCCTCGTCCTCTGCGCTGCGATCAGCGGCGACCTCTCATTCGTCGCAAAGCACGATCTGCAACGTCAATCGATCGCAGGCATCTTCCTGAAGCGGCTCGGCACGATTTTCGTTCGCCGCGTCGACCCGAGGGGCGGCGTTGAGGATACAGAATCCATCCTGCAGGCGGCGCGCAAGGGAGCTCGTCTCGTCACTCTGCCGGAGGGTACGTTCTCGCGCATGCCTGGGCTGCTTCCGTTTCGCCTAGGCGCCTTCCTGGTGGCCGCTGCGGCGGGAATTCCGGTGTCGCCGGTAACCATCAAAGGCACGCGCATGGTGTTGCGCAGCAACCAGTGGATGCCGCGGCACGGACGAATCTTGGTTCATGTCGGCGACGCCTTGCATGCTACAGGGACTGATTTCGGCGAAGCCGTGCGTCTGCGCGATCGTTGCCGCGATGTCATTCTTCAATGCTCGGGTGAGCCCGACTTGGCGCGTGAACGGGTGGAGATACCGCCGGACTGACAGGCCGCGTCGCCGCCCGCAACTGCTCTGCGCAGCGCGACGGTCCTGGGGCCCTGCCAATGAGGGGTTGGGCTCCGCTGGTGGAGAAGATTTCGGAAGACCGCACCGATTGCTCACTGCACTTCTTCATGAATTTGAGCTCGGCGCTTGTCGTTCTCTTATCTCGCCCGACTTCGTCCGACCACATCCACCTCGTTCGGCGCCCCGTACCTAGCGAGACTTCCTCCGTGAGCGCGGACACAAGCAACCGATCGGGCGGCACAACGAAGCCATCACGCGAACTTCGCCGTAATTCCCCCGTCCACCACCAGCTCCGCCGCGGTCACATACTTCGCCTCGTCGGAAGCCAGGTACAGCGCGGCGTAGGCGACGTCCCAGGCGTCGCCCATATGGCCCATCGGGCACTGCGCGTCGCGGCGCTTGACCATCTCGGCGGAGTCGGCGGCTTTGGAGTAGGCCGATTGCAGCCCGGCATGAATCAGCGGCGTGTTCATCAGGCCGGGCAGCACGCAGTTCGCTCGGATGCCCTTCTTCGCGTATTGCAGCGCGATGGTGCGGGTGAAGGCGAGGATCGCGCCCTTGGTCGTCGAATAGGTGATGTAAGGCACGCCGGAATCGCGGATGCCGGCGATCGAGGAGATGTTGACGATCGCCCCCTTCCCCTGCGCCGCCATCAGCGGCAGCACGCGCCGGCAGGTGAGCATCAGGCTCTTGAGGTTGATCGACAGTACGCGATCCCATTCCTCCTCGGTGATCTCCTCGATCGCCGTAAGCCGGGCGATGCCGACATTGTTGTGGAGGATGTCGACGCGGCCGAAGCACCTCACGGCCTCGGCGACCGCACGGTCGACCTCGGCGGCCGCGGACACATCGCACTTAAGCGCGACCGCCTCGCCGCCTTCGGCGGCGATGATGCCGGCCGTCTCGTCGGCGGCGTCCTTGTTGACGTCGAGGCAGACGACCTTCGCGCCTTCACGCGCGAACAGCACCGAAACCGCCTTGCCGTTGCCCCAGCCGGGGCCGATCGAGCCGGCGCCGGTGACGACCGCGACCTTATCCTTGAGCCTCGTTCCCATCGTCCTCTCCCGTCTCCGCGACGAATGCATCGAAACGCTGCCAGAAGCGATTCCTTAGATCGTCGCGCTCATGCAGGATCTCGTGCAGCGCCTCCTCGATCATGGCGAAACGCCCATATGGCAGCCGGTGAACCAGGGCCCGCGCCGCCTCGGTATCGACCAGCGAATCGCGGCCGGCGCCGACGATGAGGGTCGGCGCATTTATGCCTTCGGCATAGCCGTAGGACCGGATTTCGGCCATCGAGCGGAAGGCGCTGCGGAGCCAGCCATAGGTCGGCCCGCTGATCCCGAGTGCGCGGTTCGCCCGCACCTGCTCGACGGCCACCATAAAGCGGCGACGATCAGAGGTCAGGTTGTTGCCCTCGAAGACCTCGCGCCAGGGCCCGTAGTCCCGCGCGCCCGGAATGTAGTGGTCGTCGAGGCCCAACATCGAGAGCCCAATCGCAGCGAGATGCGCAAAGCCGTGCGTGAAGGGGGGCAGCACCAGTTCGATCATCGGTGCGATCAGCACGGCGCGCGCGACCCGCGCCGGCCGGTCATGCGCCAGGCGCAACGCCAGATGCCCACCCATCGAATGCCCGACCAGCGTGAGCGGCCGGTGCGGCACGGTTTCCGCCAGCACGATGTCAAGATCGTCCAGGAAATGCTTGAAGTCGACGACATGCCCCTTGTCGCGGTTGTCGAGGGCGCGGTCGGAAAGGCCCTGACCGCGCCAGTCCATGGTCCAAACCGCGAAGCCACGCTTCTGAAAGTCTGCAATAGTCTCAAGATGCTTCTCGATGAACTCGCTGAAGCCGGTGAGGAAGAGCAGCTGGCCTTCGCCCGCGCCCCTCGACGGGAAGGACGCGGTACGCAGGCGCGCGCCGTCATCGGCCTCGACGAAGCGGACGACGCCGCCTTGATCCTCGATCGTCGGAACGCTCATCGTTGCCGCTCCTGCCGGCCGAGGAGCCAGACGGCAATCAGCACGGCGAGCGCGCCGATCCCGACCATGATCGTCGCCAGCGCGTTGATCTGCGGGTTGAGGCCGAGGCGTGCGCTCGAGAACACAACCATCGGCAGGGTCGTCGCGCCCGGGCCGGCGACGAAGCTCGCCAGCACGACATCGTCGAGCGACAGCATGAAGGCGATCAGCCAGCCGCCGCCGAGCGCCGGCAGGATCAGCGGCAGGGTCACATGCAGGAAGACGCCTGCCGGGGTCGCGCCGAGGTCGAGCGCCGCCTCTTCAAGCGACCGGTCGAAACCGGCAAGCCGCGCCCGCACCACCAGCGTGACATAGGCCATGCCGAGCGTCGCGTGCGCGACGACAATGGTCCAGGCGCCGCGCCCCGGCCCGCCGAGCCAGGCGTCGATCGAGACGAAGGCCAGAAGAAGGGCGAGGCCAAGGATCACTTCCGGCAAGGTCAGCACCGCACCGAGCGCGCCGGCGAGCAGGCCGCGGCCGCGAAAACGGCCGAGGCGCGAAAGGGCGAAGCCGGCCAGCGCGCCCAGCAGGGTCGCGAGGCTCGCCGAGACCGCTGCGACGACCAGGCTGAACAGCGCGGCATCGACAAGGCGCCGGTTGCGGGCGAGCTCGCCGTACCATTTCGTGGAGAAGCCCGACCACAGCGTCACCAGCCGACCCTCGTTGAACGAGAAGGCGACGATCCAGAAGATCGGCCCGTAGAGGAAAGCGAAGCCGAGACCGAGCGCTACCAGGCGGAAGCTGCGCGCGGTCATCGAAGCCCCTCGGCCGTCGGGGCCCCGGCGCGCTGCGCGAGCGCGATCGGTACAGCAAGCAGCGCCAGCAGCACGACGGCAAGCGCCGAGGCGAGCGGCCAGTCGCGGTTGTTGAAGAACTCCTGCCAGATGACCTTGCCGATCATCGGCGTGCCGGGACCGCCGAGCAGCTCGGGCACGACGAACTCGCCGACCGCCGGCACGAAGACGAAAAGCGAGCCGGCGAGAACGCCCGGCAGGGACAGCGGCAGGGTAACCGACCAGAAGACGCGGCCCGGCTTCGCGCCGAGATCGGCGGCGGCCGCGGTCAGCGCCGGATCGATCTTCTCGAGGCTCGCATAGATCGGCAATACCATGAACGGCAGGTAGGTGTAGGTCATGCCGAGCGCGACGGCGAAGGTGCTCGGCACCAGAGCCAGCGGCCCGTCGATGATGCCGAGCGACTGCAGCAGCGCGCTCAGGAATCCGGTCGGCCGCAGGAGGCCGATCCAGGCATAGACGCGGATCAGGAAGGAGGTGACGAAAGGCAACGCCACCAACGCCAACAGCGGCGCGCGCCAATACTTCGGTGCGCCGGCGATAGCCCAGGCCATCGGATAGCCGAGCAGGATGCAGGCAAGGGTCGAAGACGCAGCGAGCGCGAGCGAGGCGAGGATCGCTTCGACATAGAGCTCGTCCTCGAGCAGCACGGCGAAATTGACGAGACTGCCGCGGAAGCCGCCATCGGCGAAGAGCGGCGTGAAAGGCGGCTGTCCGACCACCGCCTGCGACAGCGACACCTTCAGGATCAACAGGAAGGGTCCGGCAAAGAAGGCGACGAGCCAGAGCGCCGGCACGCCGACGAGCCATCGGCGCATCAGCCTGCTCCCGTCGGGAAGATCAGCGCCGCCGTGGCGGGCCAGCTGACGGTGATCCGCTCTCCCGGTCGCGCCGCCGGGCCGTCGCGATTGGGGCGCGTCGTCCTGAGCTCGACACCACCGCCCAACGCCAGGCGGTAGACCGACTGGTCGCCGAGGTAGGTCACCTCCGTCACCGTCGCGCTCCGCGCATTGTCGCCGTCACCGAAATCGATCTTCTCAGGCCGGAGGCCGATAGCGACAGGGTCCCCGACCGGCGGACAGGCGATCGCGGGCCGCGCGCGCACCGTGCCGAGACCGGGAATCTCGACCAGCAGCGCCTCGCCGGTGCCGGCGACGCGGCCTTCCATCAGATTGATTCGGCCGATGAAGCGCGCGACGGCGAGCGAGGTAGGCCGCTCGTAGAGATCCTCAGGCGTGCCGAGCTGGGCAAGCCGCCCTTGGTCGAGGAGCGCTACGCGGTCAGCCATGGCCAGCGCCTCCTCCTGGTCATGCGTCACCAGCACGAAGGTCGTGCCGAGCGCCGCGTGCAGGCGCTTGAGCTCGACGCGCATATGCTCGCGAAGCCCTCGATCCAGCGCCGCCAGCGGCTCGTCGAGCAGCAGCAGCTTCGGCCGCTTGGCCAGCGCTCGGGCGAGCGCGACGCGTTGCGCCTGTCCCCCCGAGATCTGCCGCGGCTTTCGCACGGCGAGCCCGTCGAGGCGAAGCAGTGCCATCATCTCGGCAACGCGCCGGTCGAGCTCGACGCCGGCCATCCCCTCGCGGCGAAGACCGAAGGCGATGTTGTCGGCAACCGTCATGTGCGGAAACAATGCGTAGGACTGGAACACGAGATTGACCGGGCGCGCATAAGGCGGAGCACCGGTGAGATCGGCGCCGTCGAGCGCGATGCGGCCGGAGTCCGGGACCTCGAAGCCCGCGATTAGGCGAAGCAGCGTCGTCTTGCCCGAGCCGGAAGCGCCGAGCAGGGCGAAGAAGCTGCCGGCGTCGATATCGAGGCCGAGGCCGTCGAGAACGGCGACGGCGCCGTAGCGCTTGGTCAGGCTCTCGACCGCCAGCGCCCCCTGCTTCACCCTATTTTCCGGCCTTCACGCGGGTAAACGAGCGGGTGAAGGCGCGATCGACCTCGGGCGACAGCGTCTTGTCGGCGAAGAGCCGCTGCTTCACTTGCGCGCTCGGATAGACCGACGCGTCGCTCTTGAGGTCCTCGTCGACGAACTCGAGCGCCTTGGCGTTGGGGCTCGCATAGGAGACGGCGTTCGAGATGGCGCCGCCGACCTCGGGCGTCAGGATGAAGTTGATGAAAGCGTGGGCGTTGCTGGGGCGCGGCGCGTCGGCCGGGATCGCCATCATGTCGAACCACACCATCGCCCCTTCCTTGGGGATGACATAGCCAACCTCGACCTTCTTGCCGGCGTCCGCGGCGCGGTTGCGCGCCTGGACGATGTCACCCGAATAACCAAGTACCAGGCAGATGTCGCCGGCTGCGAGGTCGTTGATGTACTTGGACGAGTGGAAGTAGGTGATGCTGGGACGCACCTTCATGAGATGCGCTTCGGCGGCACGCACGTCGTCGGTCTTGGCCGTGTTCGGATCGCGACCGAGGAAGCGCAGCGTCGACTTGATCACGTCGGACGGCGAATCCAGCATCGCGACGCCGCAATCCTTGAACTTGGAGACCACCGCCGGATCGAAGATCAGCCGCCAGGAATCGAGGGGTGCGTTGGGCATGCGCTGCTTGATCCTCTCGACATTATAGCCGATGCCCGTCGTGCCCCAGAGATAGGGCACGCCATAGGCGTTGCCGGGATCGTGGTTGGCGACGATCCGCATCAGCGAGGGGTCGAGGTTCTTCAAATTCGGGAGCCTCGCCTTGTCGACCTTCCGAAATAGGCCGGCGCCGATCTGGCGCTGCATGAAGGAGGCGGTCGGAACCACGATGTCATAGCCGCTCTTGCCCGCCATCAGCTTGGCTTCGAGCATCTCGTTGGAATCGAAGGTGTCGTAGACGACCTTGATTCCCGTCTGCTTCTCGAAATCCTCCAGCGCCTCGTCCGAGATGTAGTCGGACCAGTTATAGACATGGAGGATCTTCTGCTCCTGGGCCAGGGCGGGACCCGCCAGAAGGAGAACCGCGAGCGCCCAGCGTGCGAGCGTGCTCATAGTCCGAGCGCCTCCTCCGCGCGCGTGTACTTCTGCCGGAACACATCAGCGACAGCCTTGTAGGTGATGCGCCCGCCCGCGACGTTGAGGCCGGCTCGCAGATGCGGATCATCCGCCAGCGCCTTGCGATGTCCCTTGTCGGCGAGTGCCAGCACGAAGGGCAGCGTCGCGTTGTTGAGCGCGAAGGTCGAGGTGCGCGCGACTCCCCCTGGCATGTTGGCGACGCAGTAGTGGACGACGCCGTCGACAACGTAGGTCGGGTTGGCATGCGTTGTCGGCCGCGAGGTCTCGAAGCAGCCACCCTGGTCGATCGAGATGTCGACCAGCACCGATCCCTTCTTCATGCGCCTGACCATGCCGCGCGTGACCAGCCTGGGCGCCGCCGCACCGGGCACCAGCACGGCACCGATGACGAGGTCGGCAGAGAGCACATGCGTCTCGATCGCGTCCATGGTGGCGAAGACGGTGTGGAGCCGGCTGCCGAACTGCAGGTCGAGCGCGTAGAGCTTCTCGATCGCCTTGTCGATGACCACGACATGCGCCTCGAGCCCCATCGCCATGCGTGCGGCGTTGGTGCCGGCAACGCCGCCGCCGAGGATGACGACCTTGCCCGCGGCGACGCCGGGGACTCCGCCGAGCAGGACACCCATGCCGCCCGGCTCCTTCTCCAGGCAATGCGCGCCGACCTGGATCGACATGCGGCCGGCAACCTCGCTCATCGGCGCCAGCAGCGGCAGGCCGCCTCGCGGGCTGGTCACGGTCTCATAGGCGATGCCGATGGCGCCTGACTTCATCAGGCCCTTGGTCTGGTCGGGATCGGCGGCGAGATGCAAATAGGTGAACAGCACCTGGCCTTCCCTCAGCATCTTGATCTCGGCCGGCTGCGGCTCCTTCACCTTCACGATCATCTCGGCCTTGGCGAAGATCTCCCTCGCCGTCGCCGCGATCTTGGCGCCGGCCGCCTTGTAGGCTGCGTCGTCGAAGCCGATGCCGAGGCCGGCGCCCTTCTCGACCACGACGCTATGACCGTGATGGACGAGCTCGCGTACGCTCGCCGGCACGAGGCCGACGCGGTACTCGTGAACCTTGATCTCCTTTGGGACGCCGACCAGCATCTGAGCTACCTCTTAATACGTGCTAACATTGCCACGGCAACCGCCTCGACGATTGCCGCCGCATCGATCGCGTGCACACGGTACAGGTCCGGGATGTCGCCCGACTGGCCGAACTTGTCGACACCGAGCGGGAAGACCGCCCTCCCCCCGGCGCCGATCCAGGAGAGTGTGGCGGGATGCCCGTCCATGACCGTGACTAGCGGCGCGTCGGGCGCCAGCGTCGACATCAGGCGGTCGAGATGCGAGGTCGAACCGGAGAGCTGTGCCTCCCGCCAATCGGCATAGAGGCGAGACGGCGAAGTGACCGCAAGCACGCCGACGCCGGGGATGTCCTCGGCCAGCTGCTCAGCCGCTTCCATCGCCTCGGGCGCGACCGCGCCGGCATAGACCAGGGCAAGCTCGGCGCCCGCGGCAGGAGGCCTCGCCCAGTAGGCTCCGGCGATGACATCAGCCTCGGCCATCGGCCGCTTGATCTGCTGAAGCTGGCGCGTCGTCAGCCTGAGATAGACGGAGCCCCCCTCAGCATCCTGAAGATGACGAAAGCTCCAGCGCAGGATCGCCTCAAGCTCATCGACATAGGCCGGCTCGAAGTAGCTGATGCCGGGATGGCCGAGGCCGATCAGCGGCGTCGTGATCGACTGGTGCGCGCCGCCCTCGGGTGCCAGCGTGACGCCCGACGGCGTCGACACCAGGACGAAGCGCGCGCCCTGATAGAGCGCATAGGTCATCGCATCGAGTCCGCGCGCGACGAACGGATCGTAGAGCGTGCCGATCGGAATCAGCCGCGTGCCGAACAGCTCGTGACTCAAGCCGAGCGAAGCCAGCAGCAGGAACAGGTTATTCTCAGCGATGCCGAGCTCGATGTGCTGGCCTTGGCGGTGCATCTGCCATTTCTGCGCCGAGACCACCTTCTCCTCTCGGAAGGCGTCGTCGCGCACGGTGCGGGCAAAGATGCCGCGCTGATTGACCCAAGGGCCAAGGTTGGTCGAGACGGTCACATCGGGCGACGTCGTAACGATGGCGCGAGACAGTTCTGTGTCGTTGCGGCCGAGCTCGTTCAGCACATGGCCGAAGGCGACCTGCGTCGACATGGTCTCGCCGCTGCGGAACTCCAGCTTCGCCGGCACGGCAACCTCGGGCGCGGTCCGCACGCGCGAGGCATGCTGCCGGAACGGCACCTGGCCAAGGAACTCGCGTGCGGTCTCTTCCTCGATGCCGAGCCCGGCGAAGGGGTCCCATTCCTTGCCCGCGGGGATCCCCATCGCCTGCTTGAACCCGGCCATCTGCTCGACGGTCATCAGGCCGGCGTGGTTGTCCTTGTGTCCGGCGAGCGGCGTGCCGTGGCCTTTGATTGTGTACGCAATGAAGCATTGCGGCGTATCGTCGGTAACGCCGCGGAAGGCCTCGCGGACCGCGTCCATGTCATGGCCGGCGAGGTTGGTCATCAGCTCATGCAGGCGCCGGTCGTCGTGGTCGGCAAGGATCTCGGCGACACCGGGAACGCCCTTGAGGTCGGTTCCGACCTTCTCGCGCCAGACGCCCGGCTGGCCCGACACCCCCTTGAAGGTGAGAGCCGAATAGAGATCGTTCGGGCAGCTATCGATCCAGTCCCGGATCGCCTCGCCACCCGGCCGCTTGAAGACGGCTTCGAGCTTCTTGCCGTATTTGAGCAGCACGATGTTCCAGCCGACCGCCTCGAAGAAGCCGCGGATCTTCTGAAACAGGCGATCAGAGACGACGCCGTCGAGACTCTGGCGGTTGTAGTCGATGACCCACCAGAGGTTCCGGACATCGTGCTTCCAGCCTTCGAGCAGCGCCTCGTAGACGTTGCCCTCGTCGAGCTCGGCATCGCCCATGACTGCGATCATGCGACCCAGAAGGAAGCCGGGCGGCGCCAGCTTCTTGAGGTGCACATAATCCTGCACCATCGAGGAGAACATGGTCATGGCGACGCCGAGGCCGACCGAGCCGGTCGAGAAATCGACCTCGTCATGGTCCTTGGTGCGCGAGGGGTAGGACTGCGCCCCGCCGAGACCGCGAAAGCGCTGCAGCGCGTCCAGGGATTGCCGGCCCAGCATGTATTGGATTGCATGGAAGACCGGGCTTGCATGGGGCTTGACCGCGACGCGATCCTCGGGCCTGAGCACATCGAAGTAGAGCGCTGTCATCAAGGTCGCGACCGAAGCGGAAGACGCTTGATGCCCGCCGACCTTTAGCCCGTCACGGATCGGGCGCAGGTGGTTGGCATTGTGGATCGTCCACGCCGACAGCCACAGCACCTTCCTTTCCAGCGCGGCCATGATCGCGCGCGTGTTGGAGAGATTCGCCGCGATCGAGGAATTCGGTCCAGCATCGGCCGGGTCGGCCATGGATCCTCCGTTCGATCTCATAAGTATACGCAGGCGGTCAGCATCCGCCATCCGGTTAACAGGCCTGGCGAATTTCCGGCGGAGCCGCCTCCCTCTAGCCTCGCCGCGGGTTTCGGCTAAACTCCCTCGCACCGATGGCGGAGCGCCGTCTTCGATGATCGTTTGGATTCTGGACGTGGCATGGCCGAGAAGATCGACTTCAGCAAGGTCCGCTTCCTGCTCGTCGACAACAGCACCCTCTCGCTTCAGATGCTTGAGGACATCCTCCGCATGCTGGGAACGACGGCGATCCGCCGCGCGACCGATTCCGAGAAAGCCAAGAAAGCGCTCCGCGAGGGCGAGATCGACATCGTCATCACCGAGCGCGAGCTGGAGCCTGAGTCCGGCATCCAGCTCGTCGACCATATCCGGCACAGCACGGAATCGCTGGACCGGCTGTTGCCGGTGATCATGCTGACGGCGCGTTCGGAGAACGAGTATGTGACCGAGGCGCGCGACAGGGGCGTGACCGAGTTCCTGGCGAAGCCGTTCAACGTCGATTCGCTCTACCGCCGGATCGCGTCCGTGATCGCCCGCCCCCGGGCCTTCATCAACGCGCCGGACTACTTCGGGCCGGACCGCCGACGACGTCAGCAGGCCTATTCCGGCCCTAACCTGGATTATTCGTGACGGGGGCTGTCTCGATGCGGCGGGCGTAGCATAACTCACTGATATCGTTTAGGATTTGGTTGTCTAAGCCGGTCCTTCACAAGAGCAGGGAGGCGCCACGCCCGCCATGGCCGACGGTAGAGAACTCTCCTTCGATTTGCCAAGCGTCGGGCGCAAGAAGATGAGCGCGTCGTTCGACGGCGGGCGCATCAGCTCCGACGGCGGGGTGATGGTACTGGCCCAGGCCGAGCGCCGTCTCGGTCTGGCGGACAGGTTGGCGGCCCTGATCGCCGATCGGCGCGACGGC
>Ga0194132_10001424_pt1 | contig 48437 bp, 43 predicted proteins | sample TA2KigOf80mmetaG_FD_148612 | JGI IMG/M metagenome (GOLD analysis project Ga0194132, IMG submission 148612) | Freshwater microbial communities from Lake Tanganyika, Tanzania - TA2015054 Kigoma Offshore 80m | ecosystem: Environmental > Aquatic > Freshwater > Lake | place: Tanzania: Lake...
AGGATCGAAAGCCGGCTCCAGATCACCCTTGGAGATCGAGACTGATTCAACCAAAACCAGTCGTACTGACAAAATCACTGAGCAGTAAGACTGACAAAGTCATTGAGCATTGACAATCCTGGGGGTGAGGGACAGTCAGGTCAAATGTCCAGTACAACGCGTATCTGCCATTCGCGGCGGTCTTGCCTCACCGACAGCCCGTGGTACGTTGCGGCCTTCACCGCCGGGCGCAGGCGGTGCCGCTGGGAGTCGGCGGACTCGCCCCGGCACTCGGCGGTGAGGGACGCGCCTTCGGGCGCCACCTTTACGGAGTAGGCGACCGGAAGGAAGTCGTGGGCTTCGTAGTGGAACAGGAGCTCGTTGAGCCAGTCTACAACCAGGGTTTCGCGGTCCGTGGAGGTGACGGCTATATGGCGAGAATGCATCTCCCGGACGGTGGAAAGGTCAGCGATTAGGTTGAACATGCCGACGGCGGCCTGGGCGAGCGCCTGCTCGAACGTTGCGCCGCGCGCTGCTACGCCAATGTCGGCAGTGTGCTCGAAGTAGTCGTAGGTCATGGAAGAGAATTATGAATTATGAAGGATGAATGGTGAAGGTTCGATCCGAAAGGTCCCCTTCCTCATTTCATACTTCATAATTCATCCTTCATAATTCTCACTTTGCCGGTCGGTACACCAGCACCGGCACCGCGCTGGCGTGGACTACCTTCTCCGTCACGCTGCCCATTACCCAGCGGCCTATGCCGGAGCGGCCGTGCGTGGCGATGGCGATCATCGAGTTCGGGCGGTTCCTGGCGTGCTCTACAATCGCATTGGCGGGCTCTCCGTGGAGCACTTTCCAGCCGGTCGCGACCCCCTCGGAGTGCATGCGCATCGCGATCTCCGTGAAGTACGCGCTGGCTTCTCGTTCTGACTTGTCCAGTATGTCTTGTGGGTGCGATACCATCTCCGGCCCCAGGTACAGCTGCGAGAGCTTTGGTATGGAAAGCACCAGTGTCGCCCGTGCTTTCAATCCCATCGCGACCTCATGGACCAGCGGTAGAACGGTCTCTGCCATCTCGGAAGTGTCAAGCGCGACGATGATCTCCTCAACAAAACCCAGCGCGGTCTTTGCAGGGTCAAGCTTCGGTACCAGGAGCAGTGGCGAGCGAGAGTTCTGTACGAGGTGGCTTGCTACGCTGCCCATGAGCACGCCGTCGCCTGACCTGCCGTGCGCGGACACCGCAATCAGGTCCGGCCTCACGTCGCCTCCGTATTCGACGATGACGGACGACGGGTCACCCATCGCGACGGCGCTGTCCGCCTGGATGCCGGCATCCTTCATTTTGCCTACCTGCTGCAGCAAGTAATGTTGGGCCGCCTGGTACGACCGCGACTGGATGCGCTCAAGGTACTGCTGCTGCTCGGCCTCGCTCTTAAGCTTGCCGGCAACAGCTCGAGACCCGCCGATCACGTGCAGGAGCATCACGCGGGCGCTCAAACTGGCCGCGATGGCGTATACGTATGGAATGACGGCCTCGGCCTGCGGGGAGCCGTCGAGCGGCACAAGGATGCTTTTGATCGGCATTGGCCTGCTCCTGCGAGAGGGTTGTGACCCAATTCTGGATGCGCCGGCGCGACATTGTCAAGGCGCTTGCCAAGCGCCTCAGCGAGAGGTTTCGACGGCCACAAATCCACTAGTGCGACGAAATCGACTATGCTATACTGCCGTAAGCTTTGAGGATGGGTATTTGCGCCCATTCCTCCGGATACGTTTACCCGGCCAACGGGCCTTCCAGGACAGTCAAGAATGATCGAGCTTATCAAGGGCGGAAGTGTAACCTCCGCGAAGGGCTTTATCGCCGGCGGCACATACGCAGGCCTCAAGCGCAGCGGCGAGGACGTGCTGGACCTGGGCCTTCTATATTCAGAAGTGCTGGCCAACGTCGCGGCTACTTTCACGACCAATATGGTGAAATCTCCCTCCGTGGTGCTGAGCCAGAGGCGCGTCGCAAAAGGCAAAGCCCGCGCCGTCGTCGCCAATAGCGGATGCGCCAACGCGTGCGTGGGTGAGCAGGGGCTCAAGGACGCTGAGGAGTTCACAGCCTTGGCGGCCAAGCACGTAGGCATCCAGCCGGAAGAAGTATTGATCTGCTCGACAGGCCTCATCGGCGTGGAGCTTCCGATGGCGCTCATCCGCCACAACATCGGGAATATCCACCTGAGTGAGCACGGCGGCCACAAGTTCGCCCGCGCAATTATGACCACCGACTCTCATCCGAAAGAAATGGCCATCTCCGTGGACCTTTCGGGTCGCAAGGTGACGCTCGGCGGCGCAGCCAAGGGTGTGGGCATGATCCATCCCAACATGGCGACCATGCTGTGCTTTATCGCCACGGACGCGCCCGTCGGGCTGGAGTTCCTTCGCAAGGCCACCAAAGAGGCGATAGAGACCTCATTTAATCAGATCGACGTCGACGGCGACACCAGCACGAACGACACATGCATCGTGATGGCGAACGGCAAGGCCGGTGGCCAGCCCGTAGAGGCGAACCCCGCGGACGCGAAGGCGTTCCAGGAGGCCCTCACCTACATCTGCATCAGCCTTGCCAAGGAGCTCGCGCGCGACGGCGAGGGCGCTCAGCGCCTTCTTGAGGTCGTCGTTGACGGCGCCAAGACCGTTGCGGACGCCCGCAAGGCGGCGCGCGAGGTCTGTGGCTCCAACCTTGTAAAGTCGATGGTGCACGGTCGCGACCCTAACTGGGGCCGCATAATGATGGCGCTCGGGAAGAGCGGCATCGATTTCGATGAGAGCAAAGTGGATATATTCATCAACGATATCCACATAGTCCACGACGGTGTGTCCATCCCGTACATGAAAGAAGCCGTTATCTCGGCTATGAGCGTCCCGGACGTGCAGTTCCGGTTGAGCCTTCACGCCGGCGAGGCCTCCGGCACTGCTTGGGGCTGCGACCTGACCGAGGAGTACGTTACCTTTAACTCGGCGTACGCCACATAAGGGCCCTGGATTGACCCACCCACACATCATCCCTCACAACCGTTCCGCCCGCTTTCTCCGACGAAACACCGTCGCTTAAGCAGCGCGCGCCTCGCAACAAGGCGGCGGCGCGCGCCGTCATTAACCTCACAGGACCAGGGGACCACCCTCCCCGGACTCGCGTATGGAATCCAATACATTGAACATTAACCCTTTTCCTATCAATCATGAAGGCACGACCCAGGGTATGACGCAACCTAATCCCGGCCAGGACGTTAATCCTAAGAAGGGGACGGCAGCCACAGGCAGCCTGCTGGTGAAGATCGGCGGCAGCACCCTCGGCAGCCACGACACGACGCTTGTTGATATCATCGCCCTGCAAAAACGCGGCGTTATCCCGGTGGTGGTGCACGGCGGCGGCAAGGTCATTTCCGAGTGGATGGAAAAGCAGGGTGTACGCCCGCGGTTCGTTAACGGCCTCAGGGTGACAGATCCCCAGAGCATGGACATCGTGACCGCAGTCCTGACAGGCCTCATCAACAAGCAGCTGGTGGCGACAATCAATGCCATGGGCGGTAAGGCCGTGGGCCTTTCCGGTGCGGACGGCGGTATGATGGAGGCCGAAATAATGGACCGTGAGCTCGGCCTTGTCGGCAACGTCACTAAGGTGAACGCCGACCCCATCCTGGCAGTGATGGAGCGCGGTTTTATGCCGGTTATCGCGCCGGTGGCCGTCAAGGCGGGCGCCGTTCCCGGTGCCCCGGTCACGCTCCTGAATATCAACGCGGACACGGCGGCCGGCCAGATAGCAGTCGCCCTCCGGTCCGAGAAGCTCGTCTTCATGACCGACGTGGAAGGCGTTAAGGACTCCTCTAATCGAGTCATCTCGCGCCTGACGGAGCGCCAGGCAAAAGAGCTCGTGGACTCGAAAGTGATCGCCGGGGGAATGATCCCCAAGATCGGAGCGTGCCTGCTCGCGCTCCACGGCGGCAGGTCGACTCACATCGTGGACGGGCGCAAGCCCAATGCGCTGATGGACGTGCTGAACGGCGCGGCCATCGGCACCAGAGTGGGGTAGGTGAGCATAGATGTCGTTTGATATTCCGCGCCGCCCAAACATGCCGTTCGACCTGACCGGCGCGATGACACCCGAGCTGCGCAGCCGGATCAAGTGGATCGTTATCATCTCCGCGGTGATTGCGACGTTCGCGTTCGCGAACTTCCTGCGCGGCGTGTTCACTGACCTCTTCTGGTTCGAAGAGGTTGGGTACCGGGATGTCTACCTTAAGATCCTGACGACGAAGGCAGCCCTTTTCATAGGTGCGGGCGCGGTTTTCGCACTCCTGTGCGGCACAAGCATTTACTTCGCCCTGCGGATTTCGCAGTGCCCCGAGCTCGTGCCCATGCCCGCAGGCACCAAAGAGTTCCTGCGCCGCCTCATCCTCTGGGGCGCCATTGTCATCGTTCTCGTTCTGAGCGGGGTCTTCGGCTCTATCGCGGCCACCCAGTGGGCACTCGTGATGCGGTACGGCGCCGCAGTGCCGTTTGGCATAACCGAGCCGATCTTCAGTCGCGACGCCGGTTTCTACGTATTCACGCTCCCTCTCTACGACATGGTCCAGACCTGGCTCCTCGCGGCCGGCATCGCCGTGCTCATATCCACACTCTTCGCGTACTTCGTCAGCTACAACTTCCGCGGCGTCGGTTTTCCCCTGAACCCTGCTTTCAAGGTCCATATCTCCACCATCGGCGCGTCAATCATGTTTGCGCTGGCGGTAGGACACTGGATCGACAGGATGAACATAGTTCTCTCGGCAAAGGGTTCAATCTTCGGCGCCTCTTATACGGATGTTCATGCCTCGGAGCCCGCGTTCCTCATTCTGACATTTATCGCCATCGCATGCGGCATTCTAATGCTGGTGAACGCCTACGTACGCGGCCTGCGGCTGCTGGGCGGTGCGCTCGCGCTGTGGGCAGTCGCGGCCATTGCGCTCGGCTCAGGGTGGCCGAACGCGATGCAGCGCATTTCTGTGAACCCGAACGAGTTCGCTCTTGAGCGCCAGTACATCCGGAACAATATCGAATTCACGCGCCTGGGTTATGGACTGGACAATATCCAGAGCCTCCAGTACCCGGCCGTGCCCGGCATGACGCGCGACCTCATAGACCAGAACCCGGAATCGATCGAGAACATCCGCCTATGGGACAACGGCCCGCTGTCCAATGTCTACAAGCAGATCCAGCAGATCAGGCCTTACTACACCTTCAACGAGGCAGACATCGACCGCTACATGATCGGCGGGGAGCTGAGGCAGGTGATGCTCGCGGCGCGCGAGGTTGAGCAGAGCCAGCTCGGCCCTGCAGCCCAGACTTGGGTCAACACCAAGCTGCGCTATACGCACGGCTTCGGTATTGCAATGAGCCCCGTTACTGAGTTCACGCCCGAAGGCCGCCCGCTTTTCTACGCTAAAGATATCCCGAACGACGGCATCATAAGGATTTCCGCCCCCGGCGCGGCTCAGCCGGAGCAGCTAATAACCAACCCGCGCATCTACTACGGAGAGATGACGGACGAGTACGTATTCGTGGACACGAATACCCCTGAGCTGGACTATCAGCTGGAAGGCTCTGAAGCCAAGGACTTCTACTACGACGGCGCCGGCGGAGTGCCGATTAACTCGTTCATCCGCCGCCTCGCGTACGCGTGGCAGTTCAGCGATATGGCGATCCTGCTTACGAACGAGTTCAAGGCGGAAAGCAAGATTATGTACCGCCGCACGGTCCGCGACCGCGCCCATGCGATCGCCCCGTTCCTGAGAATGGACGAAGACCCGTACATCGTCGCAGCGGATGGAAAGCTCTTCTGGATGCTGGACGCCTACACAACGAGCAGCCACTTCCCTTACTCGGAACAAGTCGGCACGGGGATCAATTCCTACAACTACATTCGCAACAGTGTGAAAGTGACCGTGGATGCCTTTGACGGCACAGTCCAGTTCTATATCGTCGACCAGAATGACCCCGTTGCAGCCACGTACGCGAATATCTTCCCGACACTCTTCAAGCCAATCGACGCAATGCCGGATTCGCTAAGGTCGCACATCCGTTACGCCAATAACATCTTTAGTGTGCAGGCGGAGAAGTTCCTGCGTTACCATATGACCGACCCGCAGGACTTTTACAACCGCGAGGACCTGTGGCGTCTGGCACGAGAGAAGGTGGGAATCTCCGGGCAGCTCGAGCAGGTTGAGCCTTACTACGCCATCATGAAGCTGCCGGGCGAGACAGTTCCCGAGTTCGTGCTCCTGACGCCGTACACGCGCAATGATCCGCCGATCATGGCCGGCTGGCTGGCGGCCCGGAGTGACGGCGATAACTACGGCGAGCTTCAGGCGCTGATCTTCCCGCGCGACAGGCAGGTGGACGGCCCCGAGCAGGTTGAGGCGAAGATCGATAACGACCCGTTCATTTCCGAATGGTTCACGCTGCGGTGCCAGGGCGGCTCAACCTGCATACGCGGCAACCTGCTCGTAATACCGGTGATTCACGAAGACACTTACGGCCTGCTGTACGCGGAGCCCGTGTACCTGCAGGCTGCCGGCATCGAGTTCCCGGAACTGAAGCAGGTGGTGCTGGCGTCCGGCGAACGGGTGGTCATGAGGGAATCCGTGCCAGTCGGCATAGACGCGCTCGTTGGCGCGTCGGTCCAGCCGCCTCCGCCTCCGGTAACGGAGCCCGGCGACCTGGACGCGATTCGCGAGAGCCTACGGAATATGAAGAACGCCGTCCAGGGGCTGCTTGACAGCATCCTGGATCTCGAAGAGACGCTCGAAGGCCTCGAGCAAACCCCGGGAGGACAATAGATGACAACAGACTGGAAGGAAGTTGAAAAGAAGTACTACATGCAGGTCGTCCGGCGCCAGCCGATCGTGATCGTGCGAGGCGAAGGGACCAGGGTCTGGGACGACGCCGGCAAGGAGTACCTGGACTTCACCGGCGGGTGGGCCGTCGTCAATGTCGGCCACGCCAACCCTGTAGTCGCCGAGGCGATAGCGAAGCAGGCGAAGGCGCTTCTCCAGACCTCCAACCAGTTCTACACGATCCCGCAGCTCGAGTTGGCCCGAATACTCGTTGATAACAGCTGCATGGACCGCATCTTCATCGCAAACAGCGGCGCCGAGGCCAATGAGGGCATGATCAAGCTTGCCCGAAAGTACGGCATCACGAAGAAGAACGGCGCGCACGAGATCATCACAATGGACCACTCCTTCCACGGGCGAACGCTCGTGACGATGGCCGCCTCCGGAAAGCCCCTGGACAGCTTCCTACCGGCCCCAATGGGGTTCAAGGTGGTTGAGTATAACAACCTGGACGCCATCAAGCGCGCGACGACCGAGAAGACAGCTGCCGTGATGATGGAGCCTGTGCAGGGAGAGGGCGGCGTAAACGTTCCGTCGAAGGAGTACATGAAGGCCGTGCGGAAGTGGTGCACGGACAACGGCATGCTCCTGATCTTCGACGAGGTGCAGTCCGGCATCGGCCGGCTTGGGACGCTGTTCGGCTACCAGGCGTTCGACGTCGAGCCGGACGCGATGTCCCTTGCCAAAGGCCTCGGCGGCGGCGCGCCCATCGGCGCGTTCCTGACGAAGGAGTTCTGCAACGTTCTTGCGCCGGGCGACCACGGCTCCACCTTCGGCGGCAACCCGCTCGCTAGCGCAGCGGCGTACGCGGCGGTGAAGTACGCCATCGATAACAACGTTCCCGCGAACGCCGTCAAGATGGGCGAGCGGCTCAGGGCCGGCCTGGGCAAGCTGAAGACGAAGCATAGCTTCATCAAGGAAGTCCGCGGCGTGGGCCTGCTGAACGCCGTGGAGTTCAATATCGAGATCTCGGCGGCGACGCTGACGGCGGCGAATGGCCTGGGCCTGCTGCTGAACGCCCCGAGGCCGAACATCGTCCGCTGGATGCCACCGCTGACGGTAAACGCCGCGGAGGTGGACAAGGCGGTGGGGCTGTTCGAGAAGGCGATCGTTGAGGGCGCGAAGACGGCAACGGCGAAGAAGTAAGAGAAGGCGAATTATGAATGATGAATTATGAAGTATGAAGTGGGGATCGAAGGCATTCGGATCGATCCTTCATCATTCATACTTCATAATTCATACTTTTCTTCAAGAGGTACTCTGTGAACTGGCGCGAGTTGAAAGATAAGAATGTAAAGCTCCTTGGCGGCGCGGTGTCCGGCGGGCTGGATAGCTGCACGGTCACGCACTGGCTAACGTCAAAGGGGTTCGAGGTCTCCGGCTTCACGGTGGACCTGGGCCAGCCGGACGAGGAGAGCCTGGACGGCATCAAGGACCGCATGCTCGGCTCCGGCGCGGTGGAGGCGATGATCGTGGACGGCAAGCAGGCGCTTGCCGAGGCCGGTCTCAGGGTCATCCAGGCACAGGCGCGGTACGAGGGCGAGTACTGGAACACGACGGGAATCGCGCGGCCGATCACGGTGGGCGCGATCCTGCCGGAGCTGAAGAGGCGCGGCATCCCCGTGCTGTTCCATGGCGCGACCGGCCGAGGCAACGACCAGGTGCGCTTCCAGCTCACGATGAACATGCTCGCGCCCAAGATGGACGTCTACGCCCCGTGGCGAGACCCCGAGTACGTGGCGCAGTTCCCCGGCCGCAAGCAGATGATCGAGTACTGCCACAAGAACAACATCCCCATCAGGCCGTCCAGCCAGTCGCGCTACTCTACGGACGCCAACTTCCTGGGGCTCACGCACGAGGCGGGCGACCTTGAAGAGGTCACGATCTCGCCGACGTTCGTCGATCCGGGCATGGGCGTGTGGCCGTGGGACGGCGAGGACAAGTACGAGACGGTGACCGTCCGCTGGGAGGAGGGCACGCCGGTCTCGATTAACGGCAACGCGATGGGCCTCGTTGAGATATTCCAGGCCGCCAACAGGATCGGCGGGAAGCACGGCGTGGGCATCGGCACGCACGTCGTCGAGAACCGGTTCGTGGGGATAAAGTCGCGCGGCATCTACGAGGCACCGGGCATGGAGCTGCTGGGCCGCTCCTACGAGTTCCTGCTGCAGTTCATCCTGGACCGCCGCGCGCGGGAGCTGCACGCGTACCTATCCTCGATCATCAGCCGGCAGATATACCAGGGCTACTGGCTGGACCTGACCACGACCGCCGCGCTGGCCGCGCTGGAGCCGATCAACCGGCTCGCGACGGGCACGATCACTGTGCGCCTCTACCGGGGCACGGTCGGCTTCGACACGGCGGACGACACGCTAGAGGCGATGCCGCACTCGCTGTACACGGACGACTCGTCGATGGAGGCCATCGGCTCCTACGGCCACGCGGACGCGGAAGGCTTCCTGAAGGTGCTCCAGGTCTCCGCGCGCAACGTGGGCGTGCGGCAGTTCCCGGCGCTGGGGCGGGAAGAGTAGGAGTTTAACCGCAGATTACGCAGATTACGCAGATTATTTTGTCTGGCGTGCGGGGTTGTCTGGAGGTGGTTATGGCACAGTGGCATGACCACTTGAGGGCAATATCGGACACCAGAAAAAGAAATCTGCGTAATCTGCGTAATCTGCGGTTAACTTCTTAGAGGTCTTCATGACGCAATACGATGTCATAGTCATCGGCGGCGGGGCGGCGGGGATGATGTGCGCCGTGGAGGCCGGGAAGCGCGGGCGGCGCGTGCTGGTGATCGAGCACGCTGAGAAGGTGGGGAAGAAGATTCTCATCTCCGGCGGCGGCCGCTGCAACTTCACGAACCTCAACGCCGAGCCCGAGAAGTTCCTCTCGCAGAACCCCCATTTTTCCGTATCCGCCCTCACCCGCTACACGCAGCACGACTTCATCGACCTCGTCAAAAAGCACCGCATCCGCTACCACGATAAGCACCTGGGCCAGCTATTCTGCGACACCGCGTCGTCCGAGATCGTCCAGATGCTGCTCGCCGATTGCGCCGCCGTGGGGGTGGAGCTCCGAGTGGAGTGCAAGGTTGAGCGCATCGACCGGCGGGACGGGTACGCGGTAGAGACCTCGATGGGGCGGTTCGAGGGGGAGTCGCTGGTGATCGCGACGGGCGGGCCTTCGATACCGAAGATGGGCGCGACGGGGTTTGCGTACGACGTCGCGCGGCAGTTCGGGCTGCGGGTGACGGAGACGCGGCCGGCGCTGGTGCCGTTCACCCTCCATCCGAAGGACCTCGATGTGTTCGGCAAGCTGTCCGGGGTGTCGTTCATGGCGACGGCGACGTGCGACGGCGTGACGTGGCGGGAGAGCGTCCTGTTCACGCACCGCGGCCTCAGCGGGCCGGCGGTGCTGCAGATATCGTCGCACTGGCGTGAGGGCAAGCAGGTGGTCATCGACATGCTCCCCGACCTGGATCTCCGCGACCACCTAGGCAGGATGAAGGCCGCGCGCCCGAAGGCCGAGCTGAAGACGCTCATGGCCGAGCTGCTCCCCAAGAGGATCGCCGAGACGATGTGCGACGTGTACCTGGAGAACCGCCAGATAGGGCAGGCCTCCAACCGCGAGCTGGACTCGGCGGCGGCTGCGTTCAAGCAGTGGACGCTCACCCCGGCGGGCACGGAGGGGTACCGCACGGCGGAGGTAACGCTGGGCGGCGTGGACACGGCGGAGCTGTCGTCCAAGACGATGGAGGCGCGCAAGGTGCCGGGGCTGTTCTTCGTGGGCGAGTGCGTGGACGTGACCGGCCCGCTGGGCGGCTACAACTTCCAGTGGGCGTGGTCGTCAGGCTGGGTGGCGGGGCAGTCGGTCTAGGAAGAAGATTAAGCGCAGAGGACGCAGAGGGAAGACGCAGAGGGGGAAGAAAGAAACTCAAGTCTATCAATCAAAGTGCCCTCTTGATTTCCTGTTGCACAACACGCATTATGCTTACATATGTTCTATTTCTCGCCGATCCTATGGACCGTTTTGGGGGTTAGAATGCCGAATCAGATCTGTCCTCTGTGCGTCAAGCAGGCGTCTGTAATAGTGCCGAGCGACGGTATGTTTATGCGATTTGTGGAGTGCTCGACCTGTGGTAGATACGCAATTGATATGCAATTGGCAGATAGTGGGTTTGATGAAGCGAACGATAAACGGCATGTCCTTTCCTACCTAACGCGAGGTGAATCTGATGCGGGTCGATTTCTGAAAATAAAGGTCGACAACTTTAAGGCTATGATAGGGTCTGTTCCGGACGAAACACCGCTCGAAAAACTGGACCGCGTTCTTCTGTTGTATAGCAAGACCCAGAAGTGGGCCGATCAATACGTGGAGTTGGATTTCAATGCTAACTATCCATTGGTGTTGGCTCGCGACAAAGAAGAGTTTCAGGCGCTCAAGGAGAACCTTGTTCAGCAGAAATTACTTCAGGCGACTTCCGATCGATTAGCCCGTGATTGGCGAATCAGGCTTACTCCCGATGGATGGAAACGGGCGAAAGAGATTGCCAAACTTCAGGGGGACTCTGACCAAGCCTTCGTCGCAATGTGGTTCCATGATTCCGTGTCACAGGCCTGGACCGATGGGATCAAGGTGGCTTTGGAGGCGACCGAGTATAAGCCGCTTAGAATCGATCAAGTCCAACACAATGACAAAATAGATGACAGAATAGTTGCTGAGATTCGTCGAAGCAGTCTCTTGGTCGCCGATGTTACGGGGCAGCGGCCTGGAGTATATTTTGAGGCTGGTTTCGCCAAGGGACTAAACATGGACGTTATCTGGACTTGCCGCGAAACTGACATCGGTACTGTTCATTTTGATACTCGTCAATTCAATCACATTGTGTGGAGAGAGCCAACCGACCTGAAATTGCAACTGGCTGACAGGATCGCCGCGACGATCCCTGGTCGGAGAATTGATGAGGCTAGGCTGGGACGCCCGACCACGCCTAGACCATAGATACGATGGAAAGTGAGGCGCTTCGCAGGTGTGATTGCCGTCACAGGCGGTAAGCGTCGCCCCGCCCGGCCCAGCCCCAAGATCACCCTCTCTGTCGCGCAGGGCCGCGACATCTCCCACATCGAGGGGGAGAAACAAGAACCGCCCCTGCTCTGCGTCTTCCCTCTGCGTCCTCTGCGCTTAATCCCCCTCTTCGCTGCTACAATGTCCGCATCTTTTTCGGGAGTTCTTTTGATGGCTACGTTCGATACCCTCATTCTTAATGGCACGATTGTGGACGGCACCGGGAAGCCCGGGTACCGGGGGGATGTGGGTATCAGGGGGAAGAGGATTGAGGCGGTGGGGGAGCTGGGGAAGGCGGAGGCGAGGGAGCGCATCGATGCGAAGGGGCATGTGGTTGCTCCGGGGTTTATCGATATTCACACGCACTCGGATGTGACGGTGCTGGACGATCCGGGCGCGGAGAGCATGGTGTACCAGGGTGTGACGACGCAGGTGGTGGGCAACTGCTCGTACTCGGCGTTCCCGTGCGGCGTGGCCACGCCGCAGGCGCTGAAGGAGATCATGGGGACGACGATGTCGTCGGTGGTGGAGTGGGACTGGCGGACGATGGACGAGTGGGCGAACCGCATCGACTCCAACGGCGTGTCGATCAACGTGGCGGCGCTGGTGGGCAACGCGGCGCTGCGCGTGGGCGTGGGCGCGCTGATGGATAGGCCGGCGACGGCGGAGGAGCTCAAGGGGCAGCAGCGGCTGGCGATAGAGTGCGTGGAGCAGGGCGCGTTCGGGATGTCCACCGGGCTGACGCTGATGCCCTCGATGTACGCGGACGTGGCCGAGGTGGCGGCCGTCTGCAAGGCGATACAGCCGTACGGGGCGATCTACGCGACGCACGCGCGGGTGCTGCCGGGGCTGCTGGTCAAGATGATCGAGGAGGCGGCGGAGGTCGGCAGGCGGTCGGGCATCGGCGTGCAGTTCTCACACCTGGCGATCAACGACTTCCGCTTCTTCGGCACCGGGCAGAGGATGATCGACGTGTTCGATCGCTCTCGGGCCGAGGGGATCGACATCACGTACGACATGTACCCCTACACGGCGGCGGGCATCGACCTGCACCAGACCGCGCCGATCTGGCTCAAGGAGGGCGGCCTGCATCCGCTGCTGGTCAGGCTCGCGGACAAGAAGGCGCGCAAGAAGGCGATCGACGAGATGAACTCCGGGCTGGACGGCGGGCCGGTGACGGACTGGAAGACGGTCGTGATCACGATGACGGCGACCGAGAAGAACCGCTGGACGGTGGGGAAGTCCATCGAGCAGGTTTCCCAGCAGACCGGAGAGGCGCCATCCGAGGCGGTGCTGCGCCTGCTGGGCGAGGAGAAGGACGAGATATCCGCGACGTGGCACAACCGCAACGAGATAGACATGCGCTATTTCATGTCGCAGACGATGGGCATGATCGGCTCGGACGGCAACGCGGTGTCGCCGGACGGCCTGTACGGCAAGTCGATGCCGCACCCGCGCTTCTACGGCACGTACCCGCGCATCCTGGGCCGCTACGTGCGCGAGGTGCCGGTGCTTACGCTGGAGACGGCGGTGCGCAAGATGTCCGGCTTCCCGGCGGACAGGATGGGCATCAAGGACCGCGGCTACATCGAGAAGGGGAAGGCAGCGGACATCGTGGTGTTCAACCCGGACACGGTTCTGGACCGCGCGACGTTCGAGGCGCCGCACCAGTACCCGGTGGGGATGCCGCACGTGTTTGTGAACGGGAAGGCGGTAATCAAGGGCGGGAAGCATACGGGCGCGCGGTCGGGGCGGGTGTTGAGGAGGGGGGGAGAAGGGCGAATAGTGAATTGGGGATAGTGAGTTGAACAGCCGGAACAGCCGACACCCTCGTTGTCGCGCAAAGCCGTGTGCAATCGGGGGCATGCGGTGTCCGGCCCTATAGGCGATCGCGCCGTTACCTGGGATGGTCCAAGACCTGGCCCAGGGTGCCGGCCCTGTTCGCAGCGGGCGATTTCGAGGCGGCGAATCGGCTAAATCGAAGAGGAGACCAGTCGGGGTCTCCTCTCGATTTCGACCGGACATCGCCGAACTACTTCTTCTTGGCGGGGGCGGCAGAGGGCTTGGAGGGCGCTGCCGGCTTGGCAGGAGCGGCGGACTTGCCGGGGGCGGCCGATGCGGGCTTGGGAGGGACAGCCATGGTTCTTTGACTCCTTTCCGCCTTAAGGGCGATTTTCGTACCGTCTGGGACGAACCGATTAAAGGAGCGACCCGATATGGGGCCAGATAATCGCAGGGCAATCAGCTTGTTCTTGGTCCGCGATCATGGTATATCTCATGCAATCGGCGATTGCGTATACCTGCAAAGCTTTGCCTGCATCTTACAGCACTCATTGCGGACATTGTCAATACTTAATTTAAGAGAGTGTAAGGCATTTGCACCAAACTGTCGATTTGCGACATCGGCGATTGTAATGCCTTCCGAACTCCCCTACAGAGGCCTGCCACATGAAATTTGAAGCTCCGCTGAAGCTTGGCCTTTCACAAGAGCTGATCAACTTCTGGCAGAAGATGTTCCCCGGCTCACAGGATGTCACCATCGAAGCGCTCCTGGGAGACGAGCTGGACTACAACCGGGGCGTCTTCTACATTGCGCGCAAGGGGAACAAGCTGGCAGGCACCTGCCACGTCACAGTGCCCCTGAACATCCCTTACCTGGGCGGATTCGGCGAGGTGGCCACTGAGCTGGAGTTCCGCAGGGAGGGCATAGCCACAGAGCTTTCCAGGCAGGCGCTCGAAGAGTTCAAGGCCCTGGGCGGTCAGGCAATGTTTCTCGGCACCAGTGAGCCCGGCCCGGCGCGGATGTACCGCCGTCTTGGGTGGCACCGCCTCGCAGGCAGCAACGTCATGGCGAATATCACCACAGGCGCATCGCCTGAGGAGTACATGGTGGACTACTTCCGCCGCACCGGCAAGTTCACCGTGCAGGCCGGCGGCCCGCCGCACCGCGTGCCGATGATCCCCCTTATCCTTACTCCTCATAACGTTCAGGTGCTGGATTCCAACGTGCCGCTGTACTCCACGCCGTACAACCTGCAACGGTCCTGCATGGGCCTGTACCCGCGCTACAATGCGGTCACGAAGAACGGCTTCGGCGCCTGGTTCGCCGCAGTCACAGAAGACCACCGGATCGTTGGGCTGTCCAGTGTCCGGACCGACAAGCCCAACTCGTGCCGCGTGGACGGCTTCACTCATTACCGCTTCGCTGAAGCGTGGAAGCCGCTGATAGACGCCGCGCTGGCCTGGGGCAAGGAGAACGGCGCCACGACGGGCTACGCCGTGCTGTCGGTGGAGGACGAACAGAAGCACCAGATGTACCAGTCAGAGGGATTCGCCCGCTGGGAGCCTGGGGAAGACCTTGAGTTCGACAACCGCAAGGTGGAATCGATAAAGATGGGGAAGACCATATGAGACAGCGCCGCACTATCTACTTCAACGACGCGCGCCACTAATACCTTTTCAACTTCGACCCCCCGATGAAAATGGAGGACGCCTGGCGGCCGGTGGACGAGGTGGTGGGCACGGCCGTGGACACGCTAATCTACGGCGTGTGCCGCGACGACGGGATGTACTATGACACGAAGGTCGGCAAGATGTTCTGCGAGACCAGCAGGCCCGTGAAGTCCGCCCACTACTGGCGGGCCTACAAGTGCATGAAGAGCCTCGTAGACAGGGGGCTGGACCCGCTATCTCTCCTCGCGAACCGCGCGCACTCAAAGGGGATGGAGTTCTTAGCCAGCCTTCGCATGGCGAGCACCGAGGCCATCGACCCTCCGGGCGCAACGTTCCCGGCCAGCGGCGCAGGCCTCAGCGACGCCGGTTTCCGCGAGCAGCAGATGAAGGTCATAAGAGAGATGGCGAGCTACGACGTCGAGGGGGTGGAGCTGGACTTCGCCGCGTACCCCTCCGGCATGCAGCCCTTCCTCCCGCCGGGGCAGGAAAGCAAGTATGTGGATGTGCTGACGGAGCAAGTGCGCCAGGCCTCCCGGGCCGTCCGGGAGCGCAATGCCCGCCCGGGCCTTGTGGGCGCGCGCGTCTATGTGACGGAGGAGATGAACCTCAGACACGGCATGGACGTGCGTGCGTGGCTCAAGGAAGGGCTTCTGGACTACGTTGTCCCGATGCTCTACATCTACGCCGACTTCGATATCAACATGCCGATCGACTGGATCATCGGACCTGCGCACGAGGCGGATGTGTCCGTCTACGGCTTCATGCAGCACTATGCGCGATCAACGTTCAGCGGCGCGCCGATCAACGTGTACCCGACCACCGAAATGGCGCGGGCGGTCATAGCCAACCACTGGGACCGCGGCGTGGACGGGATCTACACCCACGCGCTCCACTGGCCGTTCGGCAGCTTGGAGTGTAGCATCCTGACGGAAATGGGAGACCCGGAAATCGTCAGGGAGGCGGACAAACGTTACTTCCTCAACAAGCGCACGGAAAAGGGCGCCGAGATGGGCTATCCCGCCCCGCTGCCGGTCACCCTTTCATCGGCCGCCCTGGGAACGCCGCACGAGATCCGGTTCCGGATCGCGGACGATGTCGAGGGCAACTCAAAACAGGTGAGGCTGGTCAAACTGAAGGTCCTGGTCACCAACTTGCTCGCGGCGGACACGATAAGATTCAAGCTCAGCGGGAAGCCGCTGGACGATGAGCACGTAACGAGTTACCACGGCGGTGGAGTATCGCTCCGCGACTTCCGCAGCACTATCCAGGAGTTCAATCTCGGGAGTGTCCGCCCGAAGAAGGGCGACAACGTCCTCACCGTCTCGCTCGACAGCCGCCCGGAAGACATGGCCGGCGATGCGACCGTGGAGGAGGTAGAGGTAATCATCGAGTACACGCCATTCCCTTCGGGAATCTAGGACGGCATCTTGTATCCGGAGACACAATGAGACAGCGCAGGAATATCTACTTCGACGACGCCCGCCACTTCTATCTGTAGAACTTTGAGCCGCCAATGCGCCTCAAGGACGCATGGGCGCCGGTGGACCAGCTTGCCGGCACGCCGATCAACACGTTCGTATACGGCGTGGCGAGGGACGACGGCCTCTTCTATCCCACGAAGGTGAGCATGCCCTTCGGCGACGATGTGAAGGAGTTCGGGAACTACGAGTGGCGGGCGCACAACGCCATCAAGTCGCTGCAGGCTGACGGGCACGACCTGCCGCAGGTGCTGATCGACCGCGCGCACCACCATGGCATGGACTTCATCGCCAGCCTTCGGCTGGGCGGCTAGGGCGGAATGGACCCCGCCCTCAGCACCCGGGGCGGCGGGCCCGGCTGGGCAGACCAGCGCGTGCGCGACCATCTTTTCGGCATCGTGCGCGAGCTGCTGGTGGGCTACAACACCCAGGGAGTTGAGTTGGACTTTGCTGCGCCGCCGGGATGGTCCGCCTTCCACCTGCGCGCAGAAGACGTAACCCAGTACACTCCCGTCGTCACCGAGTGGGTCCGCAAGGCGACGGAGACGGCGCGGAACAGGGTTGGGCAGACCGCTCTGATCGGAGTCCGAGTCTATCCCACGGAAGAGATCAACCTGGCGCACGGGGTAGATATCCGCACGTGGCTCAAGGAAGGTCTGGTAGACTATCTGTCCCCGCTCGTCTACGCACACAACCGCATCGACGCCGACACTCCGGTGGAGTGGCTCGTGGAGCTCGCGCACAAGTACAACGCATCGGTCTACCCGATTCTTATGGCCTATTACACAAACGAGGCTCGCCAATACTACACGCGCGTCTTCGCCACGCCGGCAATGTACCACGCCGCCGCGGCGAGCTACTTTGACCGCGGTTGCGACGGAATGTACTCATGGTTCATGCGATGGCCGCTTGGCGACACCGAGCGCCGAACGCTCGCGGACATTGGTAATCCCGATATCCTGCGCGAGAGCACCAAGCACTACGTCGTTAACCGGAAGTCGGACTACACGGACAAGCTGGGTTTCAAACGCCCGCTCCCTCTGGAGATCAACTGCGTGGATCCTGGCAAGAGGCACGCAATACCCTTCTACCTGGCCGACGACCCTGTTGAGAGCAAGGGACGTATCCATGAAATCCGCATCAGGATGCGGCTGCACAACATGGTCAGTGCGGACAGGATATCGCTGTTCCTTAACGGGCAGTCGCTGGCCGCCGAGCCCTGCGCGCACTACCGGGCTAGCAACATGTACCCGTACGACCGGTGGGCAGAGCTCACTTTGCACAGGGTGCAGCCGCGCAAGGGCCACAACGTTCTGGAGATCTCCCACGACTTCCGCCCGGAACGATTGGGTTACGGCCTTGCGGTGGAGGACCTTGAAGTGCTGGTGAAGTACAACACGTTCAGGGACGACTACGAGATGCCGAAAACGCACTAGTCGTTCCCCTGAACATGGGCATCATGACCGCCGTTGCCGCGCCTCGCAGCACCAGGGCTATGACAAACATTGTCATGATCTGGTGCGTGAAGATTGTGGGCACTCGAGGCGCCAGGTATGCGGCCAGTAATGCCCCGGCCAGGCTGCCGGTGGAGCCCATAACGCGGTAAAGGCTGACGGCGCGGGGCCGCTCCTCGTCGGAGGCATTTTCAAGGCAGAAGTTGTACAGGCAAAACCCCCACCCTGATGTTGTCAGGCCCGTAAACGCGTAGACAGCACCGATCCACCAGGGGCTGGGATGGAGCATGATCAAGACGGGGAAGGCAGAGAGGACTGTGGCGCAGATGGCCATGACCTTCCAGTTGCCGTAGCGGTCTGCGAATCGGCCCCAGAACGGCATGGTGACGATTGCCGCGATGCTGGACGCAATGCCGAACGTGATATACCTACTCACGGATAGGCCGAGGTCGTTCAGGAGATACACGCCAAAGAACGGCGCCGCGAAGTACCCGCCGATATACGCCACGCACATGTATATGTAGAACATCCCCAATCGCGTGCGCGGCGTGACCAGGCTGAGTAGCTTCCACGGCGGTGGGTTGACCGCTACCTTCAAGTCCGGCCGAGGGTCCTCTACCGTCATGAACATCACTGCGGAGATTATCCGGGCCGCGGTGCCCAGCGCGAACAACGCGACAAATACTCCTGCGGCCATTCCTCCCGCACCGTCGCCCTCGAATCGACCTCCCTGGAAGAGCCCCGGGCCGTACGCCCCTGTGATCCCGATTACCACTGAAATGGCCGTTGTCATAGCTCCCCGCACTCCCATATAGCGCCCACGACGGTGCTGCGGGACGAGGTCTGACATCCAGCTCATCCATGCCGCCTCGGTGGCCAGCAGCGCCGTCATGGCAAGGCCGGTGAGGATGATGGACGCCCATACCTGCGAGCCGTTAGGCATGGCGGGTACAAAGCAGAGCATAGCCCAGGGAATCGCGCTCAGGAGGTTTGTCGCAACGACCATTCGCTTGCGGCCGCCCATGGCCCGTGTGATGCCAGGCGTGAAATTTTGAGTAACGATAGTGAACAGCTCGGCGGAGGCGGCAAAGAGGCTCATCTGCGAAGCTGTGGCGCCCAGCTTGATCGTGAAGACGTTGAAGAAGTTCGCCTGTACGCCAGACGTCGCCGCCCACGAGCCTCCCTCGGCAAGAAACACCCTCGCGCCGCGTTTTCGACCGGGGAGATCGTACTCGCTGGGGTAAGGCGCGGACGCCTCTGGAATGCGGGTCTTCACTGTCCCGGTGACTCCCCTGAGGACTGCCTCTCCAACTCCGGTCCAGGCGACGCCTTCCCAGGGCGGAAGCGCGGCACCAGCGCGATAGTGGCGGCGCTGCGAAGGACCGTGGAAAGTACAAACATGGTCATAATCTGGTAGGCGAAAATCTGAGGCATGTGCAGGGCTATCGTCGCCGCCACGAGTGCTCCAAGCATCGCCCCCACTGCCGGGATAACCCGGTAGAGCGCAACCGCGCTGGACCTCTCTTCATCGGTGGAATGCTCCAGAACGAAGTTGTATTGGGCCATGCCCCAGCCGCCTTCGGCGAGTCCCAGCACAACGTACATGGCAAAGATGTACCAGGTCTCCTGCACCAGTATGAACAGGGTAGGCCAGAGAGAGAAGAAGACGGCGCCGGTCACGAGTACGAAGTAGTTGCCCTTGCGGTCCGCCAGCTTACCCCACAGCGGCATCACCGTCATTTGTGCTATGCCGCTGATTACGCCGGCGGCAACGAACTGCGTGTAAGACAGGCCCAGGTCGTTCAGTATGTAGATGCTGAAGAACGGACCGGCGAACGGCATGGCGAAGCGCATCGCCATCAGATAGCGATTCATCCCGCTCAGGTTCGTCTTGGCCGTAAGGTGTCTCAACATCTTCCAGGGTGGAGGCGCCGGTGAGAGACGCAGGCCCGGCCTTGGGTCGCGTGCGATTGCGAAAATCGCCGCGGAGACGAACCTCGAGACCAGCGCAAGCGCGAAGGCAGCGATGAAACCCCACTTTGCCGCGTCGCCAAGCCGGTCGAGCGCGAGCGCTCCCGTAAGCCCGAGGACGATATAGATGCCCATCTGGTAAGCACCGCGCCTGGCCATCCACCGACCGCGCATGTGGCGCGGGACCAGGTCGGACATCCAGCTTCCCCACGCGGGGTCGCTGAGAAGGGCAAGCGGGAAGGCCAGGCCTAGCAGGGCAATGGCCGCCCACACTCGCGCGCCCGCGGGCAGGAATGGGACCACCATCAGCGCCGCGAACGGAATCGCGCCGAAGACGGTGGCGATTACCGTCATCCGTTTCCGTCCGCCCAGTATCCCTACAAGCCTGGGTGCGACAAGCTGGGTGAGCATGGAGAAAAGCTCTATCGTCGCCGCCAGAAACCCCATCTGCGAGCTGGATGCGCCCATCTTGAGCGCAAAGGCGTTGCAGAAGTTGTTATACACGCCGGTGGGTATCGAGCTCGGCACGACCTCGGCCATGAACAGCTTCGCGTCGCGCTCGCGGTCAGCCGGTCCAGTCTCGGCCGGAGCATCGGGCGCCTTGGCCGGAAAGCGTTTCGTTATCATGCAGCGAGCGCCTTCCCCCGGAACCGCGGGAGCAGGGCCAACGTGGCCGCGCCGCGCAGGGCAGAGGATATGATGAACATCGTCATTATCTGGTAGGTGAGGAGCTCAGGAACCCGCGGCGCGAGAATTGCGGCCACGAGTGAGCCCGTGACGGAGCCCACGGACACAACGATACGGTAGAAGGCGACTGAGCGGGGACGGTCCTCATCCGAGCAGTTCTCCAGGACGAAATTGTACTGGCACAGCGCCCAGCCTGCGCTTGCTAGACCCATCGCAATGTTGGCCACGAACACATACCAGATCGCGGGTACGGCGATGAAGACGATCGGCCACAGGGAAAAAGTCACACCACAGACCGCCAGCACAAAGTAGTTGCCCTTCCGGTCGGCCACGCGGCCCCAGAACTGCATCGCGACCATCTGGGCTAAGCTGTTGACAACGCCGGCGGCAACGTACGCGGTGTACGACATGCCAAGATCGTTCAGCATGTATATGCCGAAGAAAGGCGCCGCGAAGAATATCGCGAAGTGTATCGCCAGCATGTAGGCGTAGAAACGGCCCAGCCGTGGATTGCCTTTCACCATCGTCGCGAGCTTCCACGGCGGCGGCATCGGCGTCATCTTCAGGTCCGGCCGCGGGTCGGCAACTCTTGAGAAGATAAATGCCGAAGCAACCCTGGCGACAAGGGCGGCGGCGAACGCGACAGCAAACCCCCATTTCACCGCTTCGCCCAGGCCGTCGAGGGTAAATGCGCCAACAAGGCCGATGCCGACGTAGACCACCAGGGCTATCGTCCCTCGTCGGCCCATCCACCTGCCCCGGCGGCCGGGAGGCACAAGGTCCGACACCCAGCTCCCCCACGGCGCGTCGCCGATCAGGGCGACGGTGAGGGTAAGGCTGATCATAATCAGGGCGGCCCACACCCGGATGCCATCCGGAAGGAAAGGGACGGCTATAAGGCCGGCCCACGGGACTGCGGCCGCGAGAGTGGAGACGACTACCATGCGTTTCCTACCGCCGGTCGCCCGCGTCAGCCACGGGGCCACGAGCTGCGAGGCGATTGAGAACGCCTCGCTCATCGCGGCAAGGAGCGCCATATGGGAGCTTGTGGCGCCCATCTTGATAATGAACGGGTGGGTAAACTGCCCATGCACGGATACGGGTGTGGAGCCCACGGCCGATTCGACAAGAAAGGCTCGTGCGCCTTCTTTGCGAGCAGGATGGTCGTAATCGGTGGCAGAAGGGGGAGCCGTTGGTTTAAGGGCCGGGGACGTGCCGGCGTTGTCTGCCGGCGTTTGCGTGGTCATCTTGGGAGTGTATTCCTGAAATCGGACGCATGAAATGCCAGCCCAGAGTACAGGCGGGGCCATGCCGTGTCAACGCTCGCCGAAAGTGGTAAATTGAGCGCGTCTCCATACCAGCAAGGGAAGGATTTTGCATATGGCCCTGACTCCCTATCGCTACAAAATCGGAATGTTCCTTAACGAAGTGCGCACTTTCACACTGGACCAGGCGCTGGCGCTGGCCCAGGATACCGGGTGCGAGTACGTCTGGTATACGCTCCTCGCCGGCGAGCCGGACTTCGCTGAGGCAACCGACAAGCAGATTGCATCTGCGATGAACAGGCTCAAGGCGCACAAGCTCAAGCTGTGGATGATCGGCACGGGCGTGACATTCAAGCAGGTCCACCTGACCGACCTTGACCTCGCCGGCATGCAGGACAACCCGCTCTTAAAGAAGGAGTTCGACGACCTGCTCAAGTGCATGGACGCCGCCGTGAAGACCGGGTGCAACACGGTGATGACCTACAGCTTCGCCTGGCCGGGCGAGTACACCGCCGCAAAGCCCACGTGGCCTATGCGGTGGCTAACCCGCGGGGGTATCATCTCGGAGCTGGACATGGACAAGCTTACCAAGGCGTTCTCGCTGGTGGCAGAGGCGGCGGAGAAGCGCAACGTGGACGTCGTGGTAGGCATGATGCCCTGGAACTACACGAGCAACACGACGAACATGCGCGCGCTGATGGAGCGGGTGAAGTCGAAGAGGCTGAAGGTGATGTGGGGGCCCGCCGACAACATCAACAGCGGCGAGATCGACGCGGTCTCGGCCAGCTTCCTGAATGTAAAGCCGTACATCAACTCCATCCACATCAAGGACCTGAGGGTCGTGGACGGCTACCACAACAAGTTCGACTACTGCCCTATCGGCGACGGCCAGGTCGATTTCCCGAGCGTCCTGCGCAGCCTGCGTGACAACAACATCCAGGCGATGCTTTCGATCTCAACGCACTTCCTCCCGCCCGGCGGCTCCAAGGAGGAGGCGATGCGGCTCAACATGTCGCGCATACAGGCGCTGACGAAACAGATCGAGTCCGAGAAGACGGTGGGGGCCGCCCGTGGATAATAAGGTGCTGCGGTGCGGCCTGATTGGCTGCGGGAAGATTGCGCGGATTCACACGCCGAACATACTGGCGACGCCGGAGGTGCAGATCGTCGCGACGTGCTGCATCGTGGAGGCGGCGTCGAAAGACTACGCGGCGAAGTTCGGGGCCGAGTACCACACGACGGACGTCGACAGGGTCCTGAAAGACCCCGAGATCGATGCGGTAATCATTTGCACGCGGCAGGACTCCCACCTGCGGCTGGCGATCGAGGCGGCGTCCGCGGGCAAGCACATCTTCATCGAAAAGCCGCTGACGGACACGATCGAGGAGGGGAAGCGGCTGCAGGAGGCGATACACAAGTCGGGCGTGAAGCTGATGAGCGGCTGGTGGTTCAAGTACTCGCCGATCACGAAGCGCCTGCGGGAGGTCATCCCTCACCCTTACTACAGCACCTTCATGTGCCGCCTGCCGTGGACGGAGCAGTACATCGTCGACGACGAGAAGGGGCCGCTCCTCTACTGGGGCCTCCTGGGCACTGCCGGCTACAACCTCCACTGGCTGTGGCACGTGATGCGCTCGCAGCCGACGGAGGTGTACGCGATGGGCTACGGTGGGAAGGCGACGAACACTAGCTCGATACTCATCAGGTTCGAGAATGGGAGCTTCGGGAACTCTGTGTTCACGGACATGGGCCTGGGCGGCATCAACCCCACGAAGTGGTACGTTGAGGTGCAGGGCGGCCCGAAGAGCGCGGCAATCCACGGCTTCACCAAGCTTGCGTTCGAGGGGACGACCGAGCCGGGCATCCCGGAGAACCGCTACCACGACGGCTTCGACAAGCACTGGAAGCTACTGGCCGACATGTGCCTGAACGGCAAGGCGAGCACGATGGACGCGTGGGAGGCCTCGATACCTACGATCTTCACCGAAAAGGCGCTGGAGTCCATGCGCACCGGGAAGTCGGTGGCGGTGGACTTCCGCAAGGAGATGTGGCTGCCGAACGGGAAGCTGCCGGAGAGCGTGGCGAAGTACGGGGACGTGTAGAGGGGGAGGCAAGTTACAGGTTACGAGTTACAAGTTACGAGTTGAATAGCCGGCGAAACTGACATCTGCAAGATATCCATGTGGACGGTGGGCCTACCACCGTCCACGTGCGCTTCAGGCGAGGCTTAAGGGAAAGAACATGACGCAGCAAACACCTCGCCGGACCATGGTTACCCTGAGATCGTCCCTGCATATTCATACTTCATAATTCATCATTCATAAATTGCCCTCCATTCATTTGTCTTGACATCCTCGAATCGCCCTCCCATAATATCTACTATTCTAGTACATTAGGACTTTAGATGATAGAGTTGTACATCGACAGGCGGAGCGGGGTCAGTCCGTACCTGCAGATTGTGGAGCAGGTTAAGCGCGCCCTGCTGCTCGGTACGCTGCACGTCGGCGACCAGCTGCCCACGCTGAAGGAAGTTGTGGGGAAGCTGGCGATAAACCCGAATACGGTCCTCAAGGCCTACCGCGAGCTTGAGTACGAGGGACTTATCGAGACACGCCCCGGGCTGGGGACGTTCGTAATCCGCTCGCCCGCTGGGCCGCTGGACAGCCACGCCGGATTGCGCGCGTCGCTGTTGGACTGGCTCAAAGAGGCCCGCCAGGCCGGGCTGGACGAGGAGAGTATTGTGGCTCTGTTCGATTCGACCCGGCGAGAGAGCCGTGTTAAAGAGGGCATATGAACGAAGTTTTGCGGACTGAGAACCTGGGCAAGAAATACGGCTCGCACTGGGCGCTGAAGGAGTGCACGTTCAGCCTCCGGCCCGGCCAGGTGACGGCGCTGGTGGGGCCGAACGGCGCGGGGAAGTCTACGATGCTAGAACTGGCTATTGGGCTGCTTGCGCCGACGGAGGGGACGGTCCAGGTGCTGGGGTCATCGCCCACACAGGAGGCGGAGCAGGTGCTGCCGCGAGTGGGGTTCGTCGCGCAGGAGCACCCGCTGTACAGGGGCTTCAGCGTGGAAGAGACCCTCAAGATGGGCAAGCTAATGAAGCAGCGGTGGGACGACGAGTTCGCGCGGCGCAGGATCGAGAAGCTGGGGCTGCCGATGAAGAAGAGGGTGGGCCGGCTATCCGGAGGGCAGCAGGCGCAGGTGGCGCTGACGCTCGCGGTGGCCAAGAGACCGGACCTCCTTCTCCTAGATGAGCCGATTGCAGCTTTCGACCCTCTTGCGCGCCGGGAATTCCTCCAGGCGCTGATGGAGACGGTGGCCGAGACGGGCGCGGCCGTGCTGCTGTCATCACACATCCTTGGCGACCTTGAGCGCGTGTGCGACTCCATGCTGCTGGTCTACGGCGGGCGAATGCAGATATTCGGCGAGGTGGACCAGATACTCGCCGGGCACCGCATCGTCATTGGTCCGGTGGGCGAGGAGGCGCTGGCGTCGAAGGTGCACGAGGTGATCCACCAGAGCAGGGCGGAGAAGCAGGTCTCCACTCTGGTGAAGCTGGACGGGCCGCTCGTCCTGGGCGACCGATGGGCGGTGCATGAGCCTTCGCTGGAGGACATCGTCCTGGGGTACCTGGAGCGCGGCAACGACGTCGCTGCGCCGTCGAAGCGGCCGAAAGAGAAGGTGACCGCATGACGTGGGCAACGTGGCGGCAGTATCGCATTGAGCTTATCATCGCGCTAGCGGTTATCGGCTGGCTGACGGCGTTCATCATACCGGCGGGGGCGTCGCTGGTGACGCGGTTCGAAGATTCCGGGCTGGCGGCGTGCCTCCGCTCGGACGGGCTGTCAGGGTGCGGGACGCTGGCGCAGCGGTTTATCGACAGCTACAGGGACTTCAGCACCGTCACAATGTGGCTGGAGTTCCTGCCGTCGGCGGCGGGCGTGCTGGCGGCCGCGCCGATCATCATGGAGATTGAGCAGCGGACCTACCGGATGGCCTGGACCCAGAGTGTGACGCGCGGGCGATGGATCGCTACGAAGCTGGCGCTGGCATTAGTGGGAATAGCAGTGTTCTCAGCGGCGTATGCGGCGATGAAGGGGTGGTTCTACTCACCGCTGCTCCGCGTGGACGAGCCGTTCAACCGCACGTTCGGCGCCACGAGCGTGGTCCCGTTCGCGTATGCGATCTTCTGCTTCGGCGTCGCGCTGGCGGCCGGCGTGCTGAGCCGCCGCACGATACCCGCCATGTTGGTCATGGTCATACTTTACTTCGTCGCGCGCGTGTTCGTGGGCGACGTGCTGCGGCCGGCGTTCACCGCGCCCCTGGAGGTGAGGCAGCCGATGTTCACCGGGGAGATGTTGAGCCCGCGGCCGGAGGTCATACCGGAGCGGTCGTGGATCGTCTCGATATCCATGGTCGACAAGTCCGGCCAGATCGTGGAGCAGGCGGAGATCGATCAGATCGACGCGACGTGCGGGCGGATGGAGAAGGGGATGACGGAGAAGGAGATTAGCGCGGCCTTTCTGGCCTGCCTAGGCGACAGGGAGTACACCCAGCGGTTCACGTACCACCCGCCGGACAGGCTGGTGAAGTTCCAGGCCATGGAGTCGGGGATATACGTCGGCGCGGCGGCGGCGCTGCTGGCGCTGGTCGTGGGCCTGGTCGTACGGAGAGCAAGGTAATGGGAGATTGGCCGCAGCGGGCATGGAGACTAACCGCAGAGAGTTACGATGTCGAAGAGTTAAATGAGGTGGTTGCCACAGAAATGCACCACCACATGATTTCTCCGCCGAGCTGCGCTCATTCGCCGAAACGCTTTCATAAGCTTTGCGTCCACTGCGGCCATGTTCTTCACGTCTTGAACGCGGCGCATAGGGCAATGACGCGGGCAAAAGCGCGGTGTTCGTCGCCCGCGCCTTTGACGTCGTGGAAGACGACGGCGAGGAGAGTGGCGGTGTAAAGCCGGTAGAGGATTTCGACGCTCCGGGGCATGCGGTCCGGCCAGTCGCCAGGGGCGCCGTAGCCGGACAGGAAGTCGTGGGTGAGGTAGCCGCACTCGTCGATGCGGGTGAGCTCCAGGGCGGGGTCGCCCATAAGGGCGTTGGACCAGTCTACGACGGCCTGTATGACGCCGTTGAGGGTGAGGATGTTGGCGGGGCGGATGTCCATGTGGAGGAGGCGCTCCCGGCCCGGCCAGCGGAGCATGTCGGTCATTTCGGCCTTTGGGGGCATGGCGAGGCGGACGCCGAATATGCGCTCGACGGCGCGGAAGCGCATGTCGAGCAGGTGGGCAAGTGTAAGTTCAAGGGTGGGCTCAGTCTGAGCGACTCGCCTGCCGCGCGGCGGCCGTATCTCGTGTATCGCTCGAACGATCTCGCCGACCTCGACCCAGGCCGGCGGCGAACCGTCGTGCTCAATGTACTCCGACACGATGAATCCGAAGTCCGTCTCCTCGTCCAGGTACGCGCCGAAGACCCGGTGGACGGGGACATCCGAGTTCTCGAACAGGCGGGAGACGGTACCCTCCTGCAGGAGCTGGTCGAAGGCGTCGATCTTGTCCTCAAGGTCGTTACTGACCCGGCGACGCTTGGGGACCTTGATTGCGACGTCGCCGAGCTGGGTGGAGGCGGCGCGGAAGACGTGACCATCCAAACCCTCTGCGAGGAAGCTGGCGCTTGCGACGCGCAGGTGTGGGAGGTGGTTGTCCAGGGCGGATTGGATGGCGGGGAGGATGTCGATGGGATAAGTCATGTGTGTGTGGTGCCTGGAAAGGCCTCAGAACCGAACGGGCGTAGCCCTCACCCCTCGCGCAAATCGAAGGGGAGAAACAAGGCGCCTGTCCCCCTCTGCCTTAACTCTGCGTCTCCCCTCTGCGAGCTCTGCGCTTAATTCCTTCCCTCACCGCCAGAAGAAGACGCGTTCGGCTGTGCCGCAGAGGACCTCCCTCCGCTGCGCTTCGGATAGAAAGTCCAGCCTGTCTCGAACGAGCGCGATCGAGTCCTCGTAGGTCTCGTGGACCAGCTGGTGAGGGGCGTCGCTACCCCACATGAGGCGCGATGTGCCGAAGGCGTCCACGAGGCTCTTGATGAGGGGCTTGAGGTCGTCGTGTGGTTTCGACTTCGCACCGAGGGCGTAGAAGGCGGAGACCTTCACAAAGACATTCGGGTACTTGGCCAGGCGGCACAACGCCTCGGTATCGGCGTCCGTGACGGGTCCGTCCGCGCCGACGCGCGCCATGTGGTCGATTACGACCGTTGTGTCCGGGTAGCGGGCGCACATGGCGGCGGTGTCATCCAGCCCTTGCGGGGATATCAGGAGGCAGACGGCCTGGCCGGTGTCCGCCGCCGCGGTAAACATGGCGGCGAATGCGGATGGGTTGTCCCAGCCCTTTGCGTAGTCCTTCTGCGGCACTATCCGGAACCCCGCGGCGCCTCTGTGCAGCGCCTCCTTTATCTGCGCGGCGACGTCCGGCGCCGCGTGGTCCAGTATCGGCGCGCCGCGGAAGACCGCAGGGAATCGCTCGATAGTGTCGAACAGGTACCGGTTGTCCGTCCCGTACTTGTTCGTCCCGACGATCAGGATGCGGCCTACGCGGGAAGGCCTCGCCCACCGCAGAAGCGTCTCCGGCGGGAAGTCTCGCGGCACGGCTGTAGCCGGGTCCATACCCTTGATGAAGGGGTAGCGGCCCGTGTCCGCCGTCCACACGTGCACGTGGGAATCGATGTACTCACGCATCGAAGCCATGGGACCCTCTCGGAGGTTAACCGCAGATTACTTGCCTAGATCGTCGCCTTTTCGAGGCGGATGAACCGCCCGCCGATAAGCCACTCCGCTACCAGGATGTTGCCGTTCTTGTCCACCGCAATCCCGTGGGGACTGTTGAACTTGCCCGGCTGCAGCAGCCTGGACCGGACTGGGTGGCCGTGCTCGTCCTTGTTGTTCGGCCAGCCATCGGCCGTCGCCACGGACTCATTCGCGCCGATGTAGCAAACGAAGTTGTCATTGATATCCACGAGCGTGATCCGCGCCTTCAGCTCGGCGATGACCATCGTCTGGCCGTGGGTCACGATGCCGCTGGGGCTGGTCATGAACTCCTTGCCGAACACGCGGCGGAACTTGCCGTCAAGCCCGTAGACCTGCACGCGGCCGTTCGAGCGGTCCGCGATGTACAGCTCCGGGTACCCCTTGCGACGGTCGATGCAGATGGAGTGAGGCGTGTTGAACTTTCCTGCCGAGCCCTCTTCACCCGTGATCGTGCTCAGATACTTGCCGTCCTTGCTGAATCGGTGGACCATGCTCTGGCCGTAGCCGTCCGCGACCCACACATCGCCGTTCCCACCGAGCCGCTCCTCGTTCACGGCCACCCAGGTGGGCATGTAGTTGCCCTTCTCATACGCCGGAAGAGGCGGTGTCGGCAGCTTCAGCAGCGATTGGCCGTCGAGAGTGGTCTTCACCGCCTGCCCGATCACCTGCGCCTGCACGGCCGGGTACTCGTAGCCAGACTTGGACATGCGCTTGCGGCCATTGTCCGCAATCCACAGCGCCTCCGCATCGCCCTCCTTCACGATCGTCATGCCGTGCGCATCGGCGAACCACCCTTGCCAGGAGCTCTTGAACACGCCGTTGCGGTCGAACCGCATCACGTTGCCGTCTTCCTGGTGGTAGGTAATAATGTCGCTCGTTTCGGATACGACGATGCCGTGGTGCGACCACCCCTTGCGTGCGCTCTCGGAGTCCGGCTGCTGCAGGAAGTTCTCCACCCATTCGTAGGTATGCTTTCCGGCGCCCACGCGAGGGTAGGGGCCGTGCTTGATGGCGTTGAGCACCTCGGCGACATGCCCGTCCGGCGTCACAATCGGCCATACCTTCTGCACCTTGCCGCCCTCGTCGATAAGGTACGTGATGCGCCGGATGCCCTGGCTGACCGCGCCCGTGTTCGCGTTCACCTTGTCGCCCCACACGCCGTACGCGTTGATGATCGACTTGTCGGTATCCGCCAGCAGCGGGAAGTTGAGGTTGAACTTCTGCGTGAACTTCTGGTGCGAGTCAACGTCGTCGGCGCTCACGCCCAGCACCACCGCGCCCGCGCGGCGAAGCTCGGCATCGGAGTCCCGGAAGCTGCACGCCTCCTTGGTGCACCCTGAGGTGTCGTCCTTGGGATAGAAGTACAGCACAACCTTCTTTCCCTTGAACTCGGACAGGGCAACCTTCTTGCCGTCGGTCTGGAGTACGGAAAAGTCAGGGGCCTTCGCGCCAACGTTGGGCATAGCCATCAGTTCAGCTCCTTTCAGAAGGGCAATCTGGGTAAATGTACAGGAAAGGGGCGGAGTGAGGGAAGAGGGGCCGGATTAACCCGCATAGGGCACTGGGATACGGTGACGAATCTCATCGCAGAGGGCGCAAAGGACGCAAAGATAAGACATGGGGAAGGTTAGGTTTGTGATGGGAATGGGTTGGGCGTGTCTTGGGAGGGCAGAGGGCGAAGCCCTTGCTGGGGTTCGGGGCGAAGCCCTGAGGTTGTACTTTTCCCCCTTTCAGACTGTAGCGATTGAAGGGGGTCCGGGGGATGTCCGAGGAGCAGCCCATATGCGAGTGTCGAAAGAAGAGCAACGGTTATTAAATAATGAAGCCGAATGGGCGGTTTATGCGTAGTATATGTATCTTACGTGTTGGGAAGTGCGGAGCTTGTCCGATGGCAGGCGTCTATGAAAGTACGGCGCCGCGTTCTGCTGGTCCTGTGCTCAATGCTTATGGCGCTGGTGGGGACGGCGTGCCCTCCGGAGGAGGGGGAACTGGAGGTGGGCGTCAAGTTCGACAAGCGGCCGAATGTCAATGAGCCGGTGGAGGTGACGGTCTCGGTCAAGGCGGTCGAGTCGACCTGGTGGCACGCGGCCGTCGTGGAAATAGCGTTGCCGCCGGGGGCGGTGTATATCCGGGGCCTGACGAGCAGCAGGTTCGAGGCGCTTGAGGAGGGTAACGTCCACGAGTTCACTGCGCCGGTTGTGTTCCCGAAGGAGGGGATGTGGCGGGTGGACGCCTACGCGGGCCAGGTGTGGCGCCCGGAGGGCTATCCGGTCCCGACTTTCCAGGGGTCGGGGTCTGTGCTCACGGCCGGGAGCGACGAGGCGAAGGTGCCTACATACCGGCCCTACCTGTCGCCGGGATCGGAGATGAACTTGGTGAACGAGAAGGAGACGCCCAGGCTTATCGTCATACAGAGCTTGGCCGACTTCGGGGAGATGGAGAGGGCGGGCATGTTGCGCAACGTCTCCCTGGCCAACTGGGACATGCGGCGGCACAAACTCTTTTCCAGGGCGGGCACCTTTTTGACGGACGAGATACGAAATGAGCGCATCTACCTGATGCTGGTGGACGCCAAGCGGCCGACGACTGGGTACCGGTACTCGCTCGATACGTGGACGCTGGACGGCGGGGAGTTGGGCAACCTTGCGTTAAACATTTCCACCGGCGAGCCAAGGCCGGAGTGGCAGGTGCAGGACAGGGCGGTATCGGCGTACCAGATGGTGCCGCTGCTGATCAGGGACTTCGACCTGGACGGCGTGCTGCACATTGGGGTGAACATCAATGGGAAGGAGGCTGGGTCCGTGGCGCTGGCCCACGACGGGCTCCAGGGGATTACGCTGGCGTCTTCGCGGGCTTTGCCGGGGTTCGAGGAGAACTTTCCCCAGCCGTTGGTGTTCGGGCAGAACCCGCTTGTTCCTTCGCCGACGCCCGCGCCGACCGCGACGAGCGTCCCGGGCTTTTCGCGTGAGCCGACGGAGATCAGCCTCAGCGACGCGGCTGACTTCACGCTCAGCGGAGGGCCGGGGGAGACGGTCTCGGGCAAGAGCATCGCCGTAGGGGACGTCAACGGAGACGGCGTGGGCGACCTAATAGTCGGCGCACCGTCCACGAGCTTCGACGGTAGAGCGAGGGCTGGGGCGGTGCACGTGCTTTTTGGGCCGGTCGAGGCGGGCGGCGTTATTGCGGAACGGTCGGACATAACGATCCGGGGGCGGGCTCAAGCGACCAACTCGGGGCCATTGTAGCAATTGCCGATATCGACGAAGACGGCGCGGACGACCTGATCGTGAGCGCGCCGTGGGCCTTCGTGCCCTATCACAAACCTGACGACACGGCGTTCAAGGAATTCATGCAACGGAAGGCGACGCCGAGCGGCGAGGTGTACGTGTTCTATGGACCGCTGACCGCCGGTATTTACGACATGGCTGACGGCTCCTCGGCAGGGACTACGTTCACGGGACGCCTTGCAGGCGATCACCACTACGGCATCGCCGCCGGTGACCTGGACGCGGACGGGTCGGTTGACATGGCCTTCGGCGTTCTTGGGATCACCGGAGACTGGGAAGAGAGCAGGACGGTCGTCAGGTTCGGCCCTCTTGCGGACGGGACGCACGACATTTCCGGCGCGACTGGAGATTCGGCGACGATTGTGTGGTCGGACGGCGCGGGATGGTCCGGCTACGGACTGGCGATCGGAGATATGAACGGGGACGTTTACGAAGACCTGGTGACGGCAGCGTCGCAAGGGGGGCCGGTGGCTACTATCGGGCGGGGCTCGTCTACGTGGTCCCCGGGCCTATCGGCGCGGGCGAGCCGGCCCTTTCTGAGGCTGCGACGACAACTGTCGCCGGAGCGTCGTGGCTGGACCAGGCCGGTCTGGCGGTGGCGATTGGGGACTACAACCGGGACGAGCTCAAGGACCTCGTTATTCTGTCGGGCGAAGGGGCCTACGTGCTTAACGGCCCTCTGAAGGCCGGCCGGTACAGTCTCCGGAAGTACTCGGATGTGGTATACCTCGGACTGCCGAAGAGCACCCGCGGCAGCGGCGGCGCCATGGGAGACATAAACGACGACGGCATCAGCGACCTCATCGTGGGCTCGCCTGTAGATACGGTGAACGGGAGCGTGAGCGCGGGGAGAGTGTATGTAATATTAGGCGAATAGTGAATTTGGAATCGCGAATCGTGAATTGGGGAGGGGCGGAGCCTGTCAGGGAGACTGTGAGTATGAGTTTGTCGCAACGCGTTCTGCTGGTTGTGTTGCTGGCGCTGATGGCGCTGGGATGGGCGGCGTGCGGGCGGATGGGCATAGGTGAGGAGGGGGACGGGTTGCGGCTGGAGCTGAGCGGTAGTCCAGACGTGAACGAGCCGTTCGAGGCGACGGTCTCATACAGGGCGACGGAGAGCATCGAGGGGCCGGTGGATGTGTGACTGGCGGTGCCCAGCAACGGCGCATTCATAAAGGGAGACATCAGGTGGCGCGGCGACAGGGTCCATGCCAGCCAGAAGGTTGAGTTCACCACGACGCTGGCAATGCTGGAGAGCGGCGGATATACGATAGAGGCCTTCGTGCAGTATCCGAACCTTGAGCTCCGGGACTTTCCATTCACTATGGACGCCGTTTCGGAGCACTTTTACATCGAGCAGAACGGGCGAAGCGGCACGCGCAACAGAGGAGAGGACGATTGGGTGGGGGAGTTTGCCTCCATGCGGCTACCGGCGAGCGCCAGCGAAATCGCCAATACGTCCGACACGCCGGTCGTCCTGATCATACAAGACCCGGGCGATCTGGAGGAGCTGAAGCGGGCCTGGCTGTTGCCGGAGGACTACGGCTTCTGGAACCATGTCCGGACCGTGGGCAACGACAGGGGATTCGCAGAGGGTCGGATATTCCTGCTTGTGGTGGACAGGAGGCGACCGACGACGGGCTACAGTCTCAACTCGGGGAGTATCGAGAACTATTCGGTCGGCAGCGGGTCGTGGGCCAGTGAGTACCCATACGTCGCCGCCTTTGTTTACGGGGCGCAGCCGCCAAGGTCGGGGTGGGAGGTGGAGGCGCGGGAGACATCGCCGTACTTCGTGGTCCCCATTGAACGCGGGACGTTCGGCCCCAACGGAGAGTTTGCGGTCTCCTTCTCAAGGACTCCTACGCCGTCGAGGACGTTTGCCTTACATCTGGACCGCACTACGAAGCGGGTTACGGTTGCAGACGACCTCGCGGGGGGAGAGAACACGTCGGTGGTGGAGGGCACGGATGTGATCAGGATTGCGCTGCCGGGGCTCACGGTGCCGAATCCTTAGCGCCTGGGTCCAACATCGGTGGGGGATCTGCGGGGCGTGGGCAACCGTGTGTTGGCAATGTCCGGCACCGTGTTACGGGTATTTCCGTGGGGTGGATTCGACACATGATTTGAATCTGCGTGTGTATGTGGCGACACCTTGACAGCATGCCGGTCCGCCTCTAACATTAGATATGCGCCACGGTAGCTCAGTTGGTAGAGCACGGCACTGAAAATGCCGGTGTCGTCAGTTCGATTCTGACCCGTGGCACCACTGTCTAACAGTGTGCTAGACTAAACCTGCCCGGAAGTGGCTCAGCGGTAGAGCATCTCCTTGCCAAGGAGAAGGTCGCGGGTTCAAATCCCGTCTTCCGGTCCACTGAAAACACAAAATGCCCCGATTCGTCGGGGCATTTTCTTTTCAATCGCACCGTGCAGTAAGATAATGGCCTTACATAAGCAGAAGCGGTGACCTATGCAGAAGTCCAATACTAACGCTCTGCTGCTCGCAGAATCAGAGCATTCCCGCGGCAACTCCTTTTGCCCGGAGTGCTTCGAAGGCGCCTGGCCCAGGCGGCACGAGCGGTGCGCCGGCTTGGTCCACGCGGAGTACACCGATGAGTGCTGCGAAGGGTATTGGCTGCGAGAGCTATGCGACTCCTGCCAAATTGACCAGACCATCTGGCTCGCGCGGCTCTCACTTCTCGCGCCCTGCGCGTAGCCTGCCCGCGCGCCCTGCCGGTGATACGCCGGCGGCTTTCCGGCAAGCCGCGCCCTCATTCGACCCACGAGGTGTGACCCTACGACAACCGAGATTCAAGTGCCCGCGAAGCCGAAGCTGCGCCCCGTTGACCCCAAGTGGGTCCAGCACCGGGGGCAGCCGTATCTTTTTCTACGCGACCCCCTGAAACTCTCCGAAAAGACCGTCCTGGTGCCGCAGTACCTGGTGCCCCTCCTCGCTCTCTGCGACGGGACGCGCGACCTTACGGCTCTGCGCACCTCCCTTGCCCTCCGCGCCGGCATAGAGTTGCCGCCGAGCCAGGTGAGGAAGTTCATCGCAGAGCTCGGCGCCGCGTTTGTGCTGGACAGCGACAAGTACCGTCAGGCCGCGGCGGACGCCCTATAGAGCTTCCGCGCCCAGCGGCACCGAAAGCTCTCCCACGCCGACGCAGTATATCCTTCCGACAAGCGCGCGCTGGCGGCGGCCCTGCAGCGGCACGGCACCGCACCGGCGCCTGAGCATGCAGACACGCGCAGGCTTGCGGGGGTTATCTCCCCGCACATTGACTACGAGCGCGGCGGCAAGAGCTACGCACAGATGTGGAACAGGGGCGCGGCGGCGTTGAAGGACGTTGAGCTGGCGATTATCTTCGGCACCGACCACGCGGGCGGCCCCGGCAGGCTCACGCCCACGCGACAGAACTATGCGACGCCGCTGGGGACGCTGCCGACGGACAGGGATATCGTGGACGGGCTAGCGGATGTTCTCGGCCCTTCGGAAGCCTTCGCGGAGGAACTCCACCACATTAACGAGCACTCAATCGAGCTGGCCGCGGTATGGTTCCACTACGCCGCCGGAGGCCGGACGGTCCCTGTTGTGCCCATCCTGTGCGGCTCGTTCCACCAGTTCATCACCGGCGAGGCCGGTCCGGGCCAGGACAGGGCGATCGGCGCTGCGGTGGACTACCTGAGGGAGGCCACAAAGGGGAAGAATACGATAGTCATCGCCGCCGGCGACCTCGCCCACGTGGGTCCGGCGTTCGGTGATCCCAACGCCCTCAACGCCGCGGCCAAAGCGGCGATCATGGACAAGGACTCCGCGTCCATTGAGGCGATTTGCGTCGGGGATGCCGACAGGTTCTTCGAGATCTCGCGGGCGGAGGAAGACCAGAAAAAGATATGCGGTCTCCCGCCGATCTACATGGCCCTCCGCTATCTGAACGGCGCCGCAAGAGGCGAGTCCATGGGTTACGATCAGTGCCCGGCAGACCAGCAAGCGGGGTCGATTGTGTCTATTGTGGGCGCACTGTTGTGGGGGCGGGAGCGGTAGTTGGTAGTTGGTAGTTGGTCAACAGCCAGATACAAAAAGACAGTGGCAGCGATTGATCGCCGCCCCTGTTACTTTCTGGCCAACCACTAACTACCAACTACTGCCCCCGCTTCTCCATTGGCACGTAGCTGCGTGCCTCTGGGCCCGTGTATATCTGGCGCGGGCGCGCGATCTTCTGCTCCGGGTCCGTTATCATCTCCCGCCACTGCGCCAGCCAGCCCACCGTGCGGCCGATGGCGAAGAGCACCGGGAACATTGCCGTTGGGAACCCGATCGCCTGGTAGATGATGCCTGAATAGAAGTCAACGTTCGGGTAAAGCTTGCGTTTGACGAAGTACTCGTCCTCCAGCGCGATGCGCTCCATCTCCAGCGCGATATCTATCAGCGGGTTGCGGCCGACCACCTGGAAGACCTGATCGGCTATCTGCTTGATGATCTTCGCGCGCGGGTCGTAGTTCTTGTAGACGCGGTGGCCGAAGCCCATCAACCGCTCTTCGCCGCTCTTGGCGCGCTTGATCGCCTCGGGGACCCTGTCCTTCGAGCCGATCTTCTGCAGCATCTTCACCACTTCCTCGTTCGCGCCGCCGTGAAGGGGGCCGTAGAGCGCGGCGCTCGCGGCGGCGATGGCGGAGAAGGGGTCTGCCTTGGAGCTGCCGACACTGCGCATAGCGTTCGCGCTGCAATTCTGCTCGTGGTCAGCATGCAGGATCAGAAGCACGTCCAGCGCGCGCTCTACCACCGGGTTCGGCTTGTACTCCACGTCCGCCATGGGGTGGAACAGCATATTAAGGAAGTTGCCGGGATAGGCGAGACGGTTGTCCGGATAGATGTACGGGAAACCCAGGCTGTGGCGGTAAGCAAACGCCGCAATTGTCGGCATCTTGGCGATGGCGCGATAGGTCTGCATCTCCCGGGACACCGGGTCGCCCACCAGGCGCGCGTCGGGGTAGAAGGTGGAGAGCGCCCCCACGGTGCTGAGGAAGATGCCCATCGGGTGGCCGTCGTAGCGGAACCCCTCCATGAACTTCTTGATGTTCTCATGGAGCATCGTGTGCATGGTAATGTTCCGGGTCCACTTCGCAAGCTCGGTCTTGTTCGGCAGCTCCCCGTAGATCAGCAGGTACGCCGTCTCCAGGTAAGTGGACTTCTCAGCAAGCTGCTCTATGGGGTAGCCACGATAGCGGAGGATGCCGGCGTCCCCATCGATGTACGTGATCGCGCTGCGGCAGGAGGCAGTGTTGTTGAACGCCGGGTCGTAGCTCATCAGCCCGAAATCGTCGTCCGTAACCCTGATCTGCCGTAAGTCTGTCGCCCTGATCGCCCCTTCCTGTATCGGGATTTCGTAAGTTTTTCCCGTGCGGTTATCGACAACGGTCAGGGTATTGGATGGCATCAGTGCCTCCGTGGGACGCGGGCCTTAGATTAGGGGAAGTCTAGCACTGTAGCTACGTAGCGGCAAGTACAGTATTCCTGCTGAACGGCTATGTGGCCTTTTTGCCGCCGATCTCCCTTTCAAGCCACATGGCCAGCCGGCTGTAGCTGATGGCGTCCTCAGTAGTCAAAGGCATACGTATCTTCGTATCGTGGGCCGCGCTGTTACGTAGTTGTCGCATCTTGTGGAGCAGGGAGACGGCTGTTGGGTTGACCGCCCCCGCGTCCGACAGGCGTTTGATGTTCTCGAAGGCGTCGGTCTCTTCGCCCTTTTCAACTAGCCGCAGGCGCTTCACGGCGAGATCGAGCTCGTTTTCGACGGGCGCCCACGCGAGAGGTATGGCGGCGCGCGGCGAAGCCTGCGCGACGGCCTTTATCTCCGGGTTAATGGTGATTGGCACATCGAACCCTGCACGCTCGGCGAACTCCACCAGGTCGCCCATGTAAGACCCGTTGCCGTTCTCTTCGGCCTCCTGCGCGGCCGCTTTCGTCTTTCGCTTCCGTTTGGCCGGTGGCTGTACTTCTATCTGCTCCTCGGGTTCTTCGACTTCGTCTTCCGGCGCCGGGTCCTTGTCTTCCGGCTCATGCACGTCCTGTATGAGCCTCCCTTTGCGGGCGGCCGGCCGGGGCTTCGTCCGCTTCACAATTGACGCAGGAGCGGCCTTGGTCTCCCGTTGCTCTTTCTTCTTGCTCTTATTCGAAAGGCCCCGCTTGGCGAGAGTGACGCGGACGAACGCGAGGAGGGCGAGGAACACTAGTATACCGGCAATGACAGCGAACTGTTGTGGCCCGAAGTCCATATTCTCTCAGACCGCCTGGCTGCGCGCGCGGCGCAAGGTTTAGAATCTGTCGCAAAGTTTCTCATGCGGGCATGTTCTTATTCAAGGTATGTCCAATGCCCCGCCAGTTGATTGACGGCGGAGTGGCACAGACTTACACTCGCAATAGGCCTATGTTCGCGTCAGCTCTGGAGGGGCGTCTCTATGCGGTACCGCAAGGTCTCTTACAGCTACAAAGTAGTGGTCCAGGACGCAGGGTCATACCCCATGCTCAGGCGCATGCACGCCTCCGGGTACACCCTCTCTCAGACCTGCTGGGTACCGGCAGCGGACGTGTACGAGACGGAGAGCTCCATTATCGTGACGGTGGAGCTCGCGGGCGTGAGCGAAGAGGACGCTGAGGTCACTCTCTACAACAATGCGCTCGTGGTCGAAGGCAACCGGACCCTGCCTCCGATGCCGGAGCAGGGGGCTTACCGGTCCGCCGGCATTCGCCAGGGGCAGTTCCGCGTGGAAATAGAGCTCTCGTCGCCGGTAGACCCGGACAGGGTTAATGCTGCGTACCAGAGCGGACTCCTGCAGATCACCTTGCCAAGGGCAAGAAGAGGCTAATTCATGACATCAGAGCAGCAGTCGGTCCCCCTTGGCCCGCCGCCAATCCCAGACGTTCTCCCGGTGTTGCCCGTGCGCAACACCGTTGTTTTCCCAATGGCTGTCGTGCCGCTGATGGTTGGACAGCCGCGATCGATCCGGCTGATCGACGACGTAATGCGCAGCAAGGACCGCATGATGGCCCTGGTGGCGCACGAGAAGGAGGCGCCCGCCCAGCCTTCGGTAGAGGAGCTGCCGAGCATCGGTACTGCCGTCGTCATCCTGCAGCTCGCAAGAGGCTCGGACGGCACTGTGGGGCTGATGATCCAGGGCGTGGAGCGCATCCGGGTCAACGAGTACGTGTCCAGCGAGCCGTACCCGAGTGCCCGAATTGAGCGCGCTCCCGCAATAGAGTCTTCCGGCGTGCAGGCTGAGGGGCTGGCGCGCGCGGTGGCAGACCTGTTCAAGGAGCTCGTGCGGCTCAGCGACGAGATGCCGGATGAGATGGTCCCCGTCATCGACGGTATGTCCGACGCCCACCAGATTGCCAACTTCGTCGCAGGGGCCACGCCCATCCAAACCTCTGTCCGCCAGGCAATCCTCGAAATGAACACCGTTGACGAGAAGCTTGAGAAGCTCGTCGACATTCTCCAGCACGAGCTCGCAGTCCGGCGGGTCAAGCAGAAGATCGCGACGGAATCGCAAAAGGAAATGAGCAAAGCCCAGCGAGAGTACGTGCTCCGCGAGCAGCTCAAGGCGATCCGCAAGGAGCTGGGCGAGGACGAGGGCGGCGAGCCGCAGATTGCGCAGCTTCGCAAGAAGATCGCAGAGGTGAAGATGCCACCCGAGGCGCGTCGCGAGGCCGAGCGCGAGCTATCACGGCTCTCGTCCATTCCTTCGGCATCCCCTGAGCACGGCATCATACAGACGTACCTGGACTGGATGGCCAACCTTCCATGGGGTAAGAAGACCGGCGGGGACATCGACATCAAGTTCGCCCGGCGCGTTCTGGATGAAGACCACTACGACCTTGAGAAGATCAAGGACAGGATTCTCGAGTACCTTGCGGTCAAAAAGCTGCGGCAGGACCGGCTGGCAGCCCAGGCGCCGCCTGCGGAAGGGCCGCAAACGGAAGCGCCGCACACGCTGACGCCCTCGGACGAGGTCGCACGCGAGCCGATCCTGTGCTTCGTCGGCCCCCAGGGCGTCGGCAAGACGAGCCTGGGACAGTCCATTGCCCGTGCGCTGGGCCGCAAGTTCATCCGTGTGTCGCTCGGCGGCGTGCACGACGAGGCGGAGATTCGCGGCCATCGCCGTACCTACATCGGCGCGCTGCCCGGCCGCGTCATCCAGAACCTCCGGCGCGCCGAGGCTATGGACCCGGTCTTCATGCTGGACGAGATAGACAAGGTCTCCGCGGACTGGCGCGGCGACCCGTCGTCGGCGCTGCTTGAAGTGCTGGACCCCGCGCAGAACCACAGCTTCATGGACAACTACCTGGGGGTGTCGTTCGACCTGTCGCAGGTGCTCTTCATTGCGACTGCGAACACGCTGGACACGATAGCCGCGCCTCTCCGTGACCGCATGGAGGTGCTGCAGCTCTCCGGGTACACGGACGAGGAGAAGACGTCCATCGCGGAGAAGTACCTTGTTCCCAAGCAGATGAAGGCGCACGCGCTGGGCGAGGACGAGATCATGTTCCGGCGGGAGGCCATTCGCTCCATTATCCGGGGCTACACCCGCGAGGCCGGCGTGCGCAACCTGGACCGCGAGGTGGCTAACATCTGCCGCAAGGTCGCGCGAGACATCGCCGAAGGCGGCCAGGCAAAGACGACAATCGACACTGCTGCGGTTGTGAAGTACCTCGGACGCCCGCGCTTCGAGGACGAGGTCTCCGAGCGCACGGAGCGTCCTGGTGTGGCGACCGGCATGGCGTGGACACCCGTCGGCGGAGACATCCTGTTCGTCGAGGCGGCGCTGATGCCGGCTCACGAGGAGAAGCTCATCATAACCGGCATGCTCGGGGATGTCATGCGGGAGAGCGCGCAGGCGGCGCTATCGTACGTGCGATCCAGCGCCGCCGCCATTGGCGTGCGCCCGGAGGTCTTCGAAAACAAGGCCGTGCACGTCCACGTCCCGGCCGGCGCGATCCCCAAGGACGGACCATCCGCGGGCGTCACCATCGCGACGGCAGTGGCGTCCCTGGTCACGGGCCGGTGCGTCCGGAGCGACGTGGCGATGACCGGCGAGATCACGCTGCGCGGCAAGGTGCTCCCGGTGGGCGGCATCAAGGAAAAGGTCCTGGCGGCGCACCGCGCGGGGCTCAAGACGATCATCCTGCCCAAGCGCAACGAGCGCGACATCGACGACATTCCGCCGGAGCTGCGCGACACCCTGAAGGTCGTGCTTGCCGACACGGTAAGCGAGGTGCTGGATAACGCGCTGGAGGCCGCCAAAACGCGGACGCGGAAGTCGGCGGAGACAAAGGTGGAGGCGGCGGGGTGAAGAGACATCTCTCACCCCGGCCCTCTCTCTTCCCGATGGTGCATACGGGATCTTCGACCGTGCACGGAGAGAGAGGGGGCAGGGCCAACAGCCGCCCAGCCATAGCCCTTACCCTTTGCGCAGGGCCGCAAAGGCCTGTCCCTCGGGGAGAGGAGGAAGAGCCACCCATCCACATCCACCCCGGTCACCTTCTCTGTCGCCCAAAGCGGCGACATCTCCCCCGTCACGAGGAGAAAGGAAAAGGGCGAAACCGTCTCTGTCCCGCAAAGCCGTGACATCTCCCCCTGAGGGGGAGAAACAAATCCGGGAAATGGAAGCCGGTGTCAGGATCGACGATCGGGCCTCCGGCCCGATAACTTGGGAGTCTGAGGGCCTTGCCCTCAGTGGGGTACGGGGCGAAGCCCCGAGCCGGGGTCTGGGGCGGAGCCCAAGATTCTTCATTGATTCTTTCCCCTTCCGCCGAAGGCAGGAAGGGGACAGGGGATGGTCCGAAGCCTGCACAGGGCGCCTGCGTCGGGGAACAGGGCGAGCTCGCCAATGGACCGAGGGCCGGCCGCCGGCGTTACGGCACTATGGACAAACTCATCTGGAAGGTAGGCCACATCCTGTGCCGGCGCGGGCTGGTGGCGGAGGCATGCGAGCTGCGGTTCGTGTCGCTGGACGACGCGGCTGGGCGGGAGGCGCAGCGGGCGAGCGCGGCGCTGGTGGTGGACAGGCTGCGGAGGGAGCGGTCCATAGACGACGCGGTGTGCGCGGAACTGATGGCGACGCTGGCGTCGGGGCGGGATGACGTGGCGGTGTAGGGAGCGAGTCGATATCTGCAGGAGCCTTAGTAAGCAGAGGGCGGTCGGAATCCCGGCCGCCCTCTGCTGTTCTATTTCAGGCGCTTGGTGAAGAATAGGCAGAGGCCGTCGTTGACGACCACTGTATCGCCGTAGATGGCGTGTTTGCCGTTCTGGTATAGGCCGCGGCCGTCCGGGATGTAGCCGCGCCTGACGTAGAGGCGGTGCGCGTCGCCGTAGCCGGGGTCCAGCCCGACGCCGATGCCCGCTACCGGAGAGCGCTCGGCGATTGCGTTCTCCGCAGCGTCCATCAGGACGGCGCCGATGCCTTTGCGCCGATGGCTGGGAAGGACGTTGAAGTCGACGATCTCCGGAATGCCGGCGTCGCGGAAGGGCGGGTAGGGGGAGCGCCAGACGACGGTCAGGTAACCAACGGGCGTGTCGTTGAGGATGGCGACGAGGACGGACCGATCTCCGGTGGCGCTCTCGTTCCAGTAGCGCTGGAAGAGGGCTACGGTTTTGTTGCGAGGGTCGGTGGCGGAGAACGCTCGGGCGAGATCATCCACGTCGCGGCGCTGGAGGGGGCGGATTGTGGGAAAGTCGGGGCTGAGGACGTTCAATGGGACTCCTTCGCCCTTGCCCACACCCGCGCCTGCAGTTCCTGAGCTTGGGGGTGTTTGCGCTCGGCCAGGTACCGGGCGGCCTGGTGGGCGATGTCTACATCGCGGTTGTCGCACAGCCTCACGAGCGCGGCGTTCGTTTCTTCCGACACATAGGTCCTGAGGTTTATGAGTCCTCGCAGGCACTCCTGGACATCCTCAGATTCCGTGAGGTCGTGCAGCGTGGCAATGTGATTCCGGCGGATCACGTCCGGGTCGTCGCTGTCCGGGGCGAGCGCCGGGCTGAGCTCAGGGATCGCATCTACAAGGCGGTCGTGCTCTTCATGGGTCAGGAACATGGTGGTGAAGTCCTCGCGTGAGCACATCTCCAGCCACCTGGAGCCGTCTTTGCGATAGATCGTGAGGTCTTCCGGAAGGCCTAGCAGATACCAGTCGTCTATGCATTCGGCCACGGGCTTGAGGATTTCGGCGCACTCGCGGCTGTAGCGATGCTTGAATATGGTCCTTGGACGGTAACCTTCTTCGGTGTGCACGTAGGTCTTCTCGTGAAACGGCTTCAGTTTGCCGAATAGCTCGAGTGTCGTGGTGGTCAACCTGAGCTCGTCGCCGCCGCAATGGGGGACGGCGCTGAAGGAGATGGTGGGGCAGACGTCGACGGCGTAGTCGAGGAGGCGGTAGTAGGGCTCGCCCACGAGGCGTTTGATGAACGTGTATTCGATGCGGTTGTGTTGGTCGGGCATGGCGGCGTGTGGTTTGGGTTGGGGTGTGAGGGATTGGATGCCAAAATAGGGGAAAGGGTGCGGTGAAGGGGCGGCCGCTGTGGGCAGTGAGCCGTGGGCCGGTCCGGGAGCCGGCAGCCTTAGCCCTCACCGTCGCCGAGAGCGGCGACACCTCTCCCTCGGGGAGAGGAGGAAGAGCCTCCCAGCCTATCACCACCCCAGTCACCCTCTCTGTCGCCCGGAGCGGCGACATCTCCCCCATCGAGGGGGAGAAACAGGATCCCAAATCCCCCTCTCCGTCTTACCTTTGCGTGCTTTGCGAACTCTGCGATTAATCTTCCTCTCTTAAGCTCCTCCGCCGCGCATGGTTAGGGCTATGCGGCGCCGCTCCAGGTCTACCGAGACCACCGTTACCATTACCTTCTGGGCCACTTTCACCACATCGGCCGGGTTTTTGACGTATTTGTCGGCGAGCTGGGAGATGTGGACGAGGCCGTCCTGGTGGACGCCGACGTCTACGAATACGCCGAAGGCTGTGATGTTGGTGACGATGCCGGGGAGCTTCATGCCGGGGCGGAGGTCTTCGGGTTTCTGGACGTCCGCGAACTTGAACTCCTCGAAGGTCTCGCGGGGGTCGCGGCCGGGCTTGGCGAGCTCCGCGCGGATGTCTACGAGGGTGGGCATGCCGGTGGTGGGCGTGACGTAGCGTTTGAGGTCCAGGGTGGCCTGGCGCTCGGGGCTGCGCATGAGCTCGGCGACGGTGCAGCCCAGGTCCTTGGCCATGGCCTCGACGATGGGGTAGCTCTCCGGGTGGACGGCGCTGGCGTCGAGCGGGTTGGCGGCATCGCGGATGCGGAGGAAGCCAGCGGCCTGCTCGAAGGCTTTGGGGCCGAGGCGCGGGACTTTGCGGAGCTCTTTCCGCGAATTGAAGGGGCCGTTCGCGCCCACGTAGTCCACGATGTTCTGGGCGAGCTGGGGTCCGAGGCCGGAGACGTGGGTGAGGAGCTGCTTGCTGGCGGTGTTGACCTCCACGCCGACGGCGTTGACGCAGCTCACGACCACATCGTTCAGGCCGCCGGCGAGGGCGGGCTGGTCGACATCGTGCTGGTACTGGCCGACGCCGATGGACTTGGGGTCTATCTTGACCAGCTCGGCGAGGGGGTCCATGAGGCGGCGGCCGATGGAGACTGCGCCGCGCACGGTGATATCGTGGTTGGGGAACTCCTCGCGGGCGACGTCCGAGGCGGAGTAGACGGACGCGCCCGACTCGTTGACCATGACGATCGCGATGTCCTTGCCGAGGTCCAGGGCGCGGACGAACGCCTCCGTCTCGCGGCTGGCGGTGCCGTTGCCGATGGCGACGGCCTCGATTTTGAACTTCTTGACGAGCGCCTTCACCTTGTCGGCGGCCTCCTTAATTTTGGCCTCGGAGGCCTGGAGGTAGACGACATCGTTGTGGGCCATGCGGCCCTGCTTATCCAGGCAGACGAGCTTGCAGCCGGTGCGGTAGCCAGGGTCGATGGCGAGCACATTCCTCTGGCCCAGGGGCGCGGCGAGGAGGATCTGGCGCAGGTTCTCCTTGAAGACGCGGATGGCATCCAGGTCCGCATGGTCCTTGGTAAACTGGCGGACCTCCGTCTCCATCGACGGCGAGAGGAGGCGGGCGAGGCTGTCCGCGGCGGCCTCGCGCACCTGGCGGGCGGCCGGGCTTTCGCCCTTGACGACGAGCTGCTCGACGGCGAACATCGCCTCGCCCTCGGGGGCGACGGTCTTGAGGGTCAGGAAGCCCTCGTTCTCGCCGCGGCGCATCGCGAGGACGCGGTGGGATGGGGCCGTCGCGACGTTCTCGTCCCACTCGAAGTAGTCGCGGTACTTCGCGCCGTCGGCCTCCTTGCCCTCGACCATCCGGCAGACGAATACGCCCTTTGTGACGTACAGCTCGCGGAGCTTCGCGCGGACATCCGCGTTCTCGCTGACCCACTCCGCGATAATATCGCGCGCGCCGGCGAGCGCCTCATCCTGGTCGGCGACACCCTTCTCGGCGCTGACGAAGGCGGCGGCCTCCGCGAACGGGTTGGTATTGCGCTGCTGGGCGTAGATGAGCATGGCGAGGGGCTCAAGGCCCTTCTCGCGGGCGATGGTGGCGCGGGTGCGGCGCTTGGGCTTGTAGGGGATGTAGACATCCTCCAGCGCGGCCATCGTCTCGGCGGCCATGACATCGGCCTTGAGCGCGTCCGTCAGGAGGTTGCGCTCCTCAAGGGACTTCAGGATCGCCTTGCGGCGCTTGTCGAGCTCGCGGAGCTGGCCTACGCGGTCGCGGATGGCGGTGATGGCCACCTCGTCCAGGCTGCCGGTGACCTCCTTGCGGTAGCGGGCGATGAAGGGTACGGTAGCATCGCCGTCGAGCAGTCCGACGGTGGCGTCCACCTGCTGCGGTCGGACGGCGAGCTCGGCAGCGATTTTGGCGGCGCAGGTCTGGGTCATGGCGTGCACCGTGAAAGGAGAGTTGAACGTATCCATCATGCGGCGGAGGAGGGGAGAGGTCAAGGGAAAATTATGAGTTACAAGTTACGAATTACGAGTTGAACAGCCGGGGATTACGCGCAGAGGTCGCGGAGGGCGGAGAGGGGATGTCCGAGGGCGGTGGGCGCGTGACGGCGTAGGATCGGAGCGCGAGGTTGGCTGGGGATGAGGGCGGCGTGCGTAGGGCCGGCGCCCCCGACCTCTCTCCCCCTAGCCCCCTCTCTCCAATTTCAGAGAGAGGGGGGACCGATCCCTGAGGGCTTCGCCCTCAAACTCCCATCGCCCGGGTTGCGTACAGGCAAACCCGGCGAGCAGTACAGGCGCGATGAATCGCGCAGGCTACAGAAATCAGCAGTCCCGAGTAAATTGGGGCGGGTTCGTGATTTGTTAACGGTGACGGGTTGCCTAGAAGAGGATCTGTACCTCTTTGACGGTGTCGCCATCGACTACCTGGAGCTTGCCGCCTTTTACCTTTTGCTCCAGGAACCAGTCGTAGATACGGAGGGCGTTTCGTACGACCTCCGCGTTGGTGGAGGCGTCCGAGCGCTCGCGGATTCGCATGAGCCTCTCGTGGGCCTCGGGGGAGAAATCGAGCTGGAGGCGGAGCCGCTTGGCTGCCTCTCCCTCCGCTGTCACACCTCTTCTAAGCTTCGTCGTCATGTTAATTACTCCTTTTCCGTCTCGGCAAGGAGTCCGAACTTATTCAATTTAGCTCCTCACCTCGAACTTGCGGTGCTTGTGCCTCCGGCCAGGAGGCGAATTCTGTGATGTGCTCTACCTCTTCGATGCCGTCCCGCGCGGGCCGGGGTGGCGATATGACTCTCGTCCGCACCTTTATGGGCGCGAGGTCCGGTATTGTGTCGTATTCATCCGCAGGCAGGGTAGTGTCGAGCGTGTTCCTGGCCGCGTTTGAGTCGTTACCTTCTAGAATAATCATAATCTGTCCCCGTCACTTGTGTCTGCGACGACGGCGCCCTGCGGCCAGGGCCTGATCTGCTCGATCGGAATATTCAGTTGTGACCCGGCAGGCCGGGGAGAGGTGCTGATGAGCAGCACCGTAAGGGCTTTAAGGTCCTCTATTGTCTCGCAAGAGAAGACCTCAACGCTTATGATATTTGGAGTCGAATTCCTTCCGCACATGCTTTTGTTTCTCCTGAGAATCTGCCGCGTAACCGTATGGACGAGGTGTTGTGGCTGGCGTGATAAGCCATGACGGCGCCGGCCATACCGGGGCGGTTGAAACCCATTCGAAACGTATTGGACTGTTTGCGCTGAGACATTGGGACCCTCCCAAGGATGAAATACGGCTCCATTATGGTCATTAGAAGCGCACGTGTCAAGACGGGATGAGGGGGATTTTGGGGGGTACGGGGTACGGGGTACAGGGTACGGGGACAGCCGAACAGCATGCACCCTCACCCGACCGGCCAGGGCGCCGGTCGACCTCTCCCGTCGAGGGAGAGGTAAGAATGGGGCAGAACTGCCGTGGCCCTCATCCGCCGCGGCGGACCCAGAGCGGCAAAGGCCTCTGCCTCGGGGAGGAGGGAGACCCGCCTGACTTACCCAACCCCGGTCACCCTCTCTGTCCCGCAAAGCCGGGACATCTCCCCCATCGAGGGGGAGAAAGAAGATGGGGCAGGAATCATGGATAAGGATCGAATCTGAGCCGAAGGCTCAGCAGGGAGTCTGTGGGCTTCGCCCTCACCCCGATTCCATCGGGGCCTTCTCTCTGAAGTCGGAGAGATGGGGTTAGGTGAAGAAAGGTAGTCGCGGGGTCCGACAGGCTGCTTAGGGCTTGGCGCGGCGGCCGCCACGGCGTTGGGCGGCGTCCCTGGGGGTGGCGTTTTCAGGCTTCTTGCGGTTGTCGTATGCGGGAGCGGAGCGCTCTGTGGAGCGCTTTGCGCCCTGGCCGGACCCTTTGCCTATCGGTGAGCGCGGTAGCTCCGTGGGTATGGGCGGGCGGCCCTTCGCGCCGCCGGCAGGACGGCTGTAGGGCCGGTCCGGCGCGCCGCGGGAGGCGCTGTTGCGGCGGGGGCCGGGGCCCCCGCGGGAGGCGCCGCCTTGCGGGCGAGTGGAGCGACGGG